>Ga0268262_10004309_pt1 | contig 14798 bp, 9 predicted proteins | sample TergutNc150P3_FD_190354 | JGI IMG/M metagenome (GOLD analysis project Ga0268262, IMG submission 190354) | Nasutitermes corniger P3 segment gut microbial community from laboratory colony in Florida, USA - Nc150 P3 (SPAdes) (version 2) | ecosystem: Host-associated > Arthropoda: Insects > Digestive... | reverse complement strand
TTACTATCAAGCCAAAAAACTGCTGTTCATCTCGGAACTTCTGGGCAATGGAACGGGATTTATAAATGTGGATAATTCTTACGGGCATCGCTTGTATGGCGAATTGTTTTTCAGGGAAAGGGTAGGCGTTTCAAAAAAGCAGTTTAAAACAGAAACCACGGAAAATGGGATTAGAATAGATAATTTTAATGTTTCGCTTTTTGGCGAGCATAATATTGAAAATGCGATGTTGATTATAGAATGGGCGCGTGGAATGAGCTTGCCAGAAACTGCTCTCTCAAATACTTTGGAGAAAATTTCCATTCCTGGCCGTTTTGAAGTTGTATATAATAAAAATGGCAAACGCGCCATTGTGGATTATGCCCACACTCCAGATGCTTTGGAACGAACCCTTGAAGCGGCTCGCAAAATCTGCAAAGGAAATTTGCTGTTGGTGTTTGGCTGCGGCGGAGACAGGGATAAAACCAAAAGACCGGAGATGGGAGCCATTGCAGAAAAAATGGCTGATAAAATCTGGCTGACCTCAGACAATCCACGTACGGAAAACCCGGAGCAAATTTTAAACGATGTTGAAGCGGGAATGGCTGTTGACAAGCACAAAAGGCAGGTGGACAGAAAAGAAGCAATAAAACAGGCTACTGCCGAATTGCAAAGCGGCGATATTTTAGTGGTAGCGGGCAAAGGGCATGAGGATTATCAGATTCTTGGGAAAGAGAAGATTCATTTCAGCGATAGGGAAGAGGTGCTTTCAAATTTTTAATGGAGAATGGAGAATAAAGAGTAGGTATGAGTTTTGAGTTGGAAATTACAATAGCCGAGTTTATGCAAATTTTTTTGCATGAAAACCCCTCTGCGTTTGTGGCGGAAGTTCCGCAAAAAATAAAGAAGCAAAAAGCGTGCCTGAATTTTGATTCCAGGGAGATTAAAGAAGGTGAGATTTTTTGGGCGTTGGTTGGGAAAACATTTAATCCGCATAAAGATGGATTTATAGAAGAAGTTTTTAAAAAAGGAGCAGTTATGTCAGTTGTCAATGCAAAAGAAGTGGATATTGCAAAAATTCCCATAGCACTCTCCGTGGAAGATACCACCAGAGCTTTGTTGAAATTTGCCAGGGGTTACAGAAAGCAATTTCAGAACCTGAAAGTTGTTGGCATAACGGGCAGTGCCGGAAAAACGTCCACAAAGGATATGATTGCGGCGGTTATCAGCAAAAAATGCAAAACCCTTGTCACAAAGGGAAACTTGAATAATCTTTTTGGGGTTCCCATGACTTTGCTCGGCTTAAATAGCAAGCACGAAGCCGCCGTTATAGAAATGGGAACAAGTATGCCCGGTGAAATTCGCCAACTAACACAGGCGGCGGTTCCAGATATAGCTGTAATCACAAATGTGGCTCCTGCCCATCTGGAAGGGCTGGGAGATTTGGAAGGGGTGTTCAAAGAAAAAAAATCCATAGTGGAAGGTTTTGAAAAAAGTGGGCATCTGGTTATAAACGCAGATGACAATATGCTTTCAAAAATTCGCAGCACCTCTAAATATGACATAGTAACTTATGGAATAAATAAGGGAATAATTAAGCCTGATGAAATTTTGTGGGAAAATGGCTGTGCCAACTTCCGCATATCTCGGACTTGGTATAAACTATCTGTCCCCGGTTTGCACAATGTTTATAACGCCCTTGCTGCAATAGCTGCTGGCGAATTGTTAAAAATTCCAAAAAATGTTATTGCAGAAGCTTTTTTGGAAGTAAAAGCCTACGATATGAGAATGCAGATCATTGAAGAAAATGGAATTACCGTTATATCGGATTGCTACAATGCAAATCCCCACTCTATGAAAATGTCTTTGCAGACGCTTGCAAGTATGCCTTGCAAAAGTCGTAAAATCGCTGTTTTGGGAGATATGAAGGAACTAGGTGTGCACAGCAAGGAATATCACCGGGAAATAGGCATAATGCTGCCAGAATTATCAATAGATTATTTGGTGGCTATAGGGAGCGATGCAATAGAGTACTGCAAAGGTGCGGAAAAAGCCGGTTTAAAAACTTCTAGGATAAAATATTTTAAAGACAAGCAAAATGCCATTGATGCGTTGAAACTTTTGATTCGCAAAGACGACTTTGTTCTGATAAAGGCTTCACGTTCTATGAAACTGGAAGATATATCTGCAAGTTTGCTTGAAATGGAGATTGCCTAGATGAATTTTCTCTACGATTTTGCCCATAATTTATCGGAAAGGATAAGATATAGCAAGTGGCAGCTCATATTGTTTCCGGTTTTATTTTCCATCATTGGAATTTATGTGGGCATAAGCACTTTTGAGAGGGATTTTATTCCTTATAAAAGTTTTGCGGTTGAAAATATGCTATTGCCGCTGATTTTTTTTGCCGTGGGTTTTTTGTTGCCTGTATCTTTATGGCGGCGTTATGCGATTCGTTTTTCGTCGGGGCAGCATGTTTTGTGGAATAGAGAAGGTTTTAGCTTTGCTTTTGTTCTGTTTTTGTTTGCGATATTTTTGCAGATAATGGCTATATGGGGGGATAAATCTTGGGATAAAATTCCTCTTGATAATTCCAGGCTTAATCTTAAAGGATATTATACAGAAGCGGATTTGCGTTCCATAGATGAACATTCATATTCAGTGCCTAAAGATGTGGAACTGGCAAGAACTACTAAGAACAACGGAGTAACGCAGCTGAGGCGGCATCTATCTATTTCTTCAAGACCATTTCAGGTTGGTGAATTTGTGAAAATTTTCTGTATGATTTTTGTGGCAAAGCTGCTGACAGATATGAGGATAAATAGGCAGATGAACCTGTGCAAGGAATTTATGGGCTTTCCGGTTCTTGTTCTTTTGCCTATATGTTTTTTCACCTTTCTGATGCCTAATTATTCTATGATGATAATTTATGCGCTCTTGATATTTTTTATGCTCTTTGTGCAAGAGATGAATATAAAAGCGCGTCTTCTTTTAATTGTAATTTTGGCGATTCCGTGTGTTATGGCGTTTTCCGTGCAAAATCTTGATAAGGATAATCCCATTGTCCGAGTACACGGTGTTAACAGAATTTGGGCTTTTTTCCATGAAGACAGAGCTGGCAATGACCAGCAGAATGAGGCTTTGCAGGCTTTGGCAGACGGCGGAATTCAGGGAAAGGGTTTGGACAAGGGAACAATAAAGCACCATTTGTTCGGTGCGCGCAATGATTTTGCATACAGCATTTTGGGCGAGGAACTTGGGCTGCTCAGAATGCTCCCGATTACCATAGCCCTGATGGGATTTTTGTTCACCTGTTTTTGGGTTGCGGGCAAAGTAAAGGTAAAAAATGAGCCTTATTCAAATTACAGCCCCAAAGATAGGGATATAATGTTTGCTCAAAACTTGGCTTGGGGCATAGCTATGATTTTTTCTCTGAACATCTTTTTTCATATAGGGGTTAATTTACGCTTGCTCCCCAACACCGGGCAGCCCCTGTCTTTTATAAGTTCCGGCGGGACAAATTTAGTCATGAATTTTTTTCTTATAGGAATGCTTGTTCAAATATCATCGCTAAATATGGATAAGAAAGCATGAAAACGGCTCTTTTTGCATGTGGCGGCACTGGCGGACATGTGTTCCCTGCGGTAGCTATTGCCGAGGCTGTTGCGAGCATGGATAATACCGTAAAAATAATTTTCGCTGGCCGTGCTGCTCCTTCTATGGAAGAAAGACTTCTCTCATCCAAATTTGATTATAGGCATATTAAAGCCATTTCTTTAAAGAGAAACAGCATAGCTAAAAATTTATTGCTACCATTTAATTTATCCTCTTCCGTGCTGGGTGCGGCTAAATTGCTTAAAAAAGAAAAACCGGAATATATAGTTGCAACAGGTGGCTATGTGGCTTTGCCAATTATGCTTGCGGCAATTTTTAAAAAAATTCCGTTTTATGCTGTGGAACCCAATGCCGTTATGGGAGTTGCAAATAAAATATGCGCAAAGTTTGCTAAAAAGGTTTATATCTCATCTAAAATTTTGGGGAACCCTGTTCGTAAAATGCCGGAAAATTTACCCGCCCCAGAAATCTTTGCAGACACTCAAAAATTTCGCATTTTGATAACGGGCGGCAGCCAGGGCGCTCTTGGCATAAATAAAAAAATAGAGCAAATTTCAAAAAATCTCTTTGAGAACGAGAATTTATCCGTTGTTTGGCAGGCTGGCGCAAAACATGCGGATGCTCTTATCGCAAAATACGGCAACGCTAAGAATGTTTGCATAACGGCTTTTTTGGATAACATTTACGCATATATGCAATATGCGGATTTGATAATCTCCCGCTCTGGGGCTTCTACCCTTGCGGAAATTTTGGTTTTTGGAAAAGCCTCCATCCTCTTGCCGTATCCTTATGCAACCGCAAACCACCAGGAGCATAACGCAAGAGCTGTGGAAAAAGAAGGTGCCGCTTATGTGGAACTGGACAGGGAACCAAACGCGCTTTGGGAAAAGATAATGAATTTGAGCAGCGATAGGGAAAAACTCAACAAGATGTCTAAAAGGGCAGGCGAGCTTGGCGAACTTAACCGCAGAGCCGCTAACGATATTGCGAGGGATATATGCTCGATTTAGGACGCCTTATACCAAATAACCGAATTCATAAAACCTATTTCATAGGAATAGGCGGTGCAGGCATGAGCGGCATCGCAGAGCTTCTGCATCACAACGGCTTTGAGGTCAGCGGCAGCGATATGCATGAAAGTGCTCAGACCGCTTATCTGCAAAATCTCGGCATCAAGATTTTTATAGGCCATAAGGCAGAAAATATTTCCAATGTAGAGCTTGTGGTTTATTCATCTGCCGTGCAAGAAGATAATCCCGAAATGAAACACGCAAAGGAACAAGGCATTCCCATTATCAGAAGGGCGGAGATGCTCGGCGAACTGATGCGATTGAAATACACCTTGGCAATAGCTGGCACTCATGGAAAATCCAGCACAACTTCTTTGGTAGGTTCTATTTTAGAAGAGGCTGGCGAAGACCCAAGTGTAATAGTAGGCGGCATTGTGCAGGGCAAAGGCTCTGGAACAACCATAGGGAAAGGTTCTTATCTGGTTGCCGAATCCGATGAATTTGACCACAGTTTTTTAAGGATGATGCCGAGTTCCGCGATAATAACCAATATAGATGCCGACCATTTGGATACCTACAAAGATTTGGATGATATAAAAGGAGCCTTTGTGGAATTTGCAAATAAGGTTCCTTTTTATGGGCAGATAATTTTATGCGCGGATGATATAGGTTGCCAGAGCATTTTATCCAGGTTGATAAAGCCAGTGATAACTTACGGGTTTAGCCCGCAAGCAACCTATAGCATTAAAAATTGCCGTCACTCGGAAAAGGGTTCAGAGTTCTCGGTTTATCGCAGGGGCAATTTGCTCGGCGAATTTTCAATCCGGCTTTTGGGCAGGCACAATGTTCAAAATGCCACAGCCGCTGTTGCGCTGGCAACGGAGGAATCCATTCCGGTTGAGATTTCCAAAAAAGCTCTTGCAGCATTTGCTGGCGTTAAAAGGAGAATGGAATTTAAAGGCAAGGCTAGGGGTGCATTGGTATTTGACGATTACGCGCATCACCCAACGGAGGTTGCCGCAAGTCTTTCCGCATTTAGGGAATCCTTCCCGGACAAACGCATTATAACGGTATTTCAGCCTCATCTATATTCGCGCACAAGAGACCATGCGGAGGAATTTGGAACTGTTTTTTTAGGCAGCGACGTTCTTTTGGCGTGCGATATTTACGGTGCCAGAGAGGAACCGATAGAGGGAATTACCGGGAAACTCGTTTTTGATTTTGCTCATGCAAGGGGGCATAAAAATGCGTACTTTATAGGGGCAAAGGAAAATGCTCTGGAAATTCTAAGGAACGAAATGAAAAGCGATGATTTGATTGTGACAATGGGTGCTGGAAACATAACTATGCTTTCAGCTAAAATTTTGGAGATAGCCTGATGTTAAAATACCATGAAAGAGCTAAAGAAAAAGCGGTCAATAACTGGGTTTCAAAGGGAAAAACAGTTGTTGTGAGTTGCCTGTCTAGAAATAAAAGAGGCATTGTGGGTATATGTATTTTAGCTTTGCTCTGCATAGCTATCTTTGAGATTATTCTTCCAAACGTAAAGTTGGAGAATTATATAGCCTTCCAAAAAATAACACCCAAAAATTTAAATAGACTTTCGGAAGATGCGTTCAGAAAAATAATAGGTTACGATTACGAAGAAAAAATTTACTTAAAAGACACTGCCGAAATTCGTGCTCGCCTTGACACCAGCAGCATGGTTTTTGGAGATATTCAGTTTTTGGTAAAATTGATTCCTTATGAGTTGGAAATAAGATTCAGCGAGGTTAAACCTCTTTTTGTTATTATGCCGCAAAGCCCTAATTCTGCGCCGCTTGTATATTCAGACAAAGGAAAGGTTTATCCATACAGCGTAAATATCGCGGACTTGCCGGTTGTTGATACTAAAAATGAAAATGATATAGCCTTAGCTACAAGTTTTCTGTTGGATATGAGAAAAAATGATCCTTTGCTCTACATGAGAACTTCGCAGTTGATTCCAAAAGAAACCGAAAGACAAATAACGGTATTCTTTAGCGATGTTGAATTCAAAACAAAATTTTCTTTGGAAAGCGATTATTGGAAAACAGCTTTCCGGCATTATAGGCAGATGACCAGAAATATGAAAATTTTGAATGTAAACTCCATAGCTGTTTTGGACTTGCGTTTCAAGCAGATGGCATACACAATATGAAGAGGAGGGATGACGCATGAACGCTAAAAGCGCAAAGCTTAATCTGGATTTTGGGCATGGTGGCATCAGCATGAATTTTGCCATGGCAAATGACTTTCAAGCACGCTACGGAGCAGAGGGTGATTGGAATGTGGGAACAATTCACCTCAATAGCGAGGAGTTTGAAGGGTTCCCAGGGATGCCGCAAAATAGAATTGACGAAGGGCATGTTAGAACGGCAGTTGCTTCTATTAACAGAATCATAAGCGAATGGCAAAGGGAAAATGGCTATGATTTTGATTCCAATTTGGAAGTTACGGTTTCCGCAGCTTTTTTTGAAGCTCTGTTCCTCCCATACATCCTCCCAATACCAGGAGGTTCTTCCCAGCTCAGGGAAATTACGGAAGATGACATAAGAAAAATGGAAAAATGCAAACTGCCAGAGGAGATGTTTAAGGCTCCGATTCCAGATGAAAAAATAAGGTCTTTGACAAGCCCGTACTTTATCATTTCAAATGGAGTGAGAGTTATGGAACCTATAGGGAGAAAAACCAAAGATTTTGGTTTTAACGCTTATTTCATAACTATGCATCCCACCCTTTCAAAGTTTTTGGAAATTATGAAGGAATATGAAGAAAAAATAAAAGTGTCTCTGTCGTGCGAAAGCGAGTTTAAGGCACTCGCAAACAAGGAGGAAAAAATGACCAAAACCGCGTTAATTCACATTACGGATTCAATGTCTGAATTTTCCGTGTGGCAAGATTCGGAGTTGAAGTACCTGAACAAAAAAGAGTCCGGTTTTATGAAGTTGAAGGAGACCATTTGGCGGTTATGCCTCTTTTACCATAAAAATCCTAAATTGGCGGCACGGGATTCCGAGTTTATAAAAAGAGGCGACTATATGGAAAAATTTTACAATAGGGTAAAAAACGCCGAGGTTTCCGAAGAGTCCAGAGACATTCTATCTGCGGATGATTGTTCCGTTTTGCTTGAATTTGTATCCTGTGCTTTAGAAGAGGAAACCGAATATAGCAGACTTGAATTGCCTGGTAGAAATAAAAGCAGAACAAACTTGACTATCAGCAATTATGTTTTAAGCTACTTTGCAAGAGCGACCATTCGCAGCCTGTTATCCGAAATAAAGCAGACCATGTTTGACGATGATTTTTGCAGGCCAAAATCCATAATTTTGGAATGTTCGCTCCCATTAAAAGGCATTGAGGAGTTGGCTGGAGAGGTTTTTGAGGTTCCTGCTAGGAAAGGGTATGTAAGATGGGATGGGGAGTTAAAGCGAGACCTATCATCTGCCGGTGCAGGTATTCTGCAAAACTTGATTTCTGGGGAAGATAAGGGTAGCACTGTTGAGAAGAGCAAAAGAACCACGAGGATTTTATCCTTATTTGGAAATATTTTCTCAAAGGCTTCGTAAATTTTATATATTCGTGAAATATGGAGGATTTTGAATGCCCATAGATTCAAGCAAAGTTATATCGAGCATACGCCGTAAAGCCGGGCTAGAGAGCTACGTTCCCCAAAGCCTTGCTGAATATCAGGCTCCTCTAATTCAAATGGAAATTGATGAAGATGCAAATCACGAGCCTTTAATAGAGAGTGCAGGCGAGACTTACGGGCGGCCTATTTCGGTTTGCTTTGCAGGAGTTGGAACATGCGGCGTAAATATTTTAATGAGCTTAAAAGCGCAAAATTCAAACAACGATATGGTGGATTTTGTGGGCATAAATTCAGATGGCGGTTCCATCAAGGAACTTGAAAAAAACGGTTTTAAAAACAACATTGCCCTGAGCATGGGGGATTCTTATTATTTGGGTGCTGGCGGAGATTTGAAAGTAGCAAAGGAATTGGGAGAGAAATATTACGACAAATTCAAGCAACGTTTCAAAAACGTAGATCTGGCGTTGGTTGTAACAGGCATGGGTGGCGGCACAGGCACGGGAGTTGCGCCTTTGGTTGCAAAGGCGGCAAGAGAAGTTCAGAATGGGAAAAAGAATACACTCACTATAGGCGTTGCCACAATGCCATCAGGAATAGAATCCGATAGGCGCGAAATAGCAGAGCATGGCATAGCGGAATTAAAAAAACATGTGGATGCTCTTGTTGTTATTGACCAACTGAACCTGCTGGATGTTTTAGACCAAGAAAATACATCTATGGATGAAGCAGATCAATTAATAGATTCTCGCTTTGAGATAGTGCTTCAATCCATAATGGATACCATAACGATTTACACAAAAAGAAACATAGACTTTGCCGATATTTGCTCAACCCTTAAAGAGAGTGGTGATTCAATTATCACAACAGTCGAAGCATCCACAGCGAATGTGGAAGATATAAAAAAAGAACTTGCAAGAGCGGTAAATGACAAATTGCTTGTGAATCATACCAATAAAATTGCCTCAAGGTTGATGATTTACCAATTTTACGAACAGGGGTATTCAGAGAGGTCTCACTACGAAGTGGTCAGTGAAATTCAAAGGCTTTTTAATTGGACAAAAAGCGACAACGGTTATTATAGATGTGTCTTGGAAAACTCTCCAGAAGGCACGGTTAGATTTTTGAAAATAGGCAATGGTTCGGGTGAGGAATATAAAGGTAAAACAAAGGTCATAGTTATTGCAGGCGGTTTTGTCGATAAAAATTCCGCTGGTACTGGCAAAACTGCAAAGGTGGAAAGTCTAATCATCAATCGTAAAACAGAACCGATTGCCAGGCCATCTGAGAGGTCGGTTGCGCTAACTGAAAAATGGGGTGCACAATCGCAATCGCAGCCGCAGCCGCAGCCGCAGCCGCAGCCACAGTTGCAAGAAGCCCCTTCCCCTTCCTCGTCCTTTGAAGCACTTTTTGATGAGATTACACTATGAGCAAAAAATCCCTCTCTCTTTATAATACAGCAAGCCGCTCAAAAGAGAAGTTCGTTCTTCCACAAGACGTTGATGAAGTACGGATGTACGCATGTGGACCAACCGTTTATCATTACGCCCATATAGGCAACCTACGCACTTATCTGTTTGAGGATTTGCTCCGCAGGAGCCTTGAATATTTTGGCTTTAAGGTTCGCCATGTGATGAATATAACCGACGTAGGTCATTTGACCAGCGATCAGGACGATGGCGAAGACAAAATGGAAAAAGGCGCGGAGCGCACCGGTAAAAGCGTTTGGGAAGTAGCGGAACTTTACGCGGCAAAATTCAAAGAGGATTTGAAACTTTTAAACATATTGCCTCCCGTTATCTGGTGCAAAGCCACGGACAACATAAAAGAGCAAATTGAGTTGATACAAAGATTGGAAGAAAAAGGCTATACTTACAGAACAAGCGATGGCATTTATTTTGATACCATGAAGTTTCCGAGATATGCGGATTTTGCGCACTTGGACATAGCTGGTTTAAAAAGCGGCGCTCGCATAGATATAGGCGAAAAAAAATTCATAACAGATTTTGCCTTGTGGAAATTCAGCCCTAAAGACAGCAAGAGGGCAATGGAATGGGATAGCCCGTGGGGGATTGGTTTCCCCGGTTGGCACGTGGAATGTTCCGCTATGGCTATGAAATATCTCGGTGAGACCATCGACATCCATTGCGGCGGCACAGACCACATCCGCGTTCATCACACAAACGAAATAGCTCAAAGCGAATGCGCTACAGGAAGGCTGTTCTCTAGATTCTGGATGCACGGTGAGTTTTTGAGAGAGAGCAATCTGGAAAAGATGAGCAAGAGCAGCGGTGATTTTTTAACTTTGGATTTTTTGATAAAAAAAGGCTTTGACCCAATTGCTTATAGGCTTCTATCCTTGACAAGCCATTATCGTAACTATCTGAACTTCAGTTGGGAAGCTATGGAAAGCGCGCAGGAGTCTTTAAACGCTTTGCGAAGAAAAACCGAACCTTATATAGGTTTGGAAGGCAAAGCGGAAAGTTTGGATGCACGTGAATGGAGTTTAAAATTCAGGGAGTGCATAGCGGATGATTTAAATTCCTCCGCAGCCATCAGTGCTTTGAATTTAATGCTCGCAGATTCTGCGCTGGCTAAGGGTGAAAAAGCCGCTCTTATAGAGGAATTTGACACCGTTCTTGGATTCCAGCTGCTAAAAAGAAGAAAGGTAGAACATTCCGTAGAAGAGGTTGAAAAAGTAAAAGCCCTTATAGAGGAGAGAAATTTTGCCCGTTCAGTTAAAAATTTTGCGGAGAGCGATCGCTTGCGAGATGTTTTGCTGAAACTCGGTGCCGTTATTAAAGACGGCAAAGATGGCACTACCTCTTGGGAATGGAAATGATAGAGAGGTTAAGGGGAATTTTAATACAAAAAACTCCGCTCATGGCTGTTGTTGAATGTGGGGGAGTTGGCTATGGGGTTAATGTAAGCGCACGTACTGGTGAAAGACTCCCAAACGAAGGTTCAGAAATTTCATTGCTAACCCATTTGATTGTGCGGGAAGATTCCTTAACGCTTTACGGTTTTTTTGATGTTCAAGAAAAGGAACTCTTTTTGAATATGATAGAGGTTAATGGCATTGGGCCAAAAATGGCGCAGAGGATTTTGAGTTCCATTTCTCCTAATGATTTTCTCTCCTTAATCGCTATGGAAAATTCCGCGGGGCTTTCAAAAATAAAGGGCATAGGCAAAAAAACATCGGAGATGCTGGTGCTCGCGTTAAAGGACAAAGCGCTTTCTATTTCCGCTGTGGCTGGGGAAAATTCTTCCCTTGCCATGCCTTTTGCCGAGCAAGAGGCGATTCTCGCCCTCCACACGCTCGGAGTAAAAGACCCAGGTGCAAAAAAATCCGTAGAAAAAGCTGTAGAAATTTTAGGCAAGAATGCGGATTCTGGCAAACTCATCGCAGAAGCTCTAAGGCATTTGTAGGTTAATGGACTTTTTCTAAATTTCTTTGCAACAATGTGTTTTAAAACGGCAATAATGGTAGCTATGCTGCTGTGGGTTGGTTTTTGCTTTGCAGAACCGAGCGATTCCGTTGCAAAAAGCCCAATTCAATATATTCCTGTGCATCCACCGGCAGAACCGCTCAGAGGTATGCTCCCGCAAAAAGGCATTTCAAACGGTATGCCGCTCAAAGCCTCAAAACCGCAGGTGGTGTATAAACACGAAATAGATTTTGAAAACAGAGCCAGCGTTGTACAGGCGAATTTTGCAAATAGTTTAAACAAAGATACCATGTTGCTTTGGAACGCATATTATTCGGAGCTTGTTGATTATTCAATGGATATGTTTGACATAGGTTTTAATAGGCTTTGGTTGAACGCCTTCATAGGGCAAAAAGACGGCGGAGCAAGCGAACCTGCCGAAGGTTCTCTGTTCAATATATCGCTCCCGATGGCGATTCCCGCTTGGATGAAGGACTTTGGATTTGACCGCCCAAAACTTTTGATGCGGGGCACAATGGATATTCGCTTGCACGGCATGGGTGTTTTAGATGATGCCCCAGGCAGCATGGAAGGTAGTTTGTTGCCTTCGCCAAGCCTTTTTTATACCCCCAGTTTTGTAGTGCAGGGGAAAGTAGGCAGGAACATCACGGTTGAATTGGATTACACCGAAGGTGGGCTTGGCGTTAGAAACAAAATTCGTGTAGTTTATGCGGAAGATGAACCTGGTGAATTTGAAGATTACATTTTGCAAAGGTTGGAAGCTGGCAACACGTCATTGAGCTTGGCGGGCACGGAGCTAACAGGCTATGCGGAGCAGCATCAGGGATTATTTGGAATAAAAGCGGAAATGAAATTCGGCAACTGGCGTTTAACCACAATAGCTTCGCAAGATGCTGGCAAGCAGGAAAGCTACACTATAAAGGGCAAAGATGAAAATACGGAATTTCAAATCCAAGATAAGCAATTTGTGGCTCACAAATATTACTTTTTAAATCATAGGATGAGAGAGGATTATATAAACGCAACAATAGATGGTAATCTGCCGCCGCGCCCACAGGTAAATGGTTTAAAAATCTATAAAAGAAGTCCGCTCAACAGTAAAAATACAACACTGGAAAACGCTGTGGGCGTGTATTACCCCCCAGGGAGCAACACTTTTATGGAGGTATCCGGTTTGCGGTTGGTTGAAATGCAAAACGGAACGGATTATGTTTTTGATGCAAGAACAGGAATTTTGCGGCTGAAAGCCGGAAGCCAGGATATGCTTTTGGCGGCTTCTTGGAGCGACGATGGCGCGGGGCGCACCTCATCTGCGGTTAGAAGAAACAATGATAGAGTTATACTGATAAAATACGATGCTCTTGCCAATTTGCCCGATATAGAGAAATTGATGCTGAGAAACGTTTACAATGTTGGAATCTCCTCTGAAAATGCGAGCAATTTTATTTTGAGAATGAAAGATAATCGCACAAGAAACGCGGTTGATTTTTTGAGGACCTTGGGAGTTGCAGATTCTGCAACTGGAGTTATTTTAGTTAATAATATCTCAATTTTCCCTAGAGAGGGCAGTGAATACACAGGGGATATGATTCTTCCTTGCCGAGAAAGGAGTTGGTACAGGCGAAACGATTTGTCAGAAGCCTTAGCGAGCGAGCATTGCTTGGAACCGTTTAGAAATGTGGATGCTTCTCCGGCTATGAGAGCGCTTTATACAACGCTTTACAGCAGCTTGAACAATTACCAAGCCCGTTATTATTTTGAATCCGTGGGCAAGCGCAGGCGCACAAACATAAACGTCAGAGATCCAAATAGCAGTTATTCCGTGAGTGGCAACAGCTGTATGGATATAGCGCCAAATTCAGAAAAATTGAAAGCCGGCTCGGAAGTTTTGGTAAGAGATGTGGATTATCAAGTCAATTATGAACTTGGGCAAATTGAATTGATAAGCGAAAGGGCTTTAGACCCTAACAAGGAAATAACGGTTAATTTTGAATGCGAACCTCTTTTTGAATTTCAGAGCAAACTGCTTTTGGGGGCAAGGGCGGAATACCCTCTAAAGAATTTTAGCGAAGGCTCAATTTGGGGTTTAACAGCTCTTTACAAAAATCAAAATGTTAGTACGGAAAATCCTAGGCTTGGCGGTGAACCTTTTTCAGGGCTTTTGCTCGGGACAAATTTGCGTTTAAGGGATAGTTCTCAAACAATGGATAAAATCATAAATGCGGTTCCATTTATAGATTCTAAGGAAAAATCCAGATGGAGTTTTGAGGGAGAATTTGCCGCAAGCTACCACAACACGAATACAAACAATAGAAAGTCGGCTTTGGTGGATGATTTTGAAAGCAGCGATATGATTTTGCAATTTCCGCTTTCCAGAGTGTTGTGGTCTAAAGCAAGCCCTCCTAGTGCCGTTAGCGATAGATATTCGGGTATGCAATCGGAAGATTATTTGGATTACAAACACGCTGGTGAATTTGTTTGGCACAGCAATACCAATGTGCTTTATCGTCATATTTATACTCCGGTTGGCAATAACGATGTGGATGGCAGGGAATTGACGATTTTGAATATGCGTTTGCGGCCAAATGATAATTTAAGCGGCAAGAGTTGGGGTGGAATTATGCGTTCCATCAGCAGCTATTATCAGAATTTATCGCGAAAAAGATATATAGAGATGGTGGTTAGAGGGAACATAGGTTCTTTATATGTGGATTTGGGTTCTATCAGCGAGGACATAAGCATTAACGGCTATGAACCTAACCGTATGCTCAACTCCGAATGTTCCATGGGTACAACAACGCCGTTGCACGATATGGGTTTGGGCTATTCCGCAGGGGTGTATGGAAAGCGCGTGGTTTGGGATTGCCGCTATGCTCAGTGCCGCTCCGATACCCTTCCCAATGCTGCGAGAATTTCGTCTGGGAATACCGATATATCAATGGACAGATTTGACCCAAATTTACTCAACTCAAACGACCCAGGGCCGCAGATAAATGGAACGGAGGGCAATGCTGGCGAAAGAATATGCGACTCCGAAGACATTAACCGCAACGGTCAACTCGATGAAGATAATCGTTTTGTGCGCTACAGAGTAGATTTAGCTACAGAAGACCCTACAAAATTTGACAAATTGCAAAA
>Ga0268262_10004308_pt1 | contig 14798 bp, 12 predicted proteins | sample TergutNc150P3_FD_190354 | JGI IMG/M metagenome (GOLD analysis project Ga0268262, IMG submission 190354) | Nasutitermes corniger P3 segment gut microbial community from laboratory colony in Florida, USA - Nc150 P3 (SPAdes) (version 2) | ecosystem: Host-associated > Arthropoda: Insects >... | reverse complement strand
AAGAATTTTTTACCACGGGAACAGAAGAAAAGCGCCCCGACAAGGGGCGTTGACGGATAAATGCGACCGGTTCCGGCGCACAATAAAATTTACAGCTTACAGTAAAGCCGGCTGCCTTTAGGTAGCCGAGCGCGCCGCGGAAGAATGAGAATTTTCGTACAAAAACTCCATGATACTCCGTGACTCCCACCGCGCGCACGGCTGAATAAATTCAGCCTACAGTAACTGTAAGCGGTGGCTTTTTTTGTGCGCGGTAACGTGTCGCATTATTCAACAGTAACGCCGCTTAACGCGGCGCTGTTTTTCGGTTACCGTGGTTATATTCCTTAATTGTCCGATAAATACGCTATACGACCATCAGAAGTGCCTGCGACAAACTTGCCATTGCCATAGACGATTGCAGAGACGGCGCGCCAGGGACCACTGAATATTATCGCGGCAGTCCATGTTCTGCCGTCCGTTGAAGTTGCCAATCTTCCGTCTTCATCGCCTGCGACAAATTTGCCATTGCCATAAGCGATTGCATAGACGTCGTAATCATAGGATGGTATTACGGTGGCCGTCCATGTTGTGCCGTCCGTTGAAGTTGTCATTTTTCCTTTGTCACCGACTGCGACAAACTTGTCATTGCCATAGGCGATTGCTCTGATCTGGCTTGTGCCAAATGTGCTGTCCCCTACAGCTGTCCATGTTGTGCCGTTCGTTGAAGTCGCCATTTTTCCGCTACCTCCAACTGCGACAAACTTGCCGTTGCCATAGGCGATTGCAGAGATGGAATCAGTACCGAATGTGCTAACCGTTACAGCGGCAGTCCATGTTGTGCCGTTCGTTGAAGTTGTCGTTCTGTTGCCATTGCTTGCGACAAACGTGTTATTGCCATAGGCGATTGCGTAGATTGTGCCGAATGGGCTAGTCGATACTGCAGTCCATGTTCTGCCGTCCGTTGAAGTTGCTATTGTGCTGCTGCTGGAGCCTGTACTGCTTGAGACAAACTTGCCATTGCCATAGGCGATTGCTAAGGGGGTCGAGCTTATGCCGGCTATGATGTCCGTTAGTAGGCTGTCCGTTACTGCAGTCCATGTTGTGCCGTCCGTTGAAGTTGCCACTTTTCCGCTACCACCTACGTTGGTATTACCACCGACTGCGACAAACGTGTTATTGCCATAAGCGATAGCATTGATTTTTTGGCTTGTGCTGAATGGGCTGTTTGCTACGACTGTCCATTGTGGTGCGCCGCCGGGTTCCTGACCGCCAGCCTTCAAATCCCATATCGTTATATTAAATGGGCCTTCACCAGTAACCGCTGTGGCAGCTTCGAACAGAATATATTTTATGTTACTTTTATTAAAAGTTACTATAGAACCCCAATTTTGTTTTAGATCCGAATACGGTATTGTTATCGTATTCTCTGTTGTGGAAGCTGTAAATGTTGTCTGGTACCAATCAGTTTCTGGTATATCTGATGTTCGAATACCCACATTATATTGTTTTACATCTCCTCTACATTTAAAGGAAAACGAATCTGCATTTTTAAGAGCTGCCAGATTTGCACTATTCGGCGTAACAGTACAACCTGCATAACCCCATGTTTCCCTCGGAATTCTCTGTACATTACCGGAAAAAGTTAATTTTTTACTGTCATTACCTGAACCTTGTGTCATGGTAATAGAAGATATCCCGCCAAAAGTGCCGTCAGTGTATGTTTTCCATGTCCAACCATCAATGGTTACACCGCCGTCACTGTTGTCTTGCGGCATAACCGTTCCCGGAGCACTTACCGGTTCTCCGCCCTCAATGGCGATAGTACCGGTAATAGCCGTCATCTGCCTATTGTTAATCGTTACGCTGAATGTACCTGAACCGCTTGTGTTAGGCTTCAGCGTCAACGCGCCTTCAGTGCCAATAGCGGAAATGATGCCTCTGCTTACCTTGTCCGGCTGGCCCGTTCCTTTGATGGTCAGCACATAACTATCACCCGCCGCGGCTGTAGAACCGTTTACCGTGATAACCAAAATATACGTGTAACCTGCCGTATCGGCACTTTGGTAGCTAACCGTCTGCGGTACAGGAATGATTGGAACGGGACTATCACCGCCACCGCCGCACCCAACAACCGTCATTCCCAATACCAGCGCTATTGCCGGTATCGCCAACCCAAATAACCTGTTTTTCATTTTAGAACCCCTTAATTCGTAATATTGTCTTATTGTCCGTAATATAGTGTCATATTGTCCATAATATAATTGTCATATTGTAAGTTGTCAACAGGTTATAGGCAATTAGTATATAAAATATGGACTTAAAGCAGGTTTTTATCCGAAATTTAAGGAAATTCAGGAATAACAGAGGTTTTTCTCAGATGAAACTGGCAGAATTATGCGATACAGAGCAAAATTATATAGCAGAAATTGAAATTGGCCGGCGTTTTCCTTCCTTAAAATTAATTGAAAAAATAGGGAAAGCATTGAATATTGAGCCTTACCTTTTTTTTATAGATGAAACCCAGGAATATAAAACCGAACTGGATGAAATGGTAAATTTGATTTCCAAATTACCGGATCAACAACGTTTGTCAATTATCAATACAATCAGCAGTTCTTAAAAGCAGTATAATATATAATGCACCAACGGGAAGCCAAAGGGATTTTAAGCGCCTCTAACGGCATGAATATCAGCAGGGGCTGTGTTCACGGCTGTATCTACTGTGACGCGCGCAGTAAATGTTACCGCATAGAGCATGATTTTGAGGATGTGGAAATAAAATCTAACGCCCCGGCACTGCTGGAAAACGCGCTCAGGCGGAAACGGAAAAAGTGCATGGTTGGAACCGGCGCGATGAGCGATCCCTATATTCCCATTCAGGAAAATCTTGCCAATATCCGCGCCTGCCTGGAAATTACCAACAAATACGGATGCGGCCTTGCCATTCAAACCAAGTCGGACCTGATTCTGCGGGATATGGATATGCTGATAAGCATTAACAAAAAGGCACAATGTATTGTCGAAACAACGTTAACAACATTTGATGAGAACCTGTGTGCGATTATCGAACCAAATGTCTGCGGTTCCAAACGGCGTTTTGAGGTTTTGCGGATTATGCGTGAGAACGGCATTAAAACCATTGTGTGGCTTTCCCCGTTTCTGCCTTTTATTAACGACACGGAAGAAAATCTGCGGGGGCTTTTGGATTACTGTATTCAGGCCGGCGTTTACGGCATTATTTTTTTTGGGATTGGCCTTACCTTACGGGAAGGAAACCGCGAACATTTTTACGCGAAACTTGATCAACATTTTCCCGGTCTGAAAGAAACCTATCAAAAAAAGTACGGCTTTGATTATATAATACCCAGCGATAATAATAACGCGTTAACCAAATTGGTATACGATGAATGTAACAATCATGGCATTGTGTGCGATAATGACGCGTTGTTTGAATATATGCGGACTTATGAGGAAAAGAAAGGCGCTCAAATGGAGTTGTTTTAGCCTGCTACTTACCCACGCAGAATTTACTGAACATTTTTTCAAGAATGTCGGCGGTGGAGACTTCGCCGGTAATTTCGCCTAACGAATTGACTGCTTCCCGCAGTCGTGGGGCGATGAGGTCAAGCGGCTGCCCCTGTTCCGCCAAAGCCAGGGTTTCTTCCAGCGCGGCGGCGGCGGCTTCCACCAGATTTTTTTGCCTGACGGTGCCCAGGGACACCGCCGTTCGTTCATCCGCCGTGTTAAAGCATTCCTGAATAGTTTGAACGATTGCCGCTTCCAGTTTCGCAATGCCTTCGCCGGTTTTTGCGCTGATGCTGATGTAATCGCCGCCGGTTTCCGCCGGAGGAGGAAGGGGGCTAATGTCAGCCTTGTTCCAGAGTGTGAGTAATGGCTTACGGCGCGCCGTCTGCTTTAATTCATTGATGAAGGCAGTATCTTCGGCGGTAATGTCCGCCGCGCCGTCTATAAGATACAGAACCAGTTCAGCGGATTCCAGCAAGCCGCGGCTGCGTTCTACGCCGATTTTTTCAACGGGATCAAGTGATTCCCTCAGACCGGCGGTGTCGGCAAGGCGGACGGGAATGCCGTCAAGGGAAATGAGCGCCTCGATCCAGTCGCGGGTAGTGCCGGGAATTTCGGTGACTATTGAACGTTCTTCTTTTAACAACAGGTTGAACAGGCTGGACTTGCCCGCGTTGGGCCGGCCTGCTATTACGGCAAGAATACCCTCCTGATAGATACGTTCCAATCTCCAGGATTGGGCAAGCGTGCGCAGACGGGCAAGGATTTCCCGTACCGGCTGCTGGCCGGAAAAATGCCCGGCGGCTTCATCCGCGTTGGCGCTGATTTCATCTTCAGAATAGTCAAGAAAAATTTCCACGCCGGAAAGAACTTCGACCAGTTGTTCTTTGACAGCGTTGATTTCCTGTTCCAGTACGCCGGAAAGCCGGCTTATAGCATGACTGCGGCCTTTGTCCGTCCGGGCGGAAACCAGTTCCATAACCGCTTCGCTTTGGGTCAGATCGAGTTTGCCGTTCATAAAGGCGCGAAAGGTAAATTCACCGGGAAGGGCGTCCCTGAAACCGGCGGCGCGTAAAGCCGCCATTACCCCTTTACCCGCGGCAATGCCGCCGTGGCAGGAAATGTCCAAGCTGTCTTCGCCGGTGTAGCTTTTAGGGGCGCGGAATACCGAGATCAGTACTTCGTCAACTTTGGAGATAAGCGGCGTTTTAATGTCGCTTATCGCGGTGGTATCTGCCGTTTTAATGGCAGATACTTCTTTATTAGCGGTAACTATCCAGCCGTGAAGGATAGTATTCCCCGCTGCCTGCCGCAGTTTTTCCGGTTCGGAAAAAATTTTCTCCGCAAGATTCAGTGCGCCTCTGCCGGAACAGCGGATTAACGTAAGGGCGCCGCCGCCGGGCGTAGTGGCGAACGCCGCTATGGGAGAATCGTCGCCGTAGGAATTAATTTCCGGCATTGTTTTCCGCAAGACGTAAAAACCGGAAGAGCCAGGGAGCGCCGGCTGAAATCCACAGGGCAAGCAGGGCAAAACGCAGGAACATAAAAAGCGGGTAATTACCGGAACCATGAAACCTGACCATAACTTTCTCAGTGAGTACAAACAGTAAAACCACAACAGTTATTCCCAGTAAAAAACGGACAGCCAGGACAAGGTATTTAGAAATGCCGACCCTGCCGGAAAGAGCGGAAGCGGTAAAGCCAATATACTGCCTGCACAGGCAGTAACCGGTTCCCAAACCGAAGATCATCGCGCCGGGCATCAACAGTTCGATAGAAGGCCGGTACAGGATCATAACAAAAGCGAGGGCAGAGCATGCGATAAGTCCCGCACGGAGGCTGTGGGCCGCAAGCATCGCCTCAATACGCTTGCCGGCAAGAAAATAAACGGTAAGCAGTACGCCGCCTATAAGCCAGCCGCCCAAAATATCCGTGGGAAAATGTACGCCCAGATATACGCGGGAAAAACTTACCAGCAGGCAGAAAAGGGCGGCGATGACGTAAAACCGTTTCTGTTTTCCCCATGAGGCGATGATGATCCACATAACCAGTGAATTCTGGGCGTGGCCTGACGGGAAGCCTCCCATGCGTTCATGGATAATACCGACCGAAGGATCGTAGCTTTCAAAAAACGGACGGGGCTGATCCAGTAAAAATTTGAGGGTAATATTCAGCCAGACTGAAATGAGTACCATCACTCCCAGACGCAGGCATTTTTTTTCATCTATACACCAGTAAACAATGGGCAGTAAAATGATATATACGGCAGCGGAACCAAGTTCGGTAATTATCCTCATACATACCGTAAGCGGCGGATTTGCCACGGTTTGAATTAATCTGATACAATCCAGTCCCCATTGCAGGATGGCTTCCATTAAAATCCCTCAAAAAAAGTTTGATTTATATTGTTAATCGCCGCTCTTTGCTGCCTGGTCGGCGCCGTATTTGTCTTTATATTAGTCATTATTTTTTGAATTGCTATTTGCAATGATTCCTTGTCCACGGTAATTAAAACAAAAATTTCATAACGTTCAAGCTCATCATCCGCCGACGGCCTTTCGGCATATTCATCATTCTCCCCGCCGCCGGGAATCTTTTTTTGTTTAATCCAGAAAATTTGTTCCTTCTTTGCCCCCTGATATTCCTCGTCTGATACTTTTTTTATCAGATATGCAAAATATTCGCCGTATTCATCATCGGGGTAAAGAGCAGCCGGAGCGATAAGTCGTTTTTCCACCCTTTGGACAATCAACCGGGGCAGGTCCTGCGCGGTCGTAAAACTATCGGCCCATTGCTGTAAAACATTAATATTATTACCCCGGTTTTCCCCAACAAACACATATTTGCCGCTGTATGTATCCAGAGACTCAATGCCTTGAATTCCCTTGTCTAAAAAGCCGCGCAGCCATGCGGGGATTCCGTTTCCCGGTGAACCGTTTTGCGAATTAATTATCTCCCAGGACTCAGATAACCCAGCCTGTTCCTGCAGTTTGTCCTGCATAGGATCGGGGCGGAATATTACCGGTTCTCTTCTTGTGATGCAGGAAAAAAAAATAATTACCGGTAAAAGTAAAATGAATTTATTTTGTTTCATAATACATCAGTCAGAAGTTATGGGACTGGTTTCTGTTTCATTGGTGTCAGGCATGGGGATTTCGGTGATTGTCGACTCAAAAACTGCTTCGGACTTATAGTCCTCCGCTGCTACCTCCGCCTCATCCTCCTCATATTCAACTGCCGGAACAGGGCTTTCGCTTTTAGACTCCGCTGTTTTTGCCCCGGCGGTATTCCTCGTTTCAACAGCAGCCGACGCCGCAAGTTTTTCCTCTAGAAGCGGTATTGCCGAAAACAGAACGGCAAATTCATCCCAAATGGTATTTTGATTCACTGGTTGAGATGGCGGCGCTTTGGATGCTGTGGTAATACCGGCTTTTTTTTCAGCGTCGCCCGTTTTTACAGTTATCATGGATTTATTCATGTCGCCGCCCAGCCTGATCCTGCCCTCCCCCGATAAAGCGCCGGAAAGACTTATGCTTCCAACCTGGCTTTCCAGGGAATATTCTTCACCCAGGCTCAGCTTTGCCTCCAGCCGGTATGGCCGGATATAAAATTCTACTACAATGGGGATAAATCCCGGTAATTCGGAACCGCTCATGTTTACCGGTATTTCGACAATGGCATCTTCGGCGATGAGGCGCAGTGAAATGCTGTCTCCTTCCCTGACCATATCAATCCAGACGCCATCAGTTGAAGATGATTGCAAGGGGAAGAAAACGCTGAAAATAAGCCCTTCTGTGGCCGGCATGATATGGAACAGGAAAATACCTCCGCCCCGATCCCTTTCTGTACGGAAGAATTTAATCGGGGAGAGTGAATAAGCCTCGTCTAATCCGGTAGAAAGCCCGTAACTTTGTCCTGCCGCCGCCCAGCGGGGGGCTTTTTTGGTAACCGGTAACAGTGATTGCGTATCATTCAACGGAGTTGTCGCATTGATTAGACTGCCTTCAAATTGATACCATCGGAGCAATTCAGGCGGCCTTGCCGGAGCGCTTGCTTCTTTTGGGTTATCAGTGTTTTCTGCGGAGTTTATTGCCGTTATCAAGCGGATTTGTTCCGGATAAACCGTTCCCGCTGCCAAGGGGCTTCGGGCGGTATATTCCCGATTATTATCAAAGAAATAGCACAGGTTAACCGCTTTTGGCGAGACCGGCAAAGTTACTTCACGGGAGATGCCGGTATAATTTACCTGTTTAACCTGAAAAGGGAAAGCGGTCAAACGCAGAGAATAAAAGCCGGCCTGTTCGGGCGCTTTCCAGAGGATAGTTCCCGCACCGCCGCTTATCTTTCCTTCACTGATGATGTTTTTACCATTGTACCAAATAACATAGGGGTCAAGACGGCTGTCAAAATCAAGCCTGGTTTCCAGCATAACAGTGGTTCCGGGTGAGATAAGCTGCGAACCGGACTGGCTGGGTAGATACATCGAAATATCTTTAAGAGAAAATTCGGCGCCGCTCAGATAAAATACGCTTGTTTCCATGCGGGATAGAGTTTCTCTTACCCCAATCGCTTCAAAAACCAGAGTGTACGGGCCTATCTCCAGGGTTTTGGGCAGGGGCAAATAGGGCATTTCCTCCAAAAGGGATTTTACCACAATATCTATACTGGTATTTTTTACCGCAGGTTTTGCACTGGTAGAAGGCTTCTGCGCCTGTACTCCCCCCTGTTCCGGTGATTTTCCCGTCTGCTGTTTCTGCGCTGCGTTTTCTTCTGCTGTTTCAGTTTCATCAGTTATTTCTTCGGTGGCTGCTTCTTCTGTTGTTTGTGTACCTTCAACCATTTCATCGTTTGTTGTATCCGGTTTTACCTCTTCCTCTGTTTCATCTTTTGCCGGTTTTACCTCTCCGGCATGCGACTGGAGTATATACCGGACTTTCTCTCCGGTGACCTCACCCTGGGAATTCTGAAAATACACCAGCAAGCCAATCAAATCCGGGTCATTTGCCACTGAAACAGTAAAGTAGGGACGAATTTGATCGTCAGAGCGTAATATGGAGCAGCTTTCAAGAGACTTGCCGTTTACCAGCGCCTTTACCTGATAACTTCCGCTTGAGGGAAGCAACGTTTCCAGTTCCCCGCAGGCTGAAAAAAGAGAAAAAAAAATTAGAATAACGGCTGCCTTTCCGGCAGCATTGATATTCATAGGACTACGAATATTCCATAGATAATATACCATTTTTGCCGAAATAATTCTAGGTTTTTCACTCTGTTTTTGATAAAATAGGCTTATGCAGGCTACCAGAGCACTGGTACATTTAGATACATTCTTGGAGAATTTTAAGGTAATCCGGGAGCGGGTTGGACCACAGCGACATATCTGTGTACCGGTCAAGGCGGATGCCTACGGGCATGGAGCTGCCGCCATTGCCCGTGCAAGTCTTGCGGCAGGAACGGCCTTCCTTGCCGTAGCCAAAGTGCAGGAAGGCGCTGCGTTGCGGGAAGCGGGGATTGATGCTCCGGTACTGCTTTTTTCCCAGCCTTTACCCGATGAAATCCCTGAAATTATCAGAAATCGGCTGATTCCCCTGGTTTCGGACGGGGAATTTGCCGCAATGCTGAATATGGCGGCAGAAACAGCGAATATGCGGCTTCCTGTCCACCTGAAAATAGATACCGGCATGGGCCGTATGGGCTGTCCGTCCCATGAAGCCCCCGCAGTGGCGAAGCAAATAGCCGCCTGCGCCGCCCTGGAATATGCAGGAACCGCCACTCATCTGGCTGTTGCCGATTCCGCCGCCGCGGATGACCGCGCCTACACTGAACGGCAGATTGCCTGTTTTAATGAAACGCTGGACAATATTCGGGCGGCGGGTCTTAATCCGGGAATTGTTCATGCGGCCAATTCCGGCGCTGTTATTCTTCATCCGGGAGCATGGTTTGACATGGTGCGTCCGGGGATTCTCCTGTACGGCTACAAGGCTGTCGAGGAAACCGAAGCCGGCCTGACGCTGCCGCCCCTGCGGGTGGAGCCGGTCATGGAACTGCGAACCAGGGTTGTCTTTATCAAACCGGTGAAAAAAGGCGAAACCCTTTCCTACGGCAGAACCTGGGCCGCTCCGCAAGACACGGAAATTGCCGTACTGTCCATTGGCTATGGCGATGGTCTGCCCCGTCTTGCCAGCAATCGGTGGCAGGCGTTCATCGGCGGCAAGGCGTATCCGCTGGCAGGCCGTATCTGTATGGATCAGTGCATGGCCGATCTTGGCCCCAACTCGGGAGTCCGCCGCTGGGATGAAGCGGTACTGTTCGGCGGCCCCGCTCCCGATGCCGCAGACCTTGCCCGCTTAATCGGCACCATCCCCTACGAGATCACCTGCAATATTAATAAGCGGGTACCGAGGGTAACCGAGTAAATGCGCCGCATTAAGCGGCGTTGACGGAATAAATGCGACACGTTACCGCGCACAAAAAAAGCCACAGTGTACAGAAAATGCCAGCTTGCTTTAGCAAGCTGAGCGCGCGGCGGTATGAAGGGATATAATGTCGCATAACTGAACAGTGGTCTGTAAAGTCTAAAACCTTACATAAATTTCATCCAGAAGATTTCACACAAAGACCACAAAAAGGGAGAAGAGCGCAAACTTCTTCTCCCCTTTGTGGTCTTTGTTTCTTCGTGAGCTTTGTGTGTCAGCCCTCGCAGTTTTTCTTACTCGCTAACCCTAATCGAATTAAACCATGCGTCGTTGTACAGGTCTAACGCGGGGCCGAGGTCGTCTTTTAACTCGGTGTTCACCAGGTCGTTTTCAGAGTACCATGCGTTGCCGGTTTTAAGCTGACGGGCGGGAATATTTGCCGTGGCAGGGAAGCCAAAAATGTCGGCAAACTCGGCGTAAATTTCGGGACGGTGGATAAAGTCGATAAACTTGTGGGCCAGATCGAGGTTCTTTGATCCTTTCAGGATGCACATACTGTCAAGATAAGCCGGGCCGCCCTCTTTGGGAACAAAATAAAAGGTGTCCTTCATCAGTTGGGCGTTGTCGGCGATTTCTTCAAAAACCACTTCGGCGTAGCCCTGTACCACCCAAAAGTCGCCGTTGGCATAGCCTTTGCCAAAAGCCTCGGCGTCAAACTTGGTCAGATTGGGTTTCCACGAATTGTTGATGAGATCCCGCGCGGCGGCAATGTGCGCCGGATCTTTGGTGTTTACCGAATGACCCAAATAGGCAAGGGCGTCGCCCATTACCTCGCGCATATCATCCAGCATGGTCATACGGTCGCGAAGATCCTCGCGGGCAAAAATGGACCAGCTTCGCTCAAAATTGGGAACCTTGGCGGTATTGACCAGCACACCCGCAGCGCCGTAATAATAAGGAACCGAGTAATCCATGTTGGGATCGTAGGTTGCCTTGCGCAGCACCGCAGGATCGATGTTTTTCAGATTGGACAATTTTGACTTGTCAATTTTTTCCAGCATATTCTGCTGAATCATGATTGATACATAGTCGCCTGACGGAAATACAATGTCGTAACCGCTGCCTCCCGCCTTCAGTTTGGCGAACATATCCTCGTTGGACGCAAACTCATCGTAAATTACCTTGACCTTGTACTCTTTCTCGAATTTTTCGATGACCGAGTCCGGCGTGTAATACGTCCAGTTGTAAATAAACAGCTGGTTCTTCTTTGAAGAACCGCATCCGATAACCGTGGCGGCTGTCAGCGCCGCCAGAACCACAGGAAAGATGACGTGCCTTTTATTATTCATCTTTTCTACCTTCCTCTGCAAAAAATATATAAAACCATAAGGTTTTATTTCGCCGCGATGTATTTCAGGAATCTCCTGAGCGTAACACATAACACTACCGTTCCCAGTATCATTACCACCGACAAAGCGCTGATGACCGGAGTAACGCCGCCCCGGCGGGTAATCGCCGAATAGATAAAAACCGGCAGGGTTGACGAACCGGGGCCGGCCACAAAAAACGTAATGACAAAATCTTCCAGAGACAGGGTAACGGCGGTTAACAGGCCGGATAAAATACCGGGCATACAGATGGGAACCGTTACGCGAAACAAGGTCTGCCTTTCGTTTGCCCCCAGATCATGGGCCGCTTCGATAATGGAAAAGTCAAACTCGTCCAGCCGGGCCATTACCATGAGAAACACAAAGGGTAAGTTAAACGTGGTGTGGGCGGCATAAATGGTGAACAGGCCCAGGGGAATGCCGACGCCGGCAAAAAAAATCGACAGGGACACGCCGATAATGATTTCCGGCAGGATCATCGGCAGAAAAGAAATGGTCTGCACATAAGGACGCAGCCGGAAGCGGTACCAGTTGACCCCGATTGCGCCGATAGTGCCGATTACGGTGGCGGTTGTGGCGGAGGACACAGCGACAATGAGACTGTTAAAAAAAGCCCGCCACAGTTCCCGCGTAACAATCAGCCGCTGATACCAGCGCAGGGAAAAACCGGTCCAGTTCATGCCGGTTGAATCATTAAATGAATAGAAGATAAGCACCAAAAGGGGCAAAAAAAGGAAAACGATGGTAACAAGATAAACGGTCTGGGAAAAAGAAAACGGACGCCGCATGGCCCGCTTTGCGTGGCGGGCCGCTTCGCCCTGCGTTTTGCCGGTTCTGAGGGTGGTAATTACGTAGCGGATAATCTCCTTGAAGGTCATGACTGCCCCCTGCCCTGCGGCTCAGGCTCGGTTTTCACCGTAAGCCGCGAAGCGTCCCGCTTCTGGACATTCATCATCAGGAGAACACCCACCGTTGTCACCAGGGTGAGCACCATTGAAATTGCCGCGGCACGGGGCCAGTTCCGTGACTTGGAAAGCTGGTCGGCGATGATATTCCCCAGCATATAGGAGTCCTTACCCCCCACGAGCAAGGGTACGGCATAAGCTCCAAAAATAGGAATAAACGTGAACAGCACCGCCGTAAAAATACCGCCGCGGATATTGGGCAGCAGCACCCTGATTATTGAAGTTGGCTTGGTCGCTCCCAAATCGCGGGCCGCTTCCAGCAGGGAAAAATCAAATTTATCAATACTGGAAAAAAGCGGCAGTATCGCATAGGGCAGGTACATATATACCAATACCAGTATCACTACTTTTTGATTGTAGAGAAAATGAATATAGTCATCTATCAAACCGATGCGGATCAAAAATTCGTTGAGGAATCCGGAGTTCCCAAAAATGTTCATCCAGGCAAATACCCGAATCAGAAAATTGGTCCAAAAGGGAATGATGATGAGGAGCAGCAGCAGATTTTGATTTTTGCTTTTTGCCATAAAATAGCCGCAGGGCAGGGCGATAAAAATGGTAATTACGGTAGCAATTACCGAAGTAGTGATGGTACGAAGGGTAATACCCAGAAAAATTTTGTCGCCCAGATAACGGTAAGCGTCCAGCGAAAATTCCGGTTCAACGCCGCCGTGCAGCCCTTTTTTCAAAAAACTGTAAATGACAATAATGGCAATGGGCGCAAGGAAAAAAAGCGTAAACCATATCGCCTGGGGGCCTGAATACAGCGGGCCAAAATTTTTGCCGTGTTTCAACGCTCCGCCATGGGCGCCGCCGCAGCGCGCCTGCGGCTTCACTTCTTCACCTCGACAATATAGCCATCGTTGGCGCTCCATGAAAGAAATACCGAATCTTTCCAGCGTATGTCCGGCCCTTCATCAGAATAATTGGCGTGCTGTTTAATCACCCTGATTATGGTTTTGTCCATCACCTTGACATAGAACTTGGTCTGAAAACCCGAATAAATCGGCTCATCCACCGTTCCGGAAAAAAGGTTAATGTCCTCGCGCTTGGTCGCGGGACGGTCTTTGGTTATGACAATTTTTTCCGGTCTTATGGTAAAGCTGACCGTCTGACCGGCCTGAACCTGATCCACCGTGGTTACTTTTATCCGTCCCAGTTCGGGGATTTCCAGTTCGGCCATATACTCAGTCACCTCCGCTTCCGTGCCGGGAGCCTGTTCCAACTGCCGGACGCTCAACACCGTTGCGTCGAAAAGGTTGGTCTCGCCGATAAAGCGGGCGACAAAATCGGTAGCGGGGCTTTCATAAATTTCGTGAGGCGTGCCGATTTGCAGCACATCGCCCTGGTTCATCACCGCCAGCCGGTCAGATACCGAAAGGGCTTCCTGCTGGTCATGGGTAACATAAATGAAGGTAATGCCGATCTTGTCGTGAATCTGGTCCAGTTCAATCAGCATATGCTGGCGCAGTTTTGCGTCCAGCGCGGAAAGCGGCTCGTCCAGCAGCAACACCCGCGGTTCGTTTATCAGGGCGCGGGCAATGGCGACCCGCTGTTTCTGGCCGCCGGAAAGCTGGTTGGGCTTTTTGTGGGCATGGCCCTCAAGCTGCACCAGGCGAAGGTACTCATTTACCTTGCTTTCCACTTCGCTTTTTGACGCCCTCTTCAGGCGCAGTGAAAAAGCGACGTTTTCAAACACCGAAAGATGGGGAAACAGGGCATAATTTTGAAACACCGTATTGGCATGGCGGTGGTTAGGAGGCAGCGGCAGAACATCACGCCCGTCAAAGGTAACCGTCCCGCTGTCCGGGTATTCAAAACCGGCAATAATCCGCAAAAGGGTGGTTTTCCCGCAGCCCGAAGGCCCCAGCAAGGAAAAAAACTCCCCTTTTTTTATCTCAAGGCTCACATTTCTGAGCGCTACAAAGTTATCGAAGGTCTTGGAAACACCTCCGATGTCTACATCACTTCCTTTCAATCTGTTTCTTCCAGCCTCCTTCGTAGGAGCAATGGCGCCGGGCCGCACGGCGCGGCATACCCATGCCGCCCACTTTATTAATTTCTAAAAGTACAATGGGGATTTTTTTATTTGTTGTCAAGAGGGAAACAGCAATCGCGCCCCGTCAAGGGGCGGTAACCTTACTCTGCGAAAAAACGTGGGGTTGGGTCCCGCATTTTTTTTAGTTTTTGTATGTTCTTCCTTAAAGTAGATTTTCCAAAAACTGAAGTTTTGGAAAATCTTCATATATATCAAATTTTTGAGGTGTTTATTAAAATTCCTGACAGACGCGGGTAACCAAGTAACAGCGCCGCGTTAAGCGGCGTTGACCAAATAAATGCGACTCGTTCCCGCGGCGCGGACGGTGAGCTAAAGCTCACCTCATTTTACTCGTCATGTAAGACTTATCCTGCGCCGTAACATGCAACATTTACTCATCCACACCCTGCGGGTGCGATTACTGGTTACCGCGCATAATAAAAGTCACAGTGTACAGTAATGCCGGATGCCTTTAGGCAGCCGAGCG
>Ga0268262_10004307_pt1 | contig 14798 bp, 14 predicted proteins | sample TergutNc150P3_FD_190354 | JGI IMG/M metagenome (GOLD analysis project Ga0268262, IMG submission 190354) | Nasutitermes corniger P3 segment gut microbial community from laboratory colony in Florida, USA - Nc150 P3 (SPAdes) (version 2) | ecosystem: Host-associated > Arthropoda: Insects >... | reverse complement strand
CAGTGGCTTTACTTCGGTTGGAACCTTGAACGTGGCGATCTCGAAAACAGGTTATGACATATACGGCTCACCAAAGATAGTGTATTTATTTGTGACAGAGATGGTCTATATACCAAATGGCAGTTTCGAGATGGGTAGTAACAACTACGATAGTGAAAAACCTGTACATACTGTAACGCTGAGCGGTTTTTACATGGGCAAATACGAGGTAACGCAGGAGCAATGGACGGCGGTAATGGGGAACAATCCGAGTTATTTTACGGATTCACCCGCGTCTGGAGAAGTTCAGAATAAGCGTCCTGTGGAGCAGGTAAGCTGGTATGACGCGCTTGTATTCTGCAATAAGTTGAGCATGAGGGAAGGATTAAGTCCCGCATACCGTATATCTGGAAGCACCGATCCGGCAAATTGGGGAACCGTACCCACCAGTAGTAATTCGACATGGAACGCGGTAGTAATAGTTGCCGGTTCCACTGGTTATCGTTTGCCGACAGAGGCGCAGTGGGAATATGCCGCAAGGGGAGGAAATAACTCGCCCGGGAATTACACATATTCGGGGAGTAATAATGTAGGCGTGGTAGCATGGTATGAAAGTAACAGCGGTAATATTACGCACGAAGTGGGGAAGAAGACTCCCAATGGTTTGGGATTGTATGACATGAGCGGAAATGTGGATGAATGGTGCTGGGACTGGTATGGGAATTATTCAAGTGGAACGCAGACCGATCCTGGGGGAGCGGACTCTGGGTCTTACCGTGTGAATCGCGGCGGGAGTTGGTACCAGTTGGCGGAGGGGGGCACCCGTTCTGCGTGTCGGGGCAGCACCTGGCCGTACAGCAGGTACGACGGCATCGGCTTCCGGCTGGTGCGTCCCTGATTTCTGCCAAGAGCAAAGACGAAATGCCCAAGCCGTAGCGACTTGAAAAGGAGCGTCGAACCGAAGGTTCGCGGCGTGGGCATTGAGTGGGGAGTGCCCACCTGCGATAAGCAGGTGGAAGCGAAGTGCGTAAGTTTTTCGAGGATTGCGAGGGTTTTGGTTTGAGGAGGATTGGCTATGAGGATGAGAAAAAAAAGATTGGACGACACAGTGTTGCTGCCTAGCGTTGCTATTGTTTCTATTACTGAGGAAAACGATGGTAACAGAGCGAACCTTGCCAAAATTGTTTTCCTAGGTTTTATAGAAATGGTAATGAGAAAAATAAATTAGAAAAATCTAATTTATTTTATTAAATAATTCATGGAGTGGAATGATATGGCCATTGAAAACAAACGGAACTGCATTTTAATAATTTTAAATTATTTACGTTATCATACTGAATCTGTCGTAGCAGATTTGCTTGAAGAGTGCGTCAAAAAACTAAAGTGGCACGACGGTAAACCCAGAGAATACTATAAAGGTCATCAGGCCTATATATTTTTAGATTCAATGGAAGAATTGGCAAATGAAGGGTTTATTGAGATAGGAGAGGGCGATTATGAAGGTTCTTTTTGTGGTAAAGATTACTATCCTCGCAATGCTAAAGTTGTATTGACTGCTAAATTAGCTAAACTACAACAAATTATTGGATTTAGTATAACTGAATTACTTAATGACTCTTTGTCTGGAAATAGCATTAAAGTGCGTAATATGTGGGGCAATCCTAAAGAAATTGAAACAGATGTTTTTGTTATTATGTCTTTTAACGAAAAATTTAAACCTGTTTACGATGACCACATAAAACGTGTATGTGAAAATATGTCTTTATCCTGTAAGCGAGCAAATGATGTCTTTGTACCTCATGTAATAATGGAAAATATTTGGAGTCATATTTATAATTCAAAGGTTATTATATGTGAATTTACAGACAAAAATCCTAATGTTTTTTATGAATTGGGAATTGCACACACCATCGGAAAAAACGTAATTTTATTAACACAAAATGAAGATGACACACCTTTTGATATAAAACATTTAAGATATATAAAATACGAATATACGCCAAATGGAATGTTAAAATTCGAAGATACTTTAAAGCTTTTTATTGAACAATTTTCTAAAAAACAGGAATGAGTCTAGGCATACGCAACAGTGTCCGACACCTACTTGATGTTGATACGTTCGCTATAGCGGAGAGGTGGTAGCGCGTTATGGAAAATGAGCAGGTAATTCTTTTACTATGAACCATCACGAACTTTTAACTCAAAGCTTGTCGTTGTTCGTGTTAGTTCGTGAGGTTCGTGGTTAAATTTTTTATAGCCTCTTCGTATATTACAACTTGGCAATAGTCTCCGTAGAGAAGTCAAAAGTTACGCTTGAGTAACAGTCACCGAATTTCCACTAGTACTCTGTAAAGGCTAAAACTATACAAAAAGACCTCACGCAAAGGCGCAAAGACGCAGAGGACGCAAAGCTTTTGTCCGATAAATTTTCGTTATACAAGATATATTATCTTTTAAACAAGGATCATGAAGGTATAACGATAATATTTCGAATAGCAACTTTGCGTTCTTTGCGTCTTTGCGAGATAAAATTTTTGAATAATGTTTTGTAAATATCTAGTCTTTACAGACTACTAGTAAGTATACCACGGTCGATACCTTCAACAACAAAATCACTTGTACGCGTTTGCCATCCCGGACCGGTTTCACGAAGCTTTGTTGCTTTTGATAATGGTATCCGTATAGATATACTAACTTTTGGGTCTTCAGTTTTTGGACGTCCCTGACGATTTATATATTCTTTAAATGACGCAAAACCACGTCCAATCCGCTTGCCCTCAAAAGGAAGTTTGTCAAATTCAGGCGCTTTATCAAGTTGAGATTTTATTTTTGTTTTGTTCTTTTTGCTATATTCCCGCATCTCCTTGCTTGTCATATTAACTGTCTTTTTCATAAACCATATTGTAATTGTATGTCAGTAACAATTCAAAGTCAATACGCCGCCAACACTCAAGAGCAGCAGAAACTATTGGAAGACTTGAGACAGAACTTGAACGAGAGCGGGAACTTAATCGCCAACTACACGCTAAATAAACGCACGGCGTAGCCGTGTAGATCAATAATGTTACACAGCGTAGCACCAATAAATGCAACTGTTTATAATAAAGCAAGGCTGCCTTTAGGCGGCCGACAGTGCGAAACAATAACAGAGCAAGAGAAATTACTGGCGGGCTTACGCGAACAGTTGAACGCAATGTACGAAACTTACAGGAAGCAGTCGGCCTTATCGGCGAGATACGCGCAAAGCTCAAAGTTCTGGCAGGGCAATGCAAGCACCCGCAGGGTGTAGATGGATAATTCTACAAGCCCTGGCGCCAGATAAAACACACAAGATGAATAATTCAGGCGAGATTTATCTCGCCGTCAGCGCCCTTTTACAATAATAGCGATTCCGGTGACGGCGGTGATTAGCGGCAGCGTGGTGTGGGCAGTAGTAAAATAATTTCGCTATTTACTAAATAACATTTTCAGGGAGCGTGGGCGGGAAGACACAGCGGCGACATTGGCGTGCTTCCCACAATGCCACGTCAAAGCGTCCATCAAAACATACCACTAATGCCAAACAAAAACGTGCGTCAATCGCAGCCACGCCACACCCGGAGCCGATGTGGCTTTCCGCCCACGCTCCCGAAGAAGTAATGAGTGAATAGTGAAATTTTTAAAGTACAGAACAAATCTTTAGGCATACATCTTGCCCCCACTTAGAAAAAAATAAAGAAATAATTAATTTATAATCATCATTTTTGTTTTCAACATCGTAAGTGCAGGCATAAAACATTTGTCCCATAATTTTCTCCTTAACATGGGTATAGTAGTATTTTTAATTTTTGTCAACAAAAAAGTCAAAAAAACATTTTTCAGTCAAGCAAAATGACAAGTCCAACTCATATATATGTGAACCTTCTTTTGAAGGTTCGAGAAAAAACTATGGAAGATATTTAATGAAATCCTTCTTTTTGGACAGCCCCAGGTTGTTTTGACAATATGAGACTAATTCTTATATAATTTAAGGAAGTATGAGTGGACTTAAATAATATTTTTTGCGAAGTACTTCGCGAAAATAAAGATGATTTGGTAAGAGGAATTATTATGTGCGATACTTACTGGGTGTCTCCTGTTGGCGAAATGCTATCTGTAAAATCTACACATATAGAGGTGGTAATAAAGAACCCGGAAGTATTTGGAATTACCCATGCATACATCAAAGGGGTGTATAAAAAATATAGGGAAACTGTAGGACTTGAAGGCAAAGCAAGGGATGAAATCGTTGAAAGCCTAATAAATAAAAGGTGGATGAGAATTAGATATGATAAAAGTAGAGATTATTATATTGTTGGATTTAAGTATTTTGATGAGAAACAGATTGATTATTTAAGGGAATGGGGCTTGGGTATTTTAGCTTTGGACGAAAAATTTGCGACAAAAACAGTACACATAAATGATATGAAAAATGTATTGGAAACTTGTAATATTAAGCAATTAGCAAGCGATTATCTTTATTCAAAATTTAATTGAAACATCATTATTCAACTATGAGAATTTAATTAAAGGAGTATCAACGGAAGTGGATTTCCCTCTTTGTGATCTTTGTCCCTTTGTGCTCTTGGTGTGAACTTTTTAGAATAAATTAAAAACGGCCGTATGCGCCGCATACAGCCGTTAAAACTTTTCAGACTACTGTTTCCTCATTGATACTGAGTATTCAGGTTTATTAGGCCTGTTAATACGCATATTCAAATCGTCGCTAAGTAAAGGCTTCAGGAATTTATATGATCTTCCGGCCTCGGGACAGGTAAAGGAAATGGCAGGTTGAGTTCCTTCCATGGTAACCTTAAAATCCTGAATTGTTTTTGTGGAAAAGTCGTATAGAACTCTTCCGTCGGGACTCAAGATTCTGATGTTGTTTGATGTGAAATCCCATATCGCATTGTAGTTGGCATCAAGCCATTGCCCTAAGGGGAAATTCCCCAGATAGATGGGATCCGCTGACAGCGCTCCTGCTACTGTCATTAAAATGATAAGAATCACAATGATTTTTTTCATTTATATATCTCCTATGAATACTAAGATAATATTTTGTGAAAGAAGATAAAATAGATTTTTACATGTTACAGGAAATTAATAAAAAAATTAAAGGAAGTTTGTTAAAAACTTACAAAATATCGCATAACGCTTTTGTTCGCAAGATTTTCACACAAAGATCACAAAGGGGGGAAGAGGAGGTTTTGTTTGAAGGCTATGCGTGAGTTTTATGATAAGATAACGGACAAAAACATCTTATTTACCTTTTTGATCTTTGTTTGATCTTTTTAGAAATAATCTCTTGACAAATACGTAATCAGATATATACTTATATATAGAAATTATTAATATTTTTAATATTTTAGGAGTTGTGTATGGCAAAAATAGGCAAAATTTTTCTGGCTATTTTTATTTTTGGGGGAATTTTTGTTTTTCCGGCTGTATCGCAACAGCAATGGACAAGAGAGGATTTACAAAATATTTATATGGAGTATCTGCGTAATGAAGGGTATGTGCCTTCAAAAGACTGTGATGGTGATATTCAATTTAAGGTAGGGGGAGATACCTATTTTATAATAGTAGACGAGAATGATCTTCAGTTTTTTCAGGTTTATATGGGATTTAAGATGGATAAAATTTCCACAGAGGATGCTCTTACCGCCGCGAATTATTCAAACAGGACTTCAAAAGTAGTTAAAGTTTCCTTTTCCCAGGACAGAAAAGTTGTCTCCATTACCGCGGAATTACTCTTAAATGATCCAAAAGATTTTATTCCCGTTTTTTCAAGGGCTATTTCTTTAATTAAAAACGCGGAGAATAATTTTATTTCACAGATTAAGTAATTTATTCGAAAGAGGTTCACACAAAGATCACAAAGAGACAAAGATCACAAAGGGGGGAAAGGGGGTTTTTGTCCGAAGGCTATATGTGTGGCTTCACGATAATATAAAGGACAAAAACCTCTGCTTCTTCTTTGCGTTCTTTGTTCCTTCGTGATCTGCGCACTGTCGGTCACCTAAAGGTGCCCTTGCTTTTGTTACAGACTGCGGCATTTATTGGTGCTACGCTATGCGGCATTATAGATCTACACGGCTGAGCCGTGCGTTTGTTTAGCGTGTGGGAAATTCTTGCAGAAAAATTATTAACTTTTAATGTGTCCCCAGTACCTTATCAATCTGTGTAATACAATGATGTTTTGTTGCCTCGATTAATTCTGTGGCAGTTTTATTGTTCTTGTCACGGTGTTTAAGCGCGGCGGCGGCGGGTAGAATTGTGTTAAAGATTCGTTTTTCTTTTTCATTTAATTTACTTGTAGGCAACGCGGCAATGTCTTTGCGGTATTGTTCCAAAAAGTCTGTTCCGCTTATTGTTGTTTCATTCTCTTTGTAAGACTCTCTTTGTTCATTTGCGTTTTTATGCGAGCTATTTAATTTTATTGGCGCTCCAAATCCGGGTTCGCTTTTTATTTCCGCGTCCATTGTTGCCGCTTTTTCTTCCAGTTTTTTACGGTAGAAACGAAGCGAAGCCGTCTCATAATAGTCTTTTTTTTGTCCGTCTTCGTTTGGAAGGAAGGGGCTGCGGTAGAGAAAAGCGGACATTTGCGCTTCCGTTGGAGAGAGGCGGTTTTGCTTTCCGTTAAAGTAGGGGTAGATGTATGTTCCCCTTGCGTAAGTTTGACTGCGAATGTAGGAAAAGTCCGCGCCGAAGAGCGTTATGTGTTTTGCGCCCAGAGTTTGGGCAAGGGAAAGACCCGCGTATGTAACGTTTCCGCCTGATGTGTCTAACTGTGGAAAATATCTCCAATGGGCGCTTATGTAGCGCGTAAGAGGATGGCCGCCTGAAAAAAAGACGGGAGTAAATGAAGATAAACCGCAGAGGAGGGGAGGGCTTGCGATGTCAAGGATTAGAGGAATTTTTTCCCCGCGCAGATTTATGCCCATAAAATGATAATAACTTATGTGCTGGCAGTCAATTGATACTACCGCGTCAACTGCTATGTTGTTGTGTAATAAAACGCCAAGGGCAGTGTCGGCGCATATAATAAATCCGTTACGTGATTTAAATTCCGCAAGAGAAGAAACTTGAGTATCCAGCGAAGGGCCGGCGGCTACTATTGCCGCTTCCTGAATGGGGCTTTCTTTTCTTTCCGCAAAAAAACTGTCTGTTTGAACATTTTTTATGTTGCGTATAATGTTGGAAAACCACCTAAGCCCAAAATGAGACTGAACAGAATAATCGCCTGAAACCTCTTCAATTGCCTGTTGAATTGCGGCGGCGGCATTTTCAAATTTTAATTTATCATGTTCTATTCTTGTTCTAAGCGGGAATGTTTTTATGCCGCCGCAGAGGGCCGGAGTAAAATTTTTCAGGATAAAAGATTTTATTTCTTCTTCATTTAAATCAATAAGTATGCTCACCCTGTCGTTATTTAACAGTTTTGAATAATTCCCTTTTGCAAAAAGTTCCGCTATGCCGTCTTTATCAAAATCGATAACGACGATATTTGAATTTGTAAGTTCTAAAGCGGCCTGCGGGGCAAAACCGCCGCCGAGTCCCAAAAAAATTACAAAGTCTGTTTTACCTATTGTTGAAACAAGACGCTGCGCTTCGTGTATCGGATCAATCATGGAATGCAAAGGCTGGGCGCCATTCCGATGAATAATCGCAGGTACTGTCTCTCCGTTACGGGATTTTAGAAATGTATAATAATTTGCGTTATTCATGTACGGCCTTAGCGCAGGCGGATTTTATTGCCGTTTCCAATTCACTCTGCGTTACTTTATTTTCGCCCGGAAAAAGCAGGGAATTGAGTTCCTGTTTTAAATTTTGCGAGTATTCAGGCCGCTTTATAGCGTTTAATAGGGCTTGTATTCCTTTTTTTAAAAAATTATTGGAGTTTTCATGACTGATAACGCTAAAAAACAGGTCAGTGTTTTTTAAACCATAACGCGCTGAAGGCTCTCCGTTTTCAAAAATTTTATTGCCGCCGATAGAAAATATTCTTTTCGGCCACTTGTCCAATTGCTCTTTAAACCATGATTCGTATATATTCATACTGCCGCCTTTGTGAAGCAGGCTTGCCCTCGCGTAACTTTGCGAGTAATAGGGAATAAAACGGTTTGCGCTGTTGTAAAACAGACTGTCAAAACTGTACGGTCTTGCGTGCGTTCTTATGTCGTTAACTGAAAAATCCAGACCGGCAAGGTAGATATTACCGCTTGTAAGAAGCATCGCAAGTTCAACGGCGGTTGCCGTTACCGTCCCCCTCTGCGGGATAATCACAGACGGTAAATTAAGTTCATGAAGAACGATGCTCTGCCAAAAACTACCGTCGTTTATAATCAACTGCGCGGTATCCGCGCATTGGGATGGCAGGGCGGCGCATAAATTTACGGCAAGGGCGCCTGAGTTTGCATTTTGGTAATTTCTGTAAAAAGGGTAGATGTGTTTTAATGCCCAACTGCCGCCGTCAGTGGCTATGGCCATATCCGCCGATATACCCGCCGATGATAGCGCAAGTACCGAAGAAGACGCCGCAATGATAAGGCAGTTGTTCTGTACTTTTTGAATAACGGGCAGGGCATGTTCAAGGCTTGGGCCTGAACCTGTAATGATAACCGGAATTTCCATTTGCCTGTATAAAAGGCTATGTTTTATATTCCCGATGTTTTTAAAAAAATTCCTTACCCATCTTTTTCCAAAAGCGGCTGTCGTTCTTTTTTCAGCGTCCGTACGTTTTAAGAATGCGGCGACTGAAGAGAGGAGTTTAACATACGCTTCTTTGTAGTAATTTAAAGAGGGACGCCATTCAATTACGCGGATACGGTCGATATTAATTTCCCGAATATGAGTTTCTAAAAACTCATTGATTTTTGCGGCGTCAACGCCGGTTAGGGTATATACCTGCGCAGAGGAAGAGTCCTGCGAAAAGTTCTCCGCGTGAAGAACCAGTATTTTGCTTCTTTTAAATCTTTCCCGTAAAACGGGAATAATGTAGCCAAGACCCGGCTCAATTAAAATAAAACATTCTATTGCGTCGTTTAGATTTAAGGAGTCAATGTAGCGGGCGGCTTCCGCCTGCGGATTGTAACGCGAATGAAGTTGCGCGCCATGCCCGGATAAATCGGCGATTATACCAGCCCCAAATCTTTAAAGAGTTTTTTGTAGGAATCGAAGTATTCGGATTTTGCAAACTCTTCGATTTTTTCTTCCGGCAGCGATTCAAGAAGCTGATCCATGTAACTGAGGATGTTTCTAAGTTCAGACCGCAAGCCCGAAGGAATTGCAAATTGCTCTTTACCGCCTGCAGGTTGCGCGGCCGGCTGCGCGGGCGCCTGCATAATTATCGGTGCCGCTGCTTGCTGCGGTTGCTGTACCGGTTGCGGAGCAGGTTGAATCGGAGGAGGAGCCTTTTGAGCGGCAGGCTGTTTAACGGGAGCCGCTTTTGCGGGAGGTTCAGGTTCTATTACACTGTCAAAATTGTCGGCTGAAAAATCCTGAAAGTCATCAAAAACTACAGGCTCTTCAAGTTCGTCTTCAAAGTTGCTTTCGGAAATTACATTATCAACCGCTTCATCCAGGCTTTCCGTATCCAATACGGAGTCTTCCGGAATTTCTTGCGCGGGTTCCGCCGCTTCTTCTGTTGATTCAGCGCCGCCCGAAGAGAAGTCGCTATCCAGGTCCAACTCGGAATCAAGCGATATATCATCAAGGGAATCAAGGTTAAAATCGTCATCGTCAAGAGAAGGTTCCGTCAGTTCATCGTTAATGCCTTCCGTCGATAATTCCGGTTCGTCAATTACCGCGTCTGACAGATCAATTGAGTCGGAGGCTAAATCATCGCCTTCTTCAAGGTACGAGCTGTTTTCCGGCGTATCGGTAATTGGGATAGGAGCGCCTTCTTCGCGGAGTATTTCAAGTCCGTCGTCTTTTGCGGGTTCTTCATCAATAATTAATGTATCGCCGTCTGAAATGCCGGCAAAATCATCAATGGCAAGGGAAGTGTCTTCTATTGCCGTGCCGCCTTCCGATAAGTCAGGAAAATCATCCTCGGCAATGGTTGTGTCGATTCCCGTGTCTACTTCAGACAAGTCAGGAAGATCATCCGCGGCAAGGGATGTGTCTTCGACTGCCGCGACATCTTCTGAAAGGTCAGGAAGATCATCCATGACAAGCGGGTCTTCTATTGTCGTGTCTCCCTCAGACAAGTCGGGAAGATCATCCGCGGTTAGGGATGTATCTTCGATTGTTATGTCGCCTTCAGGTAACGCTAAATCATCCGCGGTAAGGGACGCGTCTTCAATTGTTATGTCGCCTTCAGGTAACGCCAAATCATCCGCGGCAAGGGACGTGTCTTCGATTATTGTGTCGCCTTCAGGTAACGCTAAGTCATCAGCGGCAAGCGGCGTGTCTTCAATTGTTATGTCGCCTTCAGGTAACGCCAAGTCATCCGCTGCAAGGGATGTGTCTTCGATTGTTGTGTCGCCTTCAGGTAACGCAAAGTCATCCGCTGCAAGGGACGTGTCTTCGATTGTTGTATCGCCTTCAGGCAACACCAAATCATCAGCGGCAAGCGGCGTGTCTTCAATTGTTATGTCGCCTTCAGGTAACGCAAAGTCATCCGCTGCAAGGGATACGTCTTCGATTGTTGTATCGCCTTCAGGCAACGCCAAGTCATCTGCGGCAAGAGATACGTCTTCGATTGTTGTGTCGCCTTCGGGTAACGCCAAGTCATCCGCCGCGTCTGATATGCCGGTAAGGGCGGTGTCGTCAATTGCCGCAAAATCGTCCGCGGCAAGGTCTTCGGTTGCAGCGTCTCCTTCGGATAAGTCGGGTAAATCATCCGCAGTAAGATCTGCGTCCGCGATTTCATCAGGAATATCTATATCAATACTAATGTCGTCAGCATCTGAATCAGTGTCATCAGAAGCGGTTTCGCTTGCCGGGGGATTGTCATCAACAGAAAATTCATTTTCGGGCGTTTCTTCGGTTCCCGATTCTTCGGTGAAATCCGCCGAGTTAAGGATATTGTCAAGTTCGTCACCCGTAAGCGCGATTGCTTCATCCTCTTCATCATCGATTGTTTCAGGCACTCCTTCTTCTGTAGTGCCGCCTGTGATTAGTATGTTGTTAAGTTCATCGCCTGTAAGAGCGATGGCTTCATCGTCGTCGTCAGAGAAGAAACCGCCGCCTTCCGGATGTTTTTCTTCTTCTTGAGGCAAAGAGCGGATATTGGCAAATTCTCTTTTAAGTTCTGTAAGTTCGCTTCTGATAGATGAAAGTTCCGAAGCGATTTTTTTAAGAAGCTGGGTTGATAGCCCGCTGTCTCCCGCCTGGGCAACGTCAAAATCGTCCTGAACGGCGGTAATGTTGTTTTCAATTGATTTTACCGTCGGGATATTTAAATCTTCAGTCTCGAAGGCGTCGTTATCTGCAATTGCGCTGTTTGCATTGCTGTCGAATTCATCAATATTTGGAACTTCACTGTCCGCAGTTTCACCGCTGAATTCTTCTGTCGTTAAATTACTTTCTTCAGGGCTGCTGTTTTCAGTTTCAACTGTTTCATTTTCGCTTGACGCGGACGGGACTTCAAATTCATCAAAAGAAGCGACTTCAATATCAATACTTTCATTTCCTGCGGGAACGCCAAGACCGTCATCGGAAGGCATGTTAAGATCGGCAAGATCAGTTTGTGAGGCTAAAGGATTATCGTCAAGGTCAAGCTCTATATCGTCCTCGGGAAATTCAACTTTTTCGGATTTGGAAGGGCCTGTGGCGTCGTCAATGTCAAATATCGCATCGTCAATAAATAATGATTCGTCGACGGAAGAATCATCAGAAGCCGGTAGTGAAAAATCATCAAGATTAGAAGTTAAGCCTGTTTTTTCATCCGCAGAAAGAATTTGTGGTTCGCCTTTTACCCATACTCCGTATTCGTCAAGTTCTTCCGCGCTGCCTATATTCGCGCGATCAGAGTAAATTGAAGGTTTTTTATCTCTTGCCATGAACCGCTCCCTAAATTAACACTTATGGTCAATTATCGGTACTTTTCCCTGTTTTCAATAGCTTATCTCAACTTAAAGATTAACCTATGGCAATAGCGTTGTCAATGCTGCTTCTAAAATAGATTTGTTTTTTTATGAAAACTGTCTTAATTGAAGAAAATTTAAAGAATAAGGAAAAAACAACCGTAAATCGAAGCATGAGGATACTTAAATATCTCATAGGGATTTGGACGGCTATCGCTATTTATACGCTTTTTTCATTCTTAGGCGGCCCTTCGGGCCTGTCGGCGTATAATTATCTTTTAGCAGAGAGGGATAGACAACTTGAAAATATCAAAGATTTGGGAAATATAAATGAGGAACTGGAAAGAACTAAATTTAACCTGCAATACGATCAGGACACGTTGATGGTTCATGCCCGTCTTATGGGGTATGGTCAGGCGGATGAACGTTATGTCCGAATTGTCGGTCTTGGAAACATGAAAAATGACCCTGTAACGGCAGGAAACGTATATATTACGTCAAATCCCGAGTTTGTTTCCGATAAAAGCATTAAAATAGGGGCATTTTGTGTCGGTTTGCTGGTTTTTGCCTTTCTTTTTATGCTGGAAATTATAGAATCAAAGTCCCGCTAGCGCCAATTACTGGAGTCCACGCCTGAATTCACGGGCAATTTCGCGTTTTAAGTCTTTTTCCCGAATTCCCGCCCTTTTATCATAGGCTTTTTTCCCCTTACACAGCCCGATTTCCACTTTTACCCTGCTTTTTTTAAAATAAAATGACAACGGGATTAACGTATACCCCTTTTCTTCTACCTTTCGATGGATCCTCTTTATTTCCTCTTTATGCAAAAGCAGGCGCTTTTTTCTGTCCGGCTCATGGTTATAAACCGATGAAAAGGGATTTTCCGCAACTATCAGCGAGCGCAGCCAAACTTCGCCGTTTACCACTTCCGCCCACGAATCCGGGAATGAAATTTTTCCGTCACGGAACGATTTTACCTCCGTCCCCAATAACTCTATGCCGCATTCATAGGTTTCATCAACTGAATAATCATGCCGCGCCTTACGGTTCTGCGCGATGATTTTTACGCCTTCACCCATGACGGTTTACTCTTTAGGAGCAATTGTTGTTGGAGTACTAATTGCTATTCGGAAAGTAACGATTGGCGAAGACAGATCGGGGGGGAGGGAAGCCCTTGTTTCCGCCGAGTTTGCCGTTTGTCTGCCGCGCAGGGAACGTTCAGGGGAGCCGACAGCTTGTATCGCAAGCGGTGAGGATTTGGTAATTTGTAGCGGAGCATAAGGGTCGTTGCACCATTCCCAGCCGATATTTTTCATGTTGCTGATACTTTGAGAGGCTATTGACCATTCAATTTCCGTAGGAAGCCTTACTTCGCCGATTGACGGCGGAAGGCGCGATGACATCCAATCGCAAAACGCCTGCGCCGCGTACCATGTAACGCCTGTAATAATGTTTTTATCGATTTCCCAGGGATAACTTGAAATTTCCTGCGGAAAATAATCGGTTTGTTGTTCTCTCCACTGCGGTTTTTCGTCAAGAAATGTTTCAAATAATGACCTTGATACGGGGTTTTCGCTGATCATAAAACCCGATGAAAACCTAATAAAATTTATCCCCGCCAGTCGTTGGTTTCCTATAGGAGCGTTCGGTTGCGGAATTGGCAATACTGCGGACCGGTTTTTAAACCACTTGGAAGCCTCGATAACTGAGGCTTGTTCCCTCGGCAGCACCTGGGAAAGCCATTTTGCCGCCCCCGGATTTTTTGACAAAAACGCAAATATGTCTGAAATTGAATTGACAAGCGCCACAGGAGAGGGCGCGTTTCCGCCGTTATCTAAAAGTATTTTAGCGCGGATAAGGTCGCGAACCGCGGCCTTAGTAACGGCAAAATTGGCGGCGGCAAGTAAAATTTCCCGCATATCATTAATAAGGAGATTACCCGTACGGTAAGCGCCTTCCGAAAGGCTCATGGGTACTTGCCAGGACGCGGTAGGCTCTCCCGCGAATGTCCATTCGGCGTAATCTGAGGCATAATAGGCGAATGCGGCAACTGGATCCGGCGTTTTTAGCGTAAACTCGACTTTGTAGCGCAGAGGGAAAAAGAGCGAACCAAAGCGGCGGGCAGGGATTTCATGAACAGCGCTTTGGCTTTCAAAACCAGGCATGACCGCCTCTACCGTATGAGTTCCTTTTTTAACAGGGATTTTACTCCCCGCGGTACCCATGTAAACGCCGTCAATTCTTACAGCCGCGCCCGCAGGCTCTGTTTTTACGATTAAAACTGCCCCGGGATTTTTTATACCGGGCAACAAAAGCAGGAAAAAGAGTATTAAAAGCAAAATAATTACGTATAGAGCCGTAAGGTACACGCCCGGGCGGATGCCATAAATAGGCTTAAATTTGACTTGAATTTCGGTGTCAGTCTGTTTTTCCTGCATGAGGCATTATATAACTATTTACTGATTTAATCTATGGAACTTCAAAAAACCTTGATTAGGTTTAAATAAAAAAGAGCTGCCCGATTTTTGTTTCGAACAGCTCCATGCCCCTTGAGGCATATCGGAATCATAGTGATTTGGGAGGGGAACTATAATCCCGATATTAAAAGTATCGGTAATGGGTCTGGTTTTCATGAATACTATTTTTTAGGAATTTTTACCCCAAAACCTCACGCAAAGGCGCAGAGGGCGCGAAGCTCCTGTCCGATATATTTTCGTTATACAAGATATATTATCTTCAAAACAAGGATCATGAAGGAAAAACGATAAT
>Ga0268262_10004306_pt1 | contig 14801 bp, 3 predicted proteins | sample TergutNc150P3_FD_190354 | JGI IMG/M metagenome (GOLD analysis project Ga0268262, IMG submission 190354) | Nasutitermes corniger P3 segment gut microbial community from laboratory colony in Florida, USA - Nc150 P3 (SPAdes) (version 2) | ecosystem: Host-associated > Arthropoda: Insects > Digestive... | reverse complement strand
CAAGGGGCGTAATAAACCCGTCCGGGATAGTGGACGTCGAGGGCATAAAAAAAGATCTTAATTCAAAAATAGACGCTTTTAACAGGTTTGAGGACGACGCCCCGTTTGTCGCAGTATTTCTGCGGAAGTGGACTATTATGCACGCAAACGTAAGCACGCGCGGCTACGATGGCTTGGTAGAATGCAGGGTTAAAGGCTGTTCTGTTGATATAAGGTATTACGGCGTTGAGGGCGGAGATTCTCTTTTTGGCAGCGAATGGTCAAATGAGAGGGGGGACAGGAACGCCGTATGGTCTTCGGTGGTTTTGTCCGTGCCCGATGACATTATTAAAATAATTAATAATGACACGGAGGATATAGCCGCCAGGATAAGGGGTAAAATAAAAGAAGCCGTCGATCTTACGGATCACGGCCCGGACGATTCCTGGTACGAAAGCCTGCTTATGAACGGAAGAATTGAAAAAACCGATATACAGGAAAACTGCATCAGCCAGCTGTTCGCCAATGTGCGCGCGGCCATGTATTACGAACTGCGCACCGAACTGGGAATTGAAAAATATTATAATTTCCCCCTCGCTATTCTTGCGGACGTCACGGCACGGGTTGAAAATTCCGATAAAACGTACATACCCTTCTACACCCGCGAGATAATCTCCGACGAATACCCCACCCCCGACTGCGGCTTTACTTTTGAAATCGCGTCCGACATGAACGACTCCATCCGCTGGCTTGCCGTGAACAAGGGGCTGGTTATAGGGACGGAGACTGCGGAATGGGTGGTGCCGCCGGGCGTGCACGCGACCAATACGCAGGCGGAGCTTAACAGCCGGTTCGGCAGCGACAGCATACAGGGCACGGCAATCGGGGACGCGACCGTCTTTTTCCAGGCGGGAAAGAAGGGCCTGGTCGAGTATTACATACCGCAGGCCGACAACCATTTCCGCGCCAACAACATGGCGATGCTGTCCCCGCAGATGTTAAACGAAAGCCCCGCGGCGGAGTTTGATTTTGTTTCGGCGCCGTTTACGAAACTGTTTATCACCCGCGAGGACGGGGCCGCCGTCACGCTGCTGTACGAGCGCGGCTCCGGAACCTTCGCGTGGGGGCGCGTAACAACGGCGGGTAAAATAACCAGCGCCGCGGCGCTGCCAGGCGCCGACGGCAATGACGACGTGTACCTGCTGGCGCAGCGGGGAAGCGGCTGGTTTCTGGAACGGCTCCGCGAGCTTGGCAATGTGTACCTTGACGGTTACAGCCCGGTCAGTAAAGACGGCTGGGCCGCGATGAAAGCGGAATATTCTGCCGGCGGGCTTGCGCCTAAAATCAGCCGCGTTTACAGGGACGGGGACGGCGGGGTTTTGTATGAGACTCTGGCCGGCAACACGGAACCCGACTGGGAGAAAGGCGGGGTGTTTTATATCGGGTACCCGTACAAGAGCGTGCTGCGCACTATGCCGGTGCTGACCAATGACAAGATGAAGAAGCAGCGGATTGTCGCGCTGTTTTTCCGGTTCCTTGAAAGCTGGGAAGTGAAGATAAAATCGCTTGCAGGAGGGAGGGAAATACAGGCGGGGCCCCTTACGAACATACGGCCGCCTGTCACCGGGATACACAAGCAGGCGTTTCCCGGAACCTGGGACGAGGAAGCGCAGGCGGAGCTGGCAACGGACGAAGCGGCGCCGGTAAAGATACTGGCGCTTAACGCGGAAATGGCCGCGCAGGGGGAATAACATGTGGCAGATGGCGCTTGCCGGCGCGATAGCCGGGCAGATTTCATACCTTAAAGGAGTCAGCGACAAAGAAAAAGAAATATTGCGACAGAAGGACATGTCAAAAAGGGCCTACGGGTATGACAGGGCCTACAAACAGGGCATGTTCCGCCTGCAGCAGAGCGAGGCGGTCGGGACGCTGGCCGTTGCGCGCAACAGGCTGGCGGACGCTTTCGGCGCGGATGTTGATGGTTTTAACCTGGGGCTTGAAGGGCAGGCCTTGCAGAACCAGGACGCGAGGATCTCTCTTGAAGACAACGCGGGCTTGGCGCTGGCGGCGCAGGGGGCAAGCGGGACGCGGGGGAGCGACTCGCTTGCGATGCGTTTGGACTACGCGGAAAACAGTTTGAACCGGCAGCAGGGCTTGCAGGGCCGAGGCAATTCGCTTTCGATGCAGAACATGGCGCGGCAGTACACAAACCAGTTTTCGGACATAGGCCGGGAAATAGATTCGTGGATGCCGGGCGGATACCGTTACCGGGCGAACGAACTGGACAAGGCGCACGCGCAGCAGATACACGGCCTGCAAATGGAGGGGTACGATAACGCGTACAGGGACGCAGGGTTTAACATACTGGACTTCCTGACCGCGGGGCTCGGGGGCGCGGGAACCGGCGCGAGCTACGGGGCGCAGATAGACAAGTGGCAGGAGCAGAGGCAGCAATGATACACGCGACTTTAATGGACGTATTCAACGCGGCGGGCCGCGCGGCGGCGCCTTTCTTACAGGCGGATACGGAACGGCTTAAGAACGAGAACGACCTGCTGCTGAACAGCAACATGGCCGTTTTCCGCACGGATCTGGATGAAAAAATCCGCCGCACGCAGTACGACGGCGATTTTGACAAATACCAGGGCATACTGGAAAATTTTACCAACGAGCAGTTCAACCTGTACAAGTCCCAAAACTCCAGCCCGTATTACCAGAAATCGATTGATCATCTGCGGGCGCAGACCCAGGAGATAGTGCGGAACCGCGCGCTGGCCGAAGACGGCAAATGGCGGGTTGACCAGGCGGACATCCGCATCCAAAGCAATATGGAGAAGCACATGGAGCTGCCGCCCGATCTCGCGCTGCGGGCGATATCAAACGAGGTGGATATATGGAAAAACGTCCGCCCGGTCAGCGCGAAGGACGAACACGCGGTGCGGCAGAAATTCGAGACAGCGTATTACCAGAAACACGCGGCCGGCGTCCTGGGGGCGGTGAAAGACGTTAACGGCCTGGACAACGCGATGGCGTACGTGCGCGAAGCGTTCGCTTCCCACACGACGAGTGTGCCGGTACTGGACGAAGCGGGCAACGTCACCGGGCAGGAGCGGCGGCCCTGGGGCTTCGAAGGGCGCAAGGAATGGGAGGACAGCCTGGTAGCACAGGAAGTTAAACGCATACAGGGGGAGCGTTTTGAAAATTTCCGGGAGAAACAGGCGCAGATGGACAGGATGGTCGTTTCCGGGGATATTGACAGGGCGATAAACTTCGCAAAAATACACGGGGCCGAATGGAACAAATACTACAACCCGAAAAACGGCGAGTTCGCCAACTCCAACCAGGACTTCCGCGACAGGGGGAGCGGCTTCTTTGACTGGAAAAAACTTGAGGGTTATTTGAAACAGGGTAAAGGAGAAAATACAGCGAAAGCCATGAGTCTGTTGGAATTTTACGGTCTGGAGATGTTTATACGGCCGCAATTGAAAGACGGTGACGGCAACGTTCCTGTAGGTCATAGTGAAAATGGAACGCCAATTGTTATGAACTATAAATCCCTTAAAGAAGCATTGCAGGGATTTATACATTATAAAAGAGAAGCGTTTATGGCAACAAAAGGCGGTGAAAACGCATTTACATTACAGTTATGGGAAAAAGAACAGGCGGAATGGTTTAAAAAATATTATGACGAAGTGGGAAAAGCGTTAACCCAGCTTGATCCATCGCTTGCCGGTGAATTTGCGAAGTTAAGAAAAGTTGATACATACATTACGGACAAGAAAAGCGAATTTTACAATGATAAAATAGCAAAATTGTCAGGCATCGAGAAAGATCAGTACGCGCAACGCTGCATTAATTTCTTTGAAAGCATTTTCTTTAACGGCATAACCGACGCCCCCACAATAAAGCAGATGATGCGGGATTATACGGGAAGCGAGATTATGAGGCTGCTGCCAAAACAGAACAAGCCCAGCGAAGAAGGGAACGAATTAAAACAGCTTAAAGCGTTCAGCGATACGGCAATGGGGGGGAAAGCGGAAGATATTATATTTAAGAAATACAATCCGGAGCGTCTCGGTTTATCCGGCAGGGCTCCGGAATCGACCTATGTGTTCAGAACGACAGTGCAGCAGGAAGCGGTTGAGGATATCCGCAACAGGGAACAGGCGCGTGTTGCTTTCGCGTTGTGTTTGCCTGAGGGCGATCTTAAACCGGACTGGATGAGTTCGCCCAGGCGGAACGACGATGTTATTCCAAAGGGAATATTTGTAGTCAGCGAAGGAGAACACAGCGGGACTTATTATCTGGATTATGACGATAACGCTAACCCAATAGTAATGAAACAATCAGGCGCGGGCTGGGTGGAATACAAAAAGACGGAACGCGCTCTTACGAAGCAAGAGACGTTGCGGCAACATGAACAAACAATGAATGACTATACCCAGACAATAAGGCAGGGGAAAAACCCGCTAACCGGAGAAAAATTAAATTACCGCGACGAGCCGCCCCCGGGTTCGACCTATACTAAAGCCCAATGGGACGATCCGAGATACCGCGTCCAGAAAGACGTGGTATGGGCTCAATATTTTATGCGGCAAGAGCAGAAGGACGTTAATGAGTGAAATAAAAATGCTATTGAGGAAGTGTAAACTCTGTAACATAAATTGCTTTAATATTGCAATATGTAAAAGATGTATTTCTACTATAAAGATTAAAACGCTTTTCATTTTCCCAATAACAAGAATCATTTTCACCAAGACCGGTAAACGCACCAGCAATGTATACATTGTTATAAGCAAATGTAAAGACAATACCTTTATATCCTACAGCTTTGTAATCGTGACGAACGCCATTAACCCAATAATTCTTTTCTCCAAACATATATACATTACCGTTAGAGATGACAAAATCTTGATTTACAAGATCTTTTGTATCCGTAATTATATATTGTATATTATCTATCCAGTAACAAGCTTGATAAAGTTTAGTCAGATCGGTACTAACTGCTCCCACGTATATTCGTCCGTTAACTACTTCCATTCCAACAGCCAAATAATTTTGATTGTTGGGCAAGTCATGGCGCACCCCATCTTTCCAATAACAAGCATAACATGTATTTCCTACTTTATAAAAGCCGGATGTATATACTGCTCCATTAACAACAGATATTTTTCCACTATTCAGAAACCCATCAGTCGGGCCAGGTTGGCGAACACCATTAACCCAATAGCAAGTCTCGGCTATCTCCATTCTATCATCTTTATAATTTCCGGTAACATACACTGTACCGTTAACAACAGAAATATTAACAACAGAAATACAGCCGGGGAGAGGATAAGGTGTTTCTTCTATCCAATAACAACATGTTTTACTATTATTTTTTTCACTGTATATTCCTGCAGAATAAACTCTCCCCTTGTATGTTGTGATCGCATCAACAGAGATACCGTTAACTTGTTGCATACTACCATTAATCCAATAACAAGCTTTACTAGGACCATAATGTTTTTCCTGATAAGAACCACTTATATATACCATAGGGACAGGAATATTCCTTTGAGCCCATGCCAAATACGGAAGCAGAAAAAATACAGCGGCTGCAATAAACGTCTTTTTCATACCGGTTATCTCCATACAGAAAAACTTAAACGAAAACTTTCTAAAAAACAAGAAGGGAGACTAGCGTAATGTCTGATTTATTTGAGAATAGCCAGCAGCAGGATTTTTTTAAATTGCCTGAACGTCCGGAGGACTACAAGCAGTATATACCTCCCGCAAAGGGCGAAACGGCTGCTGGTTTGTTTGAAAAATGGAATGAGGGCGAAAAACAACGGCAGGCTTTCCGCGATGAATTGTTAACCGGCCATGGGGGCGCGGCGCTTTCCATGCGCGAGGCCGAGTACCTTTTTGACATGAAGGAAAGAAATCTGCTTGAAGACGATGATATTTACAAAATGATGTCAGCACGGGAGATTGGCGAGTTCTATGGTTATGACCCAAATTTTGTATACGAAAACTATGATGCTTTTTTAAAGACTTTATTTGGCGACCGCGAAAAACGGTACCCGTCCCCCAAAAGTTTGTATGAAGCATGGACAGATTCCTTGCAAATAGCCAAGAACATGGAGCCGCTGGGCAGGATGGGGATAGAGCTGAAGGCCGTGCACGACAGGATGCGCTACGCGGACGACGATGAAAAACAGGCTTTGCAGGAGCAGGCCGGCAAATTATGGGAAGAGATCAGCGCGATTCAAAAAGCCAACGAAGGGCTGTCAAAAAGAATGCCCACGGACGCGCTGTCGAGCATTATAACGGGCACGGTGCAGTCCGCGCCGCTGACGCTCAAGGCCATGCTTGGAGGCGGCATCGGGGCGGCAGCCGGCGGGGGGCTGGGCTTTTTAGCCGGCGGGCCGGCGGGGGCGGCGGCAGGCTTTAAAGCGGGATACAACTTTGGAAGCTTCACGGCGTCCAGCGCGGAAATGACGGGCATGCTGTATATCGACTTAATAGCGGCGGGCGTCGAGCGGGAAAACGCTTCGCGCCTGGCCCTTTTAGGGGGCGGCATAAACGGCTTTATAGAATCGGGGCTGGGCGTGGTCGCGGGATGGGGGAAGTCTGCGGCGAAGGCGGCCGGGGGCGCGCTGCTGTCCAAAGAGGCGCAGGCCAAAATAGCGGAGGCCGCGTCTAAAAATTTTATTACAAGAATTTCCGCAAGCGCGGCGACGACCGCCGCGGGGCGGTTCGGGGTCGGCGCAGCGAAGACGGCTTTTGACTTGGTAAAACAGGCCGGGGAAGAAGGGCTGGAAGAGGGCCTGCAATTTCTGGTCGAGCAGGCGATGTACGCCCTGGGCGACGCGCTGCAGGACGCGCCGGTGGACAGGGATTTATGGGGGAGCCCGGCGTTCCAGGCTGAAATGAAACGGTCGGTTATGGGCGGCGTCGCGGGGGGCATCGGGTTCGGCGTTGTAGGCCTGCCGCTTACAGTCACGGGGAACGCCGTTGAAACCGCCAGGCAGGTAAAGGATTTAAAAAACCTTGCCGCCGCGATTGACGACAAAGCGGAATTCCGGGCGGCGGCAAAAGAAAGCCCGCTTGCCCAAGGCTTAAGCGACGAACAGATAGATCAAATGCACGACAGCCAGGAGCCGGAGCGGCGGGAGCACAACCTGCGGGCGCGGATGGAAGCGGAAAAGCAAGGGCGCATGCTGGCGTCGATGCCGACGCCGGAAGCGCCGGGGGAGATGAGGCGCGGCGCTGACGGCAGGCTTGACACGCGGATAACCATGCCCGCGGAGGGCGAAACATCGGGGACAATGAAACTTATCGACAAGCCGACGAGCCAGCGGTTCGGAGGGCTTGATTTCTCTGTGGACATTGACAGTAACACGATTGCCATTGAGGGCGTGACGCTGTCCGAAGCGGTAACCGACCGGGAAGCGGTTATCGGCGACATGGTAAAAGAACTCTCTTACGCGAACCCCGGCATGAACATAACGTGGGATCCGGACGCGCGGATGAACGAGGCCGCCGGCGCCGACCTTGCGGCGGTTAAAAACCGGCTGGCAGAGGCGAACCCCAGGGGCGCGGAACACGGCCTGTCCTATTACCGGGAGGGCGACGACTTCGGCCTGACCCGCGAGATACACGGGGACATTGAAAGGATAGCGCGGGTATTCCGCATGGGCACGGAACAGGCGCGGGACAACTGGAGGGTGATGAACACCGCCGCGAAATTCGGCGTTAACGCCCACGAGATGATTCAAGGCCTTTTGACCGAGGAAGAACTGCGTTCCCGGGCGGCGGAGAACCCGAAAGGCGTTGAGGCGCAGGCCGCGGGGATGCTTGACAAGGGGCGCATTGCCGCGCAGCAAACCGGGCAGAACGTCGGGGGCGGGATCGTAGCTATTAAGCGGGGCGTTGACGGCGGACCCGATCAGATACTGCACGGCAATGAAGCGATGAAGGAAAACTTTGAACGGCTGCGGGCGATCACGGTTGTAACAGAAAATTCCAACCCCGCCACCCTGCTGCACGAGTGGATGCACTGGATGACTTCTTTCGTTATCCCCAACAGCCCGCGGTACAAGACGCTGCTGGAAGAAGCGGCCGGCAAGGCGTTCGGAGAAGAAATTAAGCTGGAAGATTTTAAAGAGAAACATCACGAGTGGGTCACTAAGAATTTCGAGCATTACATGAAAACCGGGGAAGCGCCGACGGCGGGGCTGCGCGCGGTATTCCGGCGGATAGCCGAGGCGCTGAAGGAATTGTTTTCCCAATGGACGGGCAACCCGGAACTGAAGCGGTACTTTGACGAGCTGCTGGCAGGCCCTGAAAGCGGGAGCCGGCGGGGGGCGGAAAGCGAAAGCCGGGCGCGGGTTAAAACGGACAACGCGCAGCAGAAAGCCTTCGCGGAAATGACCACGGCCCAGCGGATCGCGCAGAGCGACGTGCACACGCCGGAAGAAAAAGCGGCGATGCTGTTCGCGATGAGCCGCGCGCCGCTGGAAAAACTCGATCCGGCCGACCGCGCCCATGGGCCGACCGCGGCGCTGATTGCCCGCGCCATGGCCATAGCGGACGAGACGGAAAGGCAGAGCCTTATAGCGGACATCCGGGAACTGCGGAGACGGTACGAGGGGACGGCTGCGGAGTATACAGCGCCTAACGGGGAAAACAGTTTATTGCTGGACGCGCTTGGACAGGAGAAAGGAAGAGAAGCCTGGTACGCGGTGCGGACGGAGAATTTCAAGAAGTGGTTCGGGGACTGGGAAACAGAGGCGGACGCGGAATGGGTGTTCAATACCGAACCGGTAAAACGGCTGGAAGGGTCGGAATTTGCAAAATCTGAAAAAGACCTGGTTGCCCAAGTAGATGAGTTTTTCAAGAGCATCGGAGGGAAGGTTGAACGGGAAGGTTTAGGGACTGTTGTACTCAATCGCAGAGGCGCAAAAAACAGTATAGCGCACGGTACTGGAAGAGAAAAATCAGCCGCTTTTATGGCCGTACCGGATATAATCAAAAACGGAAGAATTATTGATTATAAAACAAACTGGAAAGGCCGGGGGTATGACACTTATGTAATTGACGCGCCAATAACGATAGGGAATGTCGATTATATAGCGGAAGTTATTATTGAACAAAACAAAAGCAAGCGTAATATTTTTTATCTGCATGAAGTAGAAGTAAAAGAAAAGGCTCAAAGCGCGTTCAAGACCGCGACTAAACGCGGCGCGCCTCAAGCCTCTAAATTAATAATAAGCAGAAAACTATCAGAAGTCAAGGAAAATGTTTCAAAAATAGTAGATGAGAACGGGGAGCCGCTGGCGGTGTTCCACCAGACGCAGAATGAATTTGACGTATATGATCCGAGGCGCGGCGGCGCGGGCGCCGGAGACGGGCAAACCCCTTACGGCATATTTTTGAAGCCTGACGCGAAAGACCTGGGGTTAGGCAGCATCCAAATGCCGTTATTTGCCGATATTAAAAACCCGCTGCCAGCGGCGTCCAGAAACAATCTGGAACAACGGTTAAAAACGATTCCTGAATATGCCGAACTTAGCGGCAAAGTCAAAGAAAACGACGCCAAGTACGGCAAGCTTCTTGATGAGGCGGAAGCGGAAGAAGACAAAACTTACAAGCAATGGTGGGAAGGAAACAGAACACAGCAGTTTAAACCGGACGGCAAGGCCGAAACAGTTTTAAATACATGGCAAGAAGAAAATGGAAATATAAACGGCCGCATGAAGGACCTGGTCCAGGACTATCTTAAAAAGAACGGCCACGACGGACTGACGCTGGAACATGACGAAGGCAGCTACGGCAGATCAACGAAAACAATTATAGCTCTTGAACCCGCCCAGGTAAAATCCGCCACGGATAACGCGGGGACTTTTGATCAAAATAATTTTTCCATTCTGTTTCAGACAGCCTGGCACGGCAGCGCCTTCCGGTTTAACCGTTTTGACATTGAAAAAATGGGGCAAGGCAGAGGGATGCAGGCTTACGGCTGGGGGCATTACTTCGCCAGCCGGTTCGGAACGGCGGATTATTACCGGAGATACGCCGCCGAACGCCACGGGCTGTTTGACAAAACGGACAACCAGAAGTTTGACGGGCGCACTATGGCGGAATGGCACGCGCGGTTTGAGCAGTACACGGCAAATAAAAAGGCATCGGAAGCAGGCCATATCCTGGACAGGATGGAGATGCTGGAAAAACTGATGGCCAGCTACGACTACCAGGGGACTGTTGACGAAGCCAAAAAAAACAAATATTCGCCGGAGGCGGTAAAATGGTTTGAACAGACATTCAAAGAATTTGAAACCCCGGGGCAGACATACGAGGTAAGCATTCCCGATGACGACAAACTTCTGGACTGGGACAAGGAAATAAACAGGCAGCCGGAAGCGGTAAAGAAAGCGCTGGACAAAATATCATTAAAAATAAACGTCGGAAAAAATAAAATAATTAGAGAGTATAACGGGCGGATGTTATACGAAGCGCTTGAGGGCGCGTTAAAGAGCGACAAGGCCGCCTCCCTGTACCTCCATTCGCTCGGAATTAAGGGCCTCCGGTACATGGATGTGGCCAGCCGCGCCAAAGGCGAGGGGTACCGTTCAACTAACCGCGTTATATTCTCTGATAAAGACATAAAAATCACCGATACCGTCTTCCAAGGGGTTTCCTCCAAGTCTTTATTCGGCATTCTTTTCCAGATGACCCGCGAAGACATAAACGCGGAGGCGCTGAAATGGCCGTCATGGCGGGACTGGATGAACGCGGACGTGTTTGCCGAAGCGGTATCGGAAGACCGGGCGGCCTACCGCCTTGACGACGCCGCGGCGGAACCGCGCGGCCAGGAAGAACTTGAAGCCTGGTACGAAAAGCAGTGGAACGAGGCGCGGGTGCTGGCGCGGGAAGCGGCGCTGGGGGATGACGGGATACGGACGGAAGCAAACGCCGAAGAGGTTGACACGGCGCAGCTTGACGGGAGCGGCGCCGTTGAGGAGGAAGGGAGCCTTGACTGGGATCCCGATTTATACGAAGAGGAAAAGGCCCAGGAAGGGCAGAAAGAAGCCTTGCCGTCGAATGACACGGCAGAGGACGCGCAAGCCGCCCAGGAGGGCGCCGGGGGGCGGCAGGGGGCGAATTCTGAAACGGGGGCGGAAGAAGAAAACGCAGGGCCTATAACCACGAGCGAAGCGAACCGGCGGCTTATAAGCAAGCTGCCGAATGTAATAGACGATTACCTGCTTGTCATGGGCCAGACGATGAGGCAAAGCCTTGAACACTTTGGGGCGGTGACGGAAGAAGACGCGGCGATGCGGGAACAGGCCGCGCGTGACAAGGAAAGGATATTCCGGGAGGTCCACCCGTACGTCCGCGGCGTGGCGCTGCGCGCGGCCAAAGGGAAAAAAATTAATGAACAGCAGCGGCGGAGGGCGATGAGCCACATGCGGCGCAGCCTGGAAAGCGGCGCGACCGTATACCGTGAGTTATACACGTCGCTGACCGAGGACAAGGAATTCCGCGCCTACGCGGAACACGAAGTCGCGGACACGGGGGCCGCCGGCGAGGCGCAGCGGGCGGCGTCTGAAGCGAAAGGGCTGACGGCGTTCCAGCGGACGCGGCTGGCCGAAGGGATAATAGACAAAGACATCGCACGCAGGATCCGCGGCGGCAGGGCGACGAGCGAAGAAATCGAGGACTACATCCGGCGCCGGAACGAGGAGATCCGGGAACTGGATGACACCATAAAAAATCTTGAAGGGGAACTGGAAAAATCCCGGGGCGAGACGGCGGAGGAACGCGGCGAGGCCGACCGGTGGTACCGGCACATGCAGAAGACGCGCACGGAACTGAAGGCGGCGAAGAAAGAAGCGGCGCAGCTGGAAAAGAAACTGGAAAGCTCGCGGCAGGCCCGGGCGAACACGACGGAGCGGATGAAGGCGGCAAGGGAAAACGCCGAGGCCAAACTGAAAGAAAAACTTTCCGCCAAGCGGGAAGAAATAAGCGTCCTGCGCAAACGTATAAAAGAAGAGACGGCTTACGCCCGCGCCCAGGGCCGCATTGAAGTGTCATGGAAGTGGGCCGAGGAACGGCGGAAACTGGATAAAATGGAAGCGGACCGGAAGCGGAGGAATGCGGACAAAAAAGCGGCGGCAAAGTATTTGGAAGCAAACAAGAAACTGGCGGCCTACGTCATGTCCGCCGACCGCGTCGGGATGAACGTGTGGGTGCGGCAGCGGGAACTTATCCTGGGGATACAAAACGCGCTGTTTAAAACAAGCAAGGACGCGGCCCGGCTGCGCGAACTGGATGCTGAAATAAAAGACATTGAAAAAAAGATTGACAAAGAAATAAACAGGCTGGAAAGGGCCGAAGGTGACGACGCCGCTATGGTCCGCATCCAGCAGCAAATAGACGAATACGAAGCGTACAGGGAAAACCTGAAATCGGCGCGGCAGTACATTGACATAATGGCGCCCGGAACGGAAGGGGTTAAAACCGGGCAGGAGGGAGAAGGCGCCGACACCGTTGACACTGGAACCGTCCGGATTAACGGCAGGACGATAAGCGTGGAAGAATTCCGGCAGCAGTTCTACGAGCATAAAATCCGCTACGGGTTTATGGACGCCAAACTCCGGAAGGCTTTGCGCCGGGACTCGAAAACATTAGGCGAAAAGCGTAAGGCGGCAGCGGCGGTACTGGCGCGGAGCCTAAGCCAGGAAGAATTGCTGGCTGTTAAAGAGGTAATACGGCAGCTTAACCTGGAAGGCCGGGCCAACTGGGAGAGGCGGCAGTTCGCCATACGCCTGCGACAGGAGGACCTTGTCAAGACGTTCCTGCAAGAGCAGGACGAACTCAAAGATGAAGGCAAGACAGGCCCTGCGAAGCGGTACGCCAAGGCGATGGAAACGGCGGATATTGAAAAACGCAAGAAGCTTCTGGGAAAACGTGAAGAATGGTACCGGCGCTGGTTCGAGAGCTGGGACGACAAACGGCTGCTGCAGTGGATGAGCGGCGATCAGAAAGGCGCTTTATACCGGTATGTTATACGCGAGCGCCTCCGTTACGCGAACAGGCGGGACGTCGCGATTGACAACCGGACAAGCCGGATATTGGACATCATGGGACAGGGGACTCCGGAGCAGCAGGAGGCGGAACAAAACTTGAACGAAGCCGCGCGGAAGCGGAAAAACGGGGAACGGGCGCAACAGCGCATACGGGAACTGGGCGAAAAGAATATCACTATTGAGGGGGTAGGCCCAAGAAAAGCGACACGGACATGGGAATTAGACGCCGGCTTCCGGCTGAAGGATGATTCCGTGCTGGAAGCGCCGACATCTGTTCAAGTGTCGCTGGCCGATCTTATGTTCCTGGCGGTGGCTATGGACAACAAGTTCGCCCGGTCCCATTACCTGTACGGCAATTTATGGAGCGATGACGAACGCGCTATATACGAGCCGAAAAAGGGCGAAAAAATATCCGCCAAAGCGATGGAAAGCGTCAAGGCCATCGGCTTAAATAAGGAACTGAAAATCCGCAAAGCGATAGACCAACACCTGTTTGAAGACGACGGCAAAGGCGGCAGGAAGGCGAAGGGGGATTTGTTAAAAATTGTTGACGCCATCCGGGACGACTTTGAAACTCATTTTTCGGAAACCCGCTCCGTGTACGAGGACATGTTTAACCAGGTAGTCGAGGGACAGGATAACTATTTACCGCTGATTATCACCGAAGGTAAACACGGCGTGGACGAGAAGCAGAGCGAGATAGAGGCGCTTACCCAGGGCAGCTACCAGGTGCGGATAAGCCCGGACAAGGGCATGATGATGTCGCGCGTCGACATCGGCGCGACGCACCAGGCCGCGATTGAAACGGACATATTTAAGGTGTTTTTCAAGGGCGTGGATCGTGAAGAGCACTTCGCCAAATTCGCGCCGTATGTGCGGGACTTGAACGTCGCCTTGCGTGGGCGCAACAACGGGAGCAAGCAGCTTGCCGGCAACCTGAAGGACATGTACGGCCAATGGGCGATGAACCGGCTGTACCAGCATATCAACATGGAAGGTTTGCCGCCTTCGGCGAAAGTGGGGGACGCTATGGAAAACGCCGCCGGCCTGGGCAGGCTGCTTGCCGGCAACGCGGGCGTGGCGTATATAGCGTATAACATCCCGGCATGGCTTGCCCAGTACCCGAACTCGATAGCGGCGTTTTTCGGAAAAGCCGACGCCCGTTTTATCCTGGCGTCATGCCTTGAGGCGATGAAGCCGGGGAACGACCTGGCAGAGCGGGTATACGCGAAAAGCCCGAAGGTAAAACAAAGGGTGATAAACGTGGCGGAAGAATACCGGCAGTACCTGGCGGAGCAGCCGGGGAAACTGGACAAGGCGCGGGCGAAGATCATCGAGATAGGCATGATGGGGCAGAAGCACGCGGACAAGGCCATGGTGGCGGCCGGCTGGTGGGCTTTGTATCAGACCGCGCTGAAGAACGGCATGAGCGAAGAAGACGCGGTGGTCCACGCCGACGAAATCACGGCGGAGACGCAGCCGGATTTGCACCCGTTGGAGACAAGCCCTATGTACAAGGAGGGCGGATTGGGCAACCTCTTCCTGCGTTTTTCGCAGCCGTTGAACATGGTATGGCAAAACTTTACCTATGACAGTTTTGTCAGCAGGGAAAAAACATTTGGAAGCACGGTCGCGCGGATCACCGCCTATGGCATAGCGGCGCTGCTGGTAGCCGCCATGCGCGGCGCCCTGGCGAAACAGGACGGCGAAGACGAGCCGGAAGAACGGATACGGAAGGGTTTTTAT
>Ga0268262_10004305_pt1 | contig 14802 bp, 10 predicted proteins | sample TergutNc150P3_FD_190354 | JGI IMG/M metagenome (GOLD analysis project Ga0268262, IMG submission 190354) | Nasutitermes corniger P3 segment gut microbial community from laboratory colony in Florida, USA - Nc150 P3 (SPAdes) (version 2) | ecosystem: Host-associated > Arthropoda: Insects >... | reverse complement strand
GGGCTTGTTTTTTTGTCCCTACAAAAAGGACGGTTTTTCCGCCCGCAACAGTTCTGCGCACCGCTTCGTAGGCGTCTTTGATAGACTGAATCGTTTTTTGCAGATCGATGATGTGAATGCCGTTCCGTTCGGCGAAGATGTATTTCTTCATGCGCGGATCCCAGCGTTTCACCTGGTGGCCGAAATGTACTCCTGATTCAAGGAGATTTTTCATTGTTACAACAGCCAAAATTTCCTCCTAACATTGGGTTTTTCCCGTCGAGTTATCGGCTTGTCCCAAGACAAGTTCGATATTGAGTAAAAACCCTGCCATCACTATATCTCACTGTTTACAGGCAAGCGCCTTAAACAGCGGAAAATCGGCTCCCTCCGGTCTTACAGACCGATTTCGGAACTTACGCCCCGTATGGGTAGCCGTTATCTCTAAGCATGACATAAAACTCACGCAATGGCAAGCCCGCCACAGCGCTTAAAGTGCCGTCTATTTTTTTTATAAAGCAGGAAGCAAGCCCCTGTATGCGGTATGCTCCGGCTACCCCCTGCCATTCATTTGTGTTGAGATACCAGTTAATTTCATCCTCCGACATGGGGTCAAAAACGACCGTACAGGAGACTGTTCTGCAATCGGTCTTTTTCTCCTTGCTGTTGTAAAGAGCCATAGAGGTAATTACCTGATGTTCCCTGCCCGACAGCTCTTTCAGCATACTTGCGGCATCGTCCCTGTTCTGCGCCTTGCCGAAGATTTTATCTTCTATCGCGATGACTGTATCCGCGCCGAAAACCCACCAAGGCAGGCGGTTTCTCATTTCTTCCAGTACGTTTTCTATCTTTTTAACCGCAAGTTCCGAGGTTAATTTTTTAGGGTCTTTATGCGTACAAAGGCTTTCATCAATTTTTGCCGGCATAACGCTGAACGGAAGTCCCAGCATTTTGAAGTAATCCTGACGCCTTGCGGAACTGGAAGCTAGTATAATCGGTTCCATTTTACGATTTTAACGCGAATTTTAAATGAAGTCCAGTAGCGCGGAGTTTTTACAATAAATAGGCGCGCCGTTAAATAATCCAAAAATAAGACAATCATTGTTAAAAATGCATATACCCAGTACCTTAAATTTTTATTATATTTACATATAAGTACAAACAAAGGAGTTATTATGAAAAGAAAAGTATTTATTTTCGCGCTAATTGTTATCCTTGTGATAACGGGATTAAGCGCATGCAGTAAGACCGGAAAAACCGCCGGTGTTCAAAATCCAAAAACAAGTCTTGATTGGGCAGGGGTATATACCGGTACAATACCGGCAGCCGACGTGTCCGGTATCAATGTCCGCATGCAGATCAACAAAAATAATACCTATGAATTGACGTATGAATACCTCGATAAACCTAACACGTTTACCTTTAATGGCGCTTTTAAATGGGACGATACGAGCAGTGTTATTATAATTGACATAGCCGACGCGCCGAGTTTTTATAAAGTAGCCGAGAATAAATTGATCCAGCTTGACATGAAAGGGAATCCGATAACAGGCGACCTTGCTGATAATTATGTATTGATGAAGGAATAGGTAAGAATTTTTACCGAACCCATAACATATTTTGTAAAACGTAAAATATGTTATGGGCTCTATTATATAGAATAAAAAACTACGGATTATTTTGCGTCCGCTTTCGCAAGCCATTTTTGTATATCGTCCAGAAGCGTTTTCACATACTGAATTAACGCCCCGTTCTTTGCCAGTACTGTTGTAATATCTCCGGCTTTGCCAGCCATTTCCAATTCAAGCGCCATTTTCCGCGCTTCTTCCGCGCCTATGCTGTCGCTGGTGCTCTTAACGCCGTGTACTTTAACAATGTACTCCGGCAATGTTTCCGCCGAAACATGGCTCATCTTTTCCAGAGAATCGGGTATAACTGAAAGATATGAGCGCAGTACAGGTAAAAATATTTTCATATTGCCGCCGTAAAGTTCATTTACTCTTTCTGTATTCACTCCGGGTATGTCGATTTCCATATCTTTCTCCTCCTGTTCAGGATTTGCTATATTTTTCATTTTATCATTCATCCAGTTTTTAAGAAAGGCATCTAACGTCGCTATGCTGAGGGGTTTGTATAAAACCGCTTTAAAACCTTTCTCCAAAAGCGTTTTTTCCTGATCGGATGTCCCGTCGGTTATAAGCGCCGTAAGAGCGATAACCGGAATTGTGTTTGCGTATTCCGTACCGATGGAACGTATTAACTTCGTTGTTTCAATACCGTCCATGTCCGGCATCATGATATCCATAAAAATAATATCGTACTTCGGCTTGCCGCTTTTTATTTTCTCAACCGCTTCCTGTCCGCTTAATACGCCGTCAACATGTATCTTGTATTCTTCCAGCATGCCCTGCGCCACGCTCAAATTGGGCAAAAAGTCGTCTACAACCAGCGCTGTTATTTTGCTTAAATCAGGCGGTTCTTGGTCGTCTTTATTTTCCATCTTCCTTTTAAGCTGGCGGGCGGTTTCGACTGTTTCGGCAGGGTATTTGTCGCGGATCAGTCTGTTCAGCATTGAGTTGATCTGGCGCGTATCAATAGGTTTGGACAAAAACCCGTCAAAACCGTTCGCCAAAAAAATCTTGTCTTGTCCGACCAAAGCGTTGGCAGTCAGAGCGACAATAGGCTTTGTATATCCAAGACCGCGTATAATTCTTGTCGCTTCTATTCCGTCCATTTTCGGCATGTAATGGTCCATAAATATAATATCAAAGACTTGACCGCTTTTAATTTTTTCAATTGCTTCAATTCCGCTTAGGGCGGTATCTACTGACAATTCGTAAGGGGCAAGAAGTCCTTTTGCGACATAAAGATTCGGCTCCATATCGTCTACAACCAAAACTTTTCCATAGGGCATGTATTCCCTCTTAAGCTGAGGCAGTCTTTTTTGTCTCGCTTTTTTCTCGGCATTAAATTGTTTAAGACTATTTGCGCCGTCCTTGCCCAGTATATTTGAATCAACATAACTTTGCGGCAGCCGGAGGGTAAACACGGAACCTTTTCCCGGCTCGCTTTCAACTTTAATCTCGCCTTTCATCATATCGATAAAACTTTTTGTAATAGCCATGCCTAAGCCTGTGCCCTCGATTTGACGATTGGCTTCAGAGTTAAAACGGGAGTAATCATCAAACAACATGTCTACCTGTTCATGAGTCATACCGTGCCCTGTATCAGTCACACGGAAAACAAGCGTTACAGGACTGCCGGGCGCGAACGCCTCAACGTAAACAGACAGCGTTATCTCGCCTGAGTCTGTATATTTGAACGAGTTGGTAAGAAGATTATTCAATATCTGTTTGATACGCAGATCATCGCCGATTAATCTTGAAGGGATATTTTCATCTACGTTTAAAGTGAACTTAATGGGTTTATTGCTGAAACGCATGATGTTAAGCTGCACCGTATCGTTGATTACGCTTGCGACATCATAAGTAACAGGAGTCAATTCCATTTTACCCGATTCAATTTTAGAAAGGTCCAGTATGTCGTTGATTATGTTAAGCAGCATATAACTTGAATTATGCACCCTGTCCAGCGCTTCCAATGTATCAGGCGGCAGAGTGTCTTTTTCAAGCTGCATCTCGATAATACCCAAAATCACGTTCATGGGCGAACGGATTTCGTGGCTCATCCTCGCGAGGAAATCGCTTTTAACGCGGTTTGCCATAACCGCCTGTTCTCTTGCGTTATAAAGTTCCGTTACGTCAACGGAATACCGCAGAAGCGCTATTGAACCGCCGGGCCATTTAATATAACAAGCCGTATTACGGTAGTGGCGTTTTGTTATTGCGTCGTATTCAATCCATTCAATAATTTTATCAGGGTCTTTATCAAGTTTGTTGCACGGGCAGGAATCACATCTGCCGCTCTGTCCTTCCTGGAAAACTTCATGGCATATAAGCCCTGCACAATCAGCGTTGATATTATAACACTTCTTAAAAGCGTCGTTAATAAATATTATTTCTCCGTTTTCGGGATAGACAATGTAGATCATCGCGTCAATACTGTTAAGTATTTTTTGCATGGCATTGACGTTTTCTATTAATTCTTCCGCTTCCTGCAGCATTGCCTCGGTTTTTCGTTTTTCCGCGTCAGCCCTTTGTTTCCCCATAGCAATGCGAACCATGATGACGCTGAATATTATCGACAAAGCGCTTCCCAAAATTATAAGGATAAATTTTACATTTTCGAGTTCTTTATAATACTCTTTTTCAGGCGTTATAATGCCGAGATACCAGCCTGTTTCCAGTTTCCGGAAAAAAGAGATCGCCGGAATTTGCTGGTAGTTTATCATCCTGAATTCGGAAACTTCCTGCCCGGCTTTCAGCATCGCTACCACTCTGGCTGTATCGGCGCTTACGTCTTCAAATTTTGTGCCTTCCAGTCTGGGTTCCCTATGGCAAATAAATTCATAGTCTTGGTTTAACAAGATTCCAAACCAAAATTTATCCGCATTCTCGTTGACGATATATTCCCTGATTCTTTTAAATTCCATGTTCATGCCGAGCGCGCCGAGTAATTTTCCGTTATCATCAAATAAAGCGCGCGCGTATGTAAAGACAAGCTCGGACGATATTGCGCTGATATGGGGCTGCAAAAAAACTATTTCGCCGCCCGCCGCTACAGCTTCTTCGTACCAGGGGAGGTTTTTGGGATTATAGTTTTCCGGAGGCGAGTGATTTTCACCGCTTATAAACGTTCCCCCGAATATTTCAAAATAACCGAAAATACCGTTAAAACCCGATAGCTGGGTTTTTTCATTTTGCAGTATATATTTGGTAATATCATTCATATAAGTCTGCACATCTTCTTTATCGGCTCCGCGCATAATCAATATACGCACATATTCGGATTGATTTCCCATGACTGTTCTGGGTTCTTTTAAGTCTGTTTTAATGTCGGACTCAAGGGCGCTAAGCGCCGACAGAGCGTTGTATCTCAATTGATTACGGACAATGTTGGTCATAAAGTAGGAGCTAAGGGTAACCATTAATGTAAAGGCAAACACGACGGCAAGAATCAGAATGTATGTACGTAACACTTGTTCTTTTATCGTTACAATAGTTTGTCTTAACATAATAGCGCCCTTTCCTCAGCGATGTCAGGTAAGAGTTTTCTGAATAACCTTACCCACTCTTTCTAACATCTCTTCTCTTTTGCACGGCTTTTGTATGTAATCAACCGCGCCGAGTTCCTGCGCTTTTTCCTTGTCTTTCGGATCTTCCGATGTCGTAAATATCGCTATCGGGGTTTGGTGTAATTGGCTGATGTCCCGTATCCTGACAAATGTATCCCAGCCGCCCATTTCAGGCATTGTCAAATCCAACAACACCAAATTGGGAACATAACCCTTTAAGAACATGTTTAACGCTTCCTTCCCTGAACGGACCGTTGTAACATCGTAATTATCGCCTAACATTCCCTGCGTCATGACGCGGATAGGCTCATCATCATCAATCACAATGATCTTTTCCTTTTCGTCGCCTGATTCTACTTTAAATTTACTGTCGTTATCGACGCTCATTTCGTCCGCAATCGTTACCGCTGATTTTATTTCCTTTATCGCGCCGCTTACTATGTCGTTCATGCCGCTCATAGACTCAATGCTTATTCTTATAAAATCACTGGTCTGGCGTTTCAGGTTGTCGCCCGATTTAAACATTTCACCAGCGCTCTCTTTTACCGTTACGCTGATTTCTTTCAGGCGGCTCATGGAATCAAGTATTTGCTTACCGCCTATTTCCTGTTCTTCCATTGCGTTACGGATATTTTCTTCATGTGTCGAAACTACTTTTACTTTCTCATCAATAACGCTAAAGCGTGAAAGAACATCGTTGGAAGACGCGGTTATTCCGTCTATGGACGCTTTTATCTTTTTTAACATTTCCGTAATTGACTTTGACTGAGTGCTTGACGATCCGGCAAGTTTTCGTATTTCACCGGCGACAACGGCAAATCCTTTCCCCACTTCCCCGGCGTGCGCCGCCTCAATAGCGGCGTTCATCGAAAGCAAGTTGGTCTCGCTGGCTATGTTTTCCATCATTGAGTTTATTTCCAAAAGTCCTTCGGATTGCCGCGCTATTTCCTGTATTTTTTCCGCAACCGCTTGTACTCCTGCTTTTCCGTTTCCGGAAGCTTCGGTTAATTTTTTAACATTTTCGCTGTTTTTTATAAGGGTGTTTGTTACTGAATGAATATTAGCTGTCATTTGCTCAACTGCGGAAGACGAAGTATTAATGCTGGCGGACTGTTCATCTATCAGCTTGTCCATGTTGTCAATGCTTTCTTTTATCTCTTGAACCGCTTTGTTCGCTCCGGCGGCGCTTTCTTCCTGCTTGCTCATTTTGCTTTTCATGCCGTCAAATCCGGTATTGGTCAGCGCGTCGATTTTATGTCTCATTGTCCATATAAGTTCTCTCATTTTTTTGACCATAAAGTTAAAGTCATTTGCAAGATCGCCTATTTCGTCATTTGTATCAACGTCTGTTTTACACGTCAAATCGCCTTCGGCGACAATTTTAATAACGCGTGCTACTTTAATGATTGGGTCTACAATAATAACTTTACTGCCAAATGATGTTAACAGAATTGAAATAACTATAAGACCCAGCGCGATTATAAGAATTCTTTTTACCGCTATATTGCTGTTATGTGAAATTGTTTTTTCTATAGTAGACATTTCCGTACCGATAAATAAAATGCCTATGACATCTTTGGTACCGGGTTGAAATAACGGATAATACGCGGCAAGGTAATTTCTACCCAGAATAACCGCGTTTCCTATATATTCTTTTCCTTCCCGAATGTTCGGATATGCCGCGCTTTTATTTCCAAGAAAGGTATCTACCGCGCGTTTTCCCGAAGCGTCTTTAATGCTGGTGGTTATTCTGCGGTAGTCGCTTTGATCGCTGATAAAAATGGTCGCCAAAACATTCATCGCTGCGGATGCCTTGTCAACAATTTCATAATTATGCGTTATCGAATTATCCTGTTGATCTATCAAATCGCCATTCCGGAGGCGTAAACTGCCGTGCTCATCTTTTATCATTAATTTAAAAGATTCTATGTCGCCTTTGATTTTTTCTTCCGCCATTAGAACGGCAGTTTTCAGGCTGACGCTTTTCAAGGTAGTAATGCTGATAATTGACAGCACAATGACTGTCAAAATTACAATAACAATAGTTATACCCGATATTTTTATGAGTATGCCGATTCTCTTTCCTTTTTTCATGTCATTTTCAGCGTTCATATTTTGTTCCTTTTTAATAACTCACTTTTTGACTATTTTTATACTTATTGTAAGAATGTTACAATAATATAGAAAAAATTACAAGTCAAAAAAATGGGAAATTATCGCCGAAAAGAGGCATTAATCTACGATATATAAGCAAATATAACGGTTTTTTATATAATAATCTAAATATATCGTTATTTCTCTAAACATTCCTTTAATTTTATTTTTTTTTAACAACTTTTTATGCTTTTACCCGTCAATTACCATGAAATGGGCAATAAGAAACTTATTTTTCATTGCCCGTTTTTCTCAAAATTGCTTATATAATAATCAAACGTTCCGTCCATCACAACGGCGTTAAAAACAGGATAGTGATATTCATAATGAATTTCGATTGGAATGTGGTTTGCTTTATCATATTTGACAGATATACCGCTCAAATATATATCATTCACAGGTTGTTTTTTATTATTAGTTCTTTTAAATGTATCTTCTATTGTTTTGTATATTTCATCAATTGTTGAATAAGACTTTATTATATAATTACTACCTTCATAATAACCATCCGGATAATCAGCATATGAGGGGATATTCTCTTTATATTTTCCATTTTCAACAATTATAATCCCGTCATAACTAGCGAAACCACATGCGGATAATTGATATTGATAATCTTTTACATTAGATGCCTGCCATAATTGTCTTTGTGTATTAAAAGTCTCTTGATCAAACTCCAACTCAACATTAATTTCACAAGATACAAATAAAAAAACAGCGAATACAACAACTATTTTTTTCATGTATTTTCTCATATTATATAATATAACATAAATTCATCATTTCATCTACTTATTTATATAATGAGGCATCAATTCCAGCTTATGCAGGTTCATCCTGTGCATTTTGTCAATTTTTTCTTTAATCGCCGCGTCTTCGCAGACGCCTTCGCGGATATACTTGTCTAAAACGGCGTAAGTAAAGCCGATATTTTCTTCGTCGCTTAAACCCGAAAGCCCGTCTTCGGGGACTTTCTCAATGAACTTTTCCGGGAGCGCTAATTCTCTTGCGACCAACTTTACTTCGGCAACCGTTAGCTGGGATAGGGGGCTGAAGTCCCCGGCTGCGTCGCCGTATTTTGTGGCGTAGCCTATGTAGTCCTCGCTTAAATTGCATGTATTGGCGACTCTGCCGTTTACCGCGGCGGATACGGCGTAAAGAGTTGTCATTCTTATTCTTGCCGGAATATTGATAGTCGCCTGTCTGTTAAGAGAGAAATCGGCTTCTTTTATGCTTTCAAGAAGAGCGTCAACGGGTTTTTTAATGTTGACTTCCAAGCGATTAATATCCAAAAATTCAACTAACTCGCGCGAGTAGGCGATGTCGTGCTGGTTTCCCTGCGGCATTAGAACGCCGTAAACTCTTTTCTTTCCGAGAGCTTGAGCGCAAAGAGCGGCGACCGTGGAGCTGTCCTTGCCGCCCGAAATACCGACAACCGCGCTGCAATCGCCGCCGTTTTTTTCAAAATAATCGCGTAACCAGTCGATAATATTGTCTTTTGTTTTTTTCGCATCGAACATAAACACTCCTTATTTTATCTCAATTTTGAAAGGCAGAGCCGGCAAACCGTCGCTGTTGAACAACTGTCTGTCGCGCGGATTATTCGCCCATGCGTACAGTATCTTTTTTGGATTTTTTATCCCCGATATGTCAATACTGATAACATTTGCCTTTTCAATTTTTGCCGGAAGACGGACATGGGCGTCTTCGCCGATAACGCTGACATACGCTGTATTGGAAATTTTTTCACAGGAGCAGCATTCGCAGTCTGACTCATACACGGCTCTTAAACCTGCGCCGCAATTAGTAAAGAATATGTTAACTGTATCCTGATTACGTTCAAAGCGCGAAACTATCGGTCCCGGCGAAGTGTTGTCAGCGGCGAATACCGTTTTGTCCGCCGCAAGGAAAAGGCGGTAGCCTACGTCTTTTTTGTTAATGGGGTGCAAGTCATTCCATTCGCCGAGTTCCAGAGCGCAAGCCATACCCGTATTTGGTACTGCCATTGCGTCCGCCTGCGCCTCTCTGATAACAGCCCAGCCGTGCGCTTCGTTGTTATCTGACGCTTCTCTCCAAATCGGCAGTTGGACAAAAATAAACGGCAAATTTTCGTTATTGTTTTTTTTGCGCCAATCGTCAATCATAAGCGGAAAGAGTTTTTTGTAATCGCTGGGAGAAGAATCATTTGATTCTCCCTGATACCAGATAACTCCTTTAATTGGTAATTTAAGGAAAGGGTAGACCATTGCGTTAAAGTTTCCCATTGGAAACCGCTGAAAGAAAAATTCTTCCGGGCGCGTTGGGGCTTTTGTACCTATTTTGTATTTCCATGTTCCGGCTAGCTCAACGGATTCGCTGTCCGTAAAAATACGGAAAGGTTTATCGGTTGTTATACTGCCTTCGCCGTTATTGCAGATAACTCTTATTACGATTCGGTTTTTCCCTTTTTTGACTAATCCCTTGGGTACGTATTTTCGCGGCGGATAACGGTAACCAGTGTTTCCGATTTCAACGCCGTTTACGAAAACCGTATCGGAGTCTACGATAGTGCCGAGCCACACTTTAACTTCTTTGGCGGCAAAATCTTCCCCCGCTTCAAAATCTTTTGCAAGCCATAACGCGCCGCAAAATTTTTCCAGCCCTGCGCCTGTAAAATTGCCGGGCAGGGTAATGTCGTCCCATGAAGAAATGTCCGTTGCCTGATTTTTCCAATCTTTGGCGAGCCCGATATCTTCATGCGCGACATTTTTTTCCCATTCCGCAATAGCGGACGCCGATTTACTTGTAATTTCCCCGCGTTTTTCTGCGTCGGCGTATTGCTCGCCGAGCGCGATTTTTTGAGGAAATTCCGCAAGGGCGTCGCGGCTCATCCATGATTCAATCGGAGTGCCGCCCCACGCGTTATTAATTAACCCGATAGGGATTCGGTGTTTTTCGTACATATTTTTCGCGAAGAACCAAGGGGTTGCGGTAAAAACAGAAAGCGTCTCTTTGGACGGCTTTACCCAGCTGCCGCCTGAAATTTCTTCGCGCGGAGAAGAAAAATCCCACCCCTGAGGAGACTTAAAATGTCTGATAACAGGATACCCTTTTATTTCCCACTCCTCGCCGAAATCATCGCGAAGGCGATCCATCATCATTTCCATATTGCTTTGCCCCGAGCAGAGCCAAATGTCGCCTGAATAAATGTCTTTTATCGTAACGGATTCATCGTCGCTTTTTATTTGCATTTCAAAGGGACCGCCTGCGGAGACGGGATCAAGCGTTACGAGCCATTTGCCGTCGGCGGACTTTGCTTCATAGGTTTTTCCCAAAAAGGAGACGGTTATTTTTTTTCTGCTCCAAATAGGGAAACGGCTATCGCGCTGTAAAACCATTCCATCGCTGAAAATAGACGACATCAATAAATCTTTCATACTAAACCCCTGTAATCCGCGAATATTATATCGGCATAATTGCCTGTTTTTTCTCCGTTGCCCGTGGCGAATATTCCGGCTAATGAGCCGACAAATCCGCCTGCGTATTCCGTGCTGAGTATACGAGCGTCCATATTGTCTTTTAAACATTTAAGAGAGTCTTTGTCTTTCCCGTAAAGAAAAGAAAGTTTCATATCTTTATTGACGGCGGTTAACATAAGCGGCGCTGCGTCTTTGGGACATTCCACAGACGCGATAATTTCATCTTCTTTGCCTGCCGCTTTTATCAAGCGGAGCATAAAGTTCCCGTTAGCTGAAAGATATTTTTCCAAACGGTACTGGTAATCCTCGCTTTGCAGAATTATCAATCCTGCCGCCTCGTTTTCTTTTTTGGGAGTAAATTCAATTAAAACGCTGAACGACCAATCTTTGTGCCTGATCCTTCTTCCGGCGAAAGCAGGGTGTTCTCTTCCTCGCATTGCCGCAGCCGCTGTAAAAAGGCGTAACGCGTCTTTTCGCTCTGTCAAACTGAACGCGGCGTTTTTTCCGTCAACAGGCATTCGCAAAGTCAGCCAATGGAGCGGAAACGAGTCCGTGTTAAAATAATCGCAGGAATCAAGAGGATCGCTGTTTTTGTTATCCGCAATGTCTTTCTGCGGCGCTCCTTCTTCGATAAGACCGGAAGCAGTAGCGATATAGGTCCATTCGTTTTCCCAGATAATCGGAATGATAAAAGTTTCTCTCCCCAGAGGACATACGCCGTCAAACTGACGTGACGCAAGTAAAACCATCCACCAGTTTCCGTTGACATCGTCAACCAAATCGGCGTGTCCCACATTAATAATTTTCGCCCTCTTTCCAAGATGCCTGTGCGTGACAACAGGATTGCTCCTTTTGCCTTCCCACGGTCCTTTTATTTCTTTCGCCCTCGCTATACAAACAGCGTGATCAAGACCCGTTCCGCCCTCGGCGTGCAGCAAATAATACCAGCCGCCGATTTTATAAATGTGCGGTCCTTCGGGCCAAATTGCTCCTCGAAGAGCGCCTCGCCACAAGCCGATACTTTTGCCCGTTAGCGGATTTTTTCCGCAGGCAAGTTTTTCCATGTCAATTTCATGAATAAAAATTTCATAGTTGCCTGAATACGCCTCGCCCTCCGGCGCGGGGTGAGTGCCGATGTACCAAACTTTGCCGTTGTCGTCAAAGAAAATCGAGGGATCGATACCGTCCGCGCCTGTCAGCCAGATTGGGTCTGACCATGGTCCCTTTGGATCTTTAGCAGTAATTATAAAATTGCCGCCTGTGTTTATCAGCGTGCAAAGAATGTAAAAAACTCCTTTGTTCTCGCGGATTGTCGGAGCGAACAGTCCCTCGGAAATATTGTGTCCGTCAAAACATAACTGTCCCGGTCGATCTATCGCACTGCCTATCTGTTTCCAATTTATTAAATCCCTGCTGTGAAAAATCGGTATGCCGGGGAAATACGCGAAAGTCGAATTGACAAGATAAAAATCATTTCCGGCGCGGCAAATAGAGGGGTCGGGATAAAAACCGCTTAATATCGGATTATGATACTTAAAATCCATATATTGATTTTATCATACTATCCTGTAAAATTAAATAGCCTTGGTTTTTCGGGCGCGGCAGGGGAGGAGTATATGGATATTCCGTTTTCGCGCGGATTTAATTTTTCAAAATGGTTTGAATCGCGCGCCTTTAAGGATATTGATTTTAAAAAATTCAGCGAGCAGGATTTTATCGACGTAAAAAGTCTGGGCGCCGATGTTATCCGTCTTCCCGTCGCTTTTCATAATTTTATTCTTGGCGAAAAAGATCATACCATTGAACCTGGATTGTTAAAATACCTTGACGCCGTCGCCGGCTGGGCTGAAAAACACCGGATATATCTTATTATTGATAATCATTCGTTTCATCCGGTTAACCCGACAGACGACAATATCGATAAAATACTTATTCCCGTATGGGAACAGATTGCCCGTCATTTTAAAAACCGCGGTGAATATATGTTATACGAAATATTAAACGAGCCGCACGGCATTACCGATGAACGCTGGGGGGAGATCCAGCGGAAGACGGTAGAGGCGATACGAAAGATAGATAAAGAGCGTCCGATTATCGTGGGCGGAACAAATTACAATTCGATTGAGAAATTATTTAAAATTCCTAAGTATACCGATAAAAATTTAATTTACACTTTTCATTTTTATGATCCCCATATTTTTACGCATCAGGGCGCGACATGGAATAAACCGTCGCTTGACCCGCTGTCCAATCTTCCGTTTCCAGCGCCTGAAAATTTTAATCCGCAAGTCCATGAAACTTTTAAGGGGACATGGGTGGAAGAATCCTTAAAAAATTACGAGCATGATTCTAAATTGGCAAAATTAAGCGAAACGCTTGAAAGGGCAGTGTCTTTTTCCAAAGAGAGAAACGCCCCTGTTTTCTGCGGCGAGTTCGGCGTATTTATGAAACAGAGCCCAAGGGAAGACCGCGTAAAGTGGTACAAGTTTATCCGCGGAGAATTCGCGGAGAAAAATATCCCCTGGATATGCTGGGATTATTTCGGCGGATTTGGAGTATTTAAAACCCAGTTTAGAGGAGCTTTCCCTGCGGATTTGGATACGGACATTATTCAGGCTTTGGGGTTAAGGATGTAAATATTGACAAGTCAGCTAAAATTATGATCCGGGTTTTATTCTATACAGCCGATAGTAACCTGTTTCTTTTTTAAATATTAATTTTGCGACCGGAAGTTCTTTGCCTTCTTTCTTAGTTCGCGGTAAAATTCTTGAAAAAGAATCCAAAACTATGATATAATTTCCGCATGGCGCAATTTGGAAAATTTTGGGTTATATTAAATCCTACGGCAGGGAAGGGGAAGGCGGCAAAGCAGTACCCGAAAATCGAGCGTTTTCTGCGTGAAAGCGGACTTAATTTTGAAATTTTTTTGACAAAAGGAGTCGGCGACGCGCTCAATATGGCGCGTGACTTTCCCATTGGCGAGAACGATGTAACAGTCGCCGCAGGCGGAGACGGAACTTGCAACGAAGTTATAAACGGCTTGTTAAGGCGCAATGCCGGTACTCCCCCGGTTTTTGGAATCCTCCCCATCGGGCGCGGCAATGATTTTTCCGCTACGCCAAAAATTCCGCAAGATGTCGAGAAGGCTCTGCAATTACTGACCACCGGAAACGCAAAGCCGCTTGACGCCGGACTCGTAAAAGGCGGCTTTTTCCCCGACGGTCGCTATTTTATCAACGGAATCGGTATCGGTTTTGATACCAAAGTCGGCTTTGAGGCGGCGAAATTAAAAATAAAAAGCGGCATTTCCTACGCCGTCGGCGCTCTTATCACTCTTATCCGCTATGAGCCTTCGCCTGTTTTGCAAATTCATTTTGATGACAAGGAAGTAACGCTGCCGGCGGTTCTTGTTTCGGTTGTAAACGGAAGAAGAATGGGCGGAAGTTTCTATATGGGACCCAACGCCATACTTGACGACGGGCTTTTAGACATCTGTTATGTGCAGCATCAAAAATCGCGTTTTGCTCTGCTTAAAATAATGTCTCATTATACAAAAGGAACTCAGGGCGAATGTAAGGGAGTAACTTTCGGCAGAGGTTTGCGTTTCCATTTAAAAGCTCTTGAAGGCGGAATGGCGGCGCACTGCGACGGAGAGACCGTCTGTTACGAAGGCAAGGAATTGGAGATAACCTGTATCCCGAACGCTCTGCGGCTTATTGAGGCGTAATGTGGGCTTTAGAAGATTCGCCGTAACTTATTTCATGAAAGGAATATTAAGCGTTATCTGTAAAATTGACTGCAGGGAATTTGTCAAAGCGTTAAAAAACAACAAACCGATGCTGGTTATTTTTAACCATATTAATTTTTTGGAAGTCCCTATCCTTGTAACTCACAGTTATCCTTTGTATGTGTCGGGAATTGTTAAATCGGAGACATGGAATAATATTATAGAATCATTTATTTTTAACACATATAAGGCGATCCCCATTGACAGAAAAGGCGCTTTCAGCGTAGCTT
>Ga0268262_10004304_pt1 | contig 14807 bp, 13 predicted proteins | sample TergutNc150P3_FD_190354 | JGI IMG/M metagenome (GOLD analysis project Ga0268262, IMG submission 190354) | Nasutitermes corniger P3 segment gut microbial community from laboratory colony in Florida, USA - Nc150 P3 (SPAdes) (version 2) | ecosystem: Host-associated > Arthropoda: Insects >... | reverse complement strand
TTCCATCATCATTAAGTCCATTTGTGCATGATAGCATGGGACGATGGAAAAGTCAATAGTTAATATTGGTCGCTTATGGGGGATGGTTCTTTAGGCAATGTCGTCAATAGAGTTTAGCCCAAATGACGAGACAGCGTATATGCACAGCGGCCAAATATGAGGCAGTGTTCTTCGCATACCTCGTCGCAATTCCACGCCAACGCTTTAGCTCCATAAAGGCATTCTCGACTAAGTGGCGAAGGCGATATAAATACTCGTCATACCTGCGGCGCTCCTTCCTGTTCGACTTGGGCGGTATTACCGGCACGATGCCAGCTTCTATTGCCATCTCCACTATCGCGTCGGTGTCGTAAGCTTTATCTGCTATCAGGGCTTCCGCTTCTATTCCCTCTATGAGTTTAAGGTAATTGCAAAACCCCGCTGCACGTCTGCTCCCGACCTTCCGCCGTCTCTGGCTGGATTTAACAACTTGTTTACGGACAATATTTTACGCCAGAGTCTGCTCCGGTCAGGCGCAGCCTGCCAACTCCGTTAGACTTGCAAAACGTTAAGTTTTGCAAGTGGCTCAATTATCCTTCTCTAAAAGTCACTTTGTTGATTTCTTTAAAAGTCGTTATTCCAGTACGCACTTTTTCGATGGCACTTTCTCTGAGGGACTGCATACCGTTTTTCCTGGCGGTGGCTTTGATGTCTCGGACGCTGGCTCTGTTTGTTATCAGCTCCCGCAATTCATCGTTCATACCCATAAATTCAACTATGGCTTGCCTGCCTCTGTAGCCTGTGCCATTGCAGTCAACGCAGCCAACTGTGTCGTATAAAGTCGCGCTCTGCGCCCAGTCGAGGCTGATGCCGTTTTCTCTTAGTTCCGCCTCGTTCACTTTTATTTGTTTTTTACACTTTGGGCAAAGTACGCGAACCAAGCGTTGAGCCAAGACGCAGTTCAGGGCGGAAACGAAATTATAGACTTCCACGCCCATGTGCTGGAAACGTCCCAGCACGTCCAATGTGTTATTTGCGTGGACGGTTGTGAATACCAAGTGGCCTGTCAGGGCGGATTGAATTGCGATTTGGGCTGTCTCGTTGTCGCGGATTTCACCCACCAGTATTTTGTCTGGGTCGTGGCGTAATATTGAGCGCAAACCAATGGCGAATGTAAGTCCCTTTTTTTCATTGACCGGAATTTGTGTGACGCCTTCCAATTGATATTCAACAGGGTCTTCAATGGTTATGAGTTTATCCTCGGGGCTTCGGATTTCACTCAAAATGGCGTACAGCGTGGTGGTTTTTCCAGAACCAGTCGGGCCTGTAACCAGGAACATTCCATAGGGTTCATGCGCAAAGCGCCGTATTCGCAATAATTCGTGCTGCTGGAAACCAAGAATGTCCAGGTTTAATTGACGGAATTCTTCTGATAAATTTTCTTTGTCCAAGATACGAATAACGGCATCTTCACCGTGGATTGTGGGCATGATTGATACGCGGAAATCAATTGCCCTGCCCCGAACTTTCAGTTTAAAACGGCCATCCTGAGGCTTGCGCTTTTCGGCGATATCCAGTTCGGACATAACTTTAATGCGGCTTATGATAGGGGATGCAAATCGCCTGTCTATTGGGTCTGCTGCCGGATAAAGACTTCCGTCAATACGGTATTTAATATGAAAGCCATTTCCCGCTGATTCCATATGAATATCTGAAGCTCTGCGCTGCAAGGCGTTAAAAACAGTTGTGTCAACCAGTCTGATTATTGGCGCTTCATCTTTATCTGTCAGACGATCCAAATCCAGAACTTCATCATCTAAATCCTCGTCTGAGACGACAAGAATACTTAGGGCTTCACCTGCTTCGTCAAGAACCTTCTGGCCGGATTCAGATTTCTTCAGCACTTCTTGTATTTGTGTCTGGGGAGCCGCGGCAAATTTCATCGGACGCTTTAATAAGCGTCTTAGCAGGTCTTGTGTGATGACGTCCAATGGGTCTGCCATAGCCACCCAAAGGCAGTTGTCACGTTCCTGCACCGGCACAAAGTGATGTTTGGCCATCAAGTCCAGGCTGACCATCTGGAATAGAGCAAAGTCAATATATTCTTTGGTTAAGTCCATAGTCGGGTACATCTGAGATGGCAAAGTGAAGTCCAGACCGCCCGACAGTTCGTGGCTTGGTATCAGGTCAGAATTTGAGTGTGAGGGTACGCCTGAATATGTCATGATATGATTTTAGTGCATTTCAATGGAATAATGTTCATTGTGAATTATTAATATAAAATTTTATAACGAATAATTAATATGCAAAAATAATTCAATTTCGGTTATTCTTCTTGTTGACCCGCAGGGCCAATTCTTATCAAAATAAATTGTAATTTGAATCATCCTTGGGAGGTTCACTTGCAAGGCTATTTTCCACTCCTGATAACTCTCGCCATAGCTGTTGCATTGCCAATAGCAATCTTGGTGATAGTGAAGTTCATAAGTCCGACTGTTCCGAGCGATGTCAAGTACGCTCCGTATGAGTGCGGGCTTACTGTGACATCGGAAGCCCGTGAGAAATTCAATGTCAAGTACTATCTGGTGGCAGTGATATTTCTGGTGTTTGATGTGGAAACAGTATTTCTCATGCCGTGGGCGATTCAAATGAAAGAGTTAGCGATTTTCGGTCTGGTGGAGATGGGCTTCTTTCTGTTTCTTCTGCTCTTTGGTTATGGGTATATATGGTCAAAAGGAGCGCTGTCATGGGAGTAGGTAGCCATAACGTGGCAGGGCCGACTGCGATTGAACATATATTGATAACCACAAAAGTGGAAAAGATCATGAACTGGTCACGCGCTACGAGTATTTGGCCGGTGACTTTCGGCCTTGCGTGCTGCGCTATTGAGATGATGGCCGCCGGTGCGAGCCGATTTGATTTTGACCGCTTTGGCGCGGGCATTTTCCGGGCCTCGCCGCGTCAAGCTGATTTGATGATTGTGGCTGGTACAGTTTCTTGTAAAATGGCTCCAATACTAAAGAATATTTATGATCAAATGCCAGAGCCAAAATGGGTTATGGCGCTGGGGTCGTGCGCGACTTGCGGCGGCCCTTTCGACAGCTATCACACCATTCAGGGTGTTGATAAGATTGTCCCCGTGGACGTCTATGTTCCTGGATGTCCCCCGCGCCCTGAGAGTCTGCTGTATGGATTCATGAAGTTGCAGGACAAAATTATGAACAGCAGCCTTGCAGACAAGTATCGTGAACTTTTTGAACCTGCCCATTCATAAGGGATCACTAAATGTCACATGCACACGATCCCAAAGTCGCGCCTAACCGCAAAGTGGAGATGCCTAAGACGGCTCCCGTGCCGGGTCTGGCCGCACACGCCGCTGACTTGAAAGAGACCGCCGCGGCGGAAGAAGCCAAGTGGCAAAAGCATTGGGCCGATTATGAAGCCGCTAAATCAAAGGCTGAATCTGAAGGTAAAGAACTGCCCAAACCCCCCGTCCACCACGCGCACAAGCACAATACGCATGACATGGAATGGCCTGTGCCAAAAGAATCGCAGGATCAGGACTTGCGTAGATTGAGGGAACTTCTTGGCGTATGTGTGGAAGAATCTTTTGAACAAGCCGGTGAGATTGTTTGCCAAGTAAAAAAGGAAGTCATTCTGGACGCACTAACGCATTGCAATCAAGATGCGGCATTGCGCTATGAAATGCTTTCGGACATGACGGCCACTCATTATCCGGCGGGTATAGGGTTTGCTTTTTCGGTTGTGTACCATTTGACTTGTGTGAGGCGCCATAAACGTCTTCGCCTGAGAATCCTCATACCTGAAAACTTTGAGCCGGAGAGTGCTACCAAGATATACCCTGGAGCAAATTGGCTTGAGCGCGAGATATACGACATGTTGGGCATAAGGTTTAAAGACCACCCTGACATGACGCGCATATTATGTCCCGAAGACTGGGAAGCTCATCCGCTTCGCAAGGAATATCCTGTGGTTGGCCTGGGTCAGCGCGAGATCAATTATCGTGAAGACAGGTCGGGCGTTCTCCAGCGAAAAGCAATGGAGGCCGCCGGTCACTTTAAAATCAACGCCAAGCCCCTAAAGGCTGAGTAATCCATCCCTCAAGGAGAGCTAACGTGTTCAAAACTCAGGAGATGGAAATCAACATGGGCCCCCAGCACCCGTCAACGCATGGTGTGCTCCGCTTGAAATTGGGCCTTGATGGCGAAAGTGTCAGGAGTTGTTACCCTATCATCGGGTATTTGCACCGCGGCGTAGAAAAAATTTGCGAGAACAAGGCGTTTTTTCAGGGTCAGGTATGGACTGACCGAATGGACTACTGTTCCGCCATTTCCAATAACCTTGGCTGGGCGGAGGCCCTTGAAAAACTGTTTGGTATCAGAGTTCCAAGGCGCGCCAAATATTTGCGCACCATGTTGAACGAACTCAACCGGCTCAACAGCCATTTGGTCTGGCTGGGAACTCACGCCATGGACATCGGCGCGCTGTCTGTTTTCCTTTATACCTGGAGAGATCGCGAAAGAATATTGGATGTGTTTGAAGCCTTTTGCGGATCAAGGCTCACCACTACTGCAATGCGCATTGGCGGTTTGCAGGAGGACATTCCCGAAGGATTTGAAAAAATGGTCAAGGACGCTTTAGAGAGCGTCAGAATTGGCATTCAGGAGTATGAGACCTTGCTCAGCGAAAACCGCATTTGGTTGAAACGCACAGTTGGTATTGCCAAACTGAGCGCGGACGACTGTCTGGCTTATGGAGTGACAGGCCCTATATTGCGCGCCGCTGGTGTGGCTTATGACATACGGAAAGCGCATCCGTACGCGGCTTATGATGAGATGAATTTTGAAATTCCAACACGGACTGAGGCGGACACTTACGCCAGGTACCTGGTCAGATTGGAAGAAATGCACCAGAGCATACGCATTGTTGAACAGTGTTTAGAGGGTCTGCCGGGAGGGCCGGTAATGGCCAAAATTCCAAAAACGCTAAAGTCTGAAGTCGGCGAAGTATATCACCCGACCGAGGCTCCAAAAGGCGAGATAGGTTTTTATGTGGTCAGTGAAAAAGGGGGAACAAACCCCTATCGCTTCCATGTAAGAACTCCTGGCTTCCTGAATGTCCAGGCCATTCCCCTTATGATTCAGGATGCCCTTGTAGCAGACGTTGTTGCCGCCGTAGGCACCCTTGATGTGGTGCTGGGCGAGATTGACAGATAGGAGATTGGATATATGCCTGAAATGACGCCGATCCAAACTCTTTTGATTGCCATCATACAAATCGTTCTGGTGATCATCTTCGTATTTATAGTGGTTCCGCTGACGATTTTCGCCGAACGCAAAGTTCTGGGATTCGTGCAGCAGCGCCTTGGTTCAACACGTATCGCCGGTAAGCTGACAGGTATTACCGGACTTCAGAACCGCTTTATGTGGGGAATGGGAAAATTCCCAATCATCCATTATTTCCGCGGTCTTACGGGCCTTGCTGGTGACATCATAAAGCTCTTCATCAAAGAGGATATAAGGCCTGCCAAAGCCGATCGCTTGGTGTATCTGATTGCCCCATGTATTTCCATGATTGCGGCTATGCTGGTCTATGCAATGATCGGTTTTTATCCGGGGACGCTTTTTACGATTCCCTCCTTTATCCCCATCATTGGCGGATTGCCGGTTGGCGGCGCGATAGCGGATGTAAATGTCGGTCTGCTGATGCTTTTGGGTATTGCCAGCGTTGGAGTTTATGGAATTGTCTTAGGCGCGTGGGCTTCCAACTCCAAGTACCCGCTATTGGGCGGACTGCGTAGCGCGGCCCAGATGGTCAGCTATGAAGTCCCGCTCACTATCAGTTTGCTGACCCCCGTTATTTTGGCCGGCAGCTTAAATTTTAATAACATAACCCGCGCCGCTGCTGTTGAGGTTTCCCCTTGGGCTATTATCCCTTTGTTTGTCGGATTCTTTACCTACCTGACCTGCGGATTCGCGGAGTCAAACAGGCTCCCGTTTGACATGCCGGAAGCTGAAAACGAGCTGGTCGCCGGCTACCATACTGAATATTCGGGCATGAGGTTCGGCCTGTTCTATTTGGCTGAATATATCAACATGTCCATCGTCGCCGCGCTGGCTTCCGCGTTCTTTTTTGGCGGCCCCTGGCTTCTCCCTTTCGGTTTGCAAGGTTTTATACCTGAAACGGCTTTCTGGATTGGGCAGCCCCATTGGTACATTTTTGCCGTCAAGGTGGTCTTTTTCCTCTTTGCATATATTTGGGTGCGCGGTTCATGGCCCCGCTACAGATACGATCAAATTATGGACATAGCCTGGAAGTACCTGATACCACTGGCGCTTGTAAATCTTGTCATCGCGGCTATTGTCCGCTACTTTGCTTAGGGGGAGCGGATGAAGAAGTTCCTCAAAACACTAATACCTGTGGAACTGGCCAAGGGTCTGCTCCTGACGGGCAAGTGGTTCTGCCAAGTGATGTTTACTCCCAATCGCGGCAAGAGTAAGTTGCATATTGTGGACGAGTACCCGGAAGTTCCGGCTAAAGTCCAGCCGCGTTTTCGTGGACGGCTTCAGCTTCTCAGAGACGCTCAGGACGAAATTATTTGCGTGTGTTGCATGGCTTGTATCAAGGCATGTCCTACTGATGCCATTAAATTGGTCGCCGGAAAAAAAGAAGGGCGCAAAACGCGTATCCCGGAAAGTTATGACTTTGAACTGGAGCGTTGCATCTTTTGCGGTTTCTGCGTTGATAGTTGCACTTTCAACGCTATAGCGCTGAACCACCAGTTTGAGCTGGCTGTTTATAACCGCGAGGATATGGCGTTGGGTCTGGGCGGGACTTTCCAATCTATAGATAAGCCCAGCCCTGTCGGAAGATTCTCTTATTCGGGCGAGGAGTGAGGCTGTTATGGACCAATTCCTTTCCTGCGCCAACCAATGCTTTTCCTGTGCTGGACAGCATCTTTTTTTGATTTTTGGCTTATTGGCTATTGTTTCAGCCACGTTTTTGGTGTTTGCCAAAAACGCTGTTCACAGCGTTTTAACTTTCCTGGCCGCCATGATCTGCATTGCGGCATGCTATCTGACATTGCAAGCTGAATTTCTGGCTGTTGCGCAGTTGTTGATCTATGCCGGCGGCATAGTAGTGCTCTTCCTCTTTGTCGTTATGTTGGTGGAACTGTCTAAGTTTAAGGAAAAAAGACTTTTTCAAAAACAGACCCCCTATGCCGCGTTGCTTGTTTTAGTCGGCATTGGCGGCTTTATGTGGGTGTTCCGCCAGTTGATTTTCGATTCCAGCGCGGCCATAGCTTTGACATTGAGTCCTGAGTTATCAGAAGGCTTAAATGTGGCTAATCAAAATGCTCAGGCCGTTAGCCGCGGATTATTCACCGGCTACCTTCTGCCATTTGAAACGATGTCGGTAATTCTTTTGATTGCGTTAATTGGTGCCATCGTACTGGCCAAACAGAATAGGGCGTGACTATGGTTTCGATGAACACTGTCCTCTTTATATCTTTCGCGCTTTTTTCCATAGGCGCGCTTGGTGTGCTGATCCGCAGAAACGCATTGATCATCCTGATGTGCGTTGAGCTTATGCTCAATGCCGCCAACATCAATTTTATAGCTTTCGCGCGGCACAGCGGTACGGTTGCCGGTCAGGCTTTCGCGCTTCTGGTCATGGGCCTCGCCGCAGCCGAAGTAGCTATAGGGCTTGCTCTGGTAGTGGCTCTTTACCGCAAAAAAGACACCGTCCAAGTGGACGACATTAACTTGCTGAAGGGGTGAGCATGGAACACGCCGCATCCACAGCCCTTATGGGAAACTGCTCCAGTTCAATTCTGTGGCTGATTCCTTTTTTACCGGCCTTTGGCGCTCTTATCAACGGTGTGACTGGTCGCAGGCTCCGTAATAACAAGCTGGTTGATTTTATAGCCCTCGGCTCTGTCGGTATTTCTTTTCTGCTTTCGGTTGTTTTCTTCTTCCGCCTATTTGTTTTAGACCCATCCCAGAGAGTCATTACACAGAGCCTTTGGACTTGGTTTGATCTGGGCGGCGCGCAGGTTCTGGGCGGTGTTTCACACAATGTGATGGAATGGGGCTATAGGGCTGATCCACTGTCCATCGCCATGGCCCTTCTTGTCAGTGGCGCGGGCTTTTTGATTCATCTTTTCAGCACAGGCTACATGTCGGAAGAACGCAATGACGGCAGGTATTACCGCTTCATGGCCTATCTGAACCTGTTTGTGTTCTCCATGCTCAACCTGGTTCTTGGCGACAACATGATGATGATGTTCTTGGGTTGGGAAGGCGTTGGACTCTGCTCCTACCTTTTGATTGGCTTTTACTTTGATAAGGAATCAGCCGCGGTTGCCGGCAAGAAAGCCTTTGTCACCAACAGGATTGGGGATTTTGGCTTTTTGATCGGTTTCTTCCTGCTGTTCATGCTTTTTGGCAGCGTTGACTTCAACACAATGATGGGCTTGACGAGGGATGTACTGGCTCTGCCCGAAGTGACTCTGTTTGGAGTCACCCGCGCTTCTACATGGTGGTTCAATCTGGTTGGAATCTGTCTCTTTATAGGCGCTTGCGGTAAATCGGCGCAGATACCTCTCTATGTGTGGCTACCAGATGCCATGGCCGGTCCTACGCCTGTCAGCGCCCTGATCCATGCAGCCACCATGGTGACGAGTGGTTTGTACATGATTTGCAGGATGAATTTCATTTACGCTAATGCCGAAACAGCCTTGTCTGTCATTTTGATCGTCGGCGCACTGACGGCTTTCATCAGTGCCACTATAGGCTTTGCCCAATACGACATCAAGAAAGTTTTGGCTTATTCCACTGTCTCACAACTGGGTTTCATGTTCATGGGTATGGGGGCAGGGGCATTTTCCGCAGGCATGTTCCATGTTTTTACACACGCCTTTTTCAAAGCCACCCTCTTTCTTGGGGCTGGTTCCGTGATAGTCGCCTGTCATCACGAGCAGGATATGCGGAATATGGGCGGATTGCGAAAGTACATGCCTATAACCTTTGTTTCCATGGGATTGGCGACTCTGGCTATCTGTGGGATTTTTCCTTTTTCCGGCTTCTTCTCAAAGGATGAAATTCTTTGGAAGGTGTTTGAAGGCTGGTATAACCACGGGCACTTTGATGGCCCAGGTCTCAATTTGATGGCTTGGATACTTGGGATGTTGGGCGCTTTCTGCACGGCTTTCTACATGACAAGGCTGATGGTCATGACTTTCTGGGGTGATTACCGCGGTAATGGAGAGGATCCGCATGGATTGCGAGCGCCTGCTGAACCAGGTCACGGACACGCCGGCCAACACCATCACAATAGTCACCATGACAATGACCATCATGAACCACATGCTCCACATCATCCGCATGAGGTCTCTTGGAACATGTGGTTGCCTGTGGCAATACTGGCGGGACTGGCTGTTATTGGAGGATTCCTCAATGTTCCGCACAGTCTGCACTTCTTGGGTGGATCGAGCTTTAGTGATTGGCTGAGTCCCTTGCTCTTCCAAAGCGGATCGGTTCATGGCGCGCACGGCGCTGTTCCGGCTATTGAATATTGGCTCCAGATTTTTTCGGTGGCTTGGGCTGCTTTTGCGATTTTGTTGGCTCTGTGGATTTATAAGATGGATCCTTCCTGGTCAAAAGCCAAAGTATTTGTCGCCAAACTCCCGTCTCTGTACCGATGGGTTCACAACAAATACTTTGTTGATGAATTTTATGAAATCGCCATTATAAATACTTGCAAGCGCCTTTCCGCCCAGCTTTGGTCATTTGACGCCTGGGTTGTTGATGGAATGGTGAATGGCGCGGCTCGCGTATCGCTACTCGCCGGTAAATTCACCTTTTGGCTTGACGCCCGTCTTGTTGACGGTTTGGTCAATGCTGTGGCTTGGCTATTTAAACAGGCGTCTCGGTTTTTCAGTTTCCTTCAAACAGGCCGCCTTCAGCACTATGCCTTTGTAATGTTCTTTGCTTTCCTGGCTTTCGCCTTTTGGCGTTTCTTGGTTTAGTCTGTCATGACGTTCCTTGGAGTCCCCATGCCTATGATCCCCTGGTTTAAGAACCTCCCTCTTTGGGTCACGGCTGTGCCGCTTCTTGGCGCTTTGCTGTTGCTCTTTGTGCCTAAGACCAAGCGCCGTTTATTGGAGTTGTGCGCGTTTTCCATAGCCCTGCTGGACTTTATTCTGAGCATTCCGCTTTGGTTCCAGTACGACCGCTCAACCTCAGCTATCCAATGGGTTACTGAGATGGACTGGATACCGTCCATTGGCGTCAAATTCAGTATAGGCATGGACGGCATAAGTCTGGTGCTATTCATGCTGACCACGCTCATTGGCGCTATAGCCGTATGGTGTTCCTTTACCGCCATTACAGAACGATTTAAAGAGTTTTACATATGGATACTGGTTATGCAGTTCACCATGTTGGGTGTCTTTATTTCCCAGGATATGTTCCTCTTCTATTTGTTCTGGGAAATAATGCTCGTTCCGATGTACTTCCTGATAGCCATCTGGGGCGGGCCTCAAAAGCTGTATGCCGCAATTAAGCTGTTCCTATATACATTGAGCGGCGGGGTATTGATGCTGGTCGGTATTTTGGCGATTTATTTTCTTCAATACAAGACAACCGGAGTCTTTGACCTTAGCATTGCCTCTTTCCATGGCATGGCCGCCACTATCGCTAATCAATCCCAGACTTTCCAGGTTCTTTTATGCTTGGCCTTTTTCATCGGCTTCGCCATCAAAGTGCCGATGTTCCCATTCCATACATGGTTGCCAGATGCCCACGTTCAGGCCCCCACCGCAGGTTCGGTAATACTGGCCGGTATCCTTTTGAAAATGGGAACTTATGGCTTTGTCCGCTTCTTGCTGCCCATCTTCCCAAATATACTCCCAACCTTGATGCCGTATTTTCTTACCCTTACGATCATAGGCATTGTCTATGGCGCGCTGGTGGCCATGATTCAGAAAGATATGAAGAAGCTGGTAGCTTACAGCTCCGTCAGTCACCTTGGCATGTGTATGCTGGGACTTTTTGCCCTCAATCCGAACGGGATAATGGGCGCTATGTTCCAGATGATAAATCACGGTATTTCTACATCAGGATTATTCCTAATAGTTGGCGTAATATATGAACGGCGACATGTCAGGCAGATCGCCGACTTCGGTGGCTTGAGCAAGACCATGCCCATCTATGCCACAGTTTTCATGATAATGACCATGAGTTCCATAGGTCTTCCGGGACTGAACGGCTTTATTGGCGAGTTTGCCATTTTGCAGGGCGCTTTTCAGGCTCAGCCTTGGTGGGCTGTGGTAGCAACCAGCGGAATCATACTTGGCGCGGCATACATGCTCTGGCTCTATCAGCGCGTCATGTTTGGCCCTATAGACGAAATCAACACTTCAATGAAAGACTTAAGTGCCAGAGAGATAGGCTATTTTGCCCCGCTGGTCGTTGCCGCATTCTGGATTGGACTGATGCCATCCCCTATAATGAATGTACTTCAGAAGCCCATTGAAAATTTAGTAATACAGGTCAACCCCGACTTTTATAAAGGTCAGGATTTGGAAAAAATTAAAGCCGAGGCCGCCAGACTGGGTATCAGGGCTATGGAAGCCCCCCATTCCCATGACGACCACGGTGATGAAGCTGGTAACGGAGGCCACTAATGCCCTTCGCCCAAGCCCTCTGGGAGTCCCTGATCGGGGATAGCAAACTGCTTCTGCCGGTGCTTTTCCTCTGGCTGGCCGGAACACTTATGTTATGGCCCCTTGATTCCTGGTTACTCAAACGGATGCCGAAAGAACGCTGGCCATTGATCACCGCCGCCATTTTGATTGTGTCCTGCTGTTTTGTTATCAACTCGCCAAACGCCATTGGCTTTGCGGACATGTTCCGCGTTGACGGCGTTACCAAAGGATTTCAAATAATCTGCATTGTGGCGGGAATACTAACAACAGCCCTTGGCTACCAGCAATTTAGCGCAATGAAAGAACATACTGTTGAATATTACGCGCTGATACTATTTTCCATTAGCGGTATGCTGCTTCTTGTAGGCGCCACGGATTTGGTTTCCATGTTTTTTGCTCTGGAACTCACGTCCCTGTGCATTTACATACTTGTAGGCTATCTGAGAACACAGGAGCGCAGCGTTGAAGCCGGCGTAAAGTATTTCCTGCTGGGCGCTTTCAGCAGTGGCATATTGCTCTTTGGCATTTCATTGCTCTTTGCCGCGACGGGCGGAACAACCACCAATTTAGAGCGGCTTGGACAAGCCATAGCACTGGCGCCGGGCAATCATGATCTGTTAGTTTTCAGCGGCGTATTGATGATATTGATTGCCTTTGCTTTCAAAGTGGCTGCCGTTCCATTTCACATGTGGAGCCCTGATGTCTATGAAGGCGCTCCCACACCCATCACGGCTTTTCTGTCTATAGCACCTAAAGCCGCCGCCCTTGCCGCTTTCTTGAGAGTCTTTGGCACCGGCTTTCATGGAGTCAGCGAGAATTGGGTCGCGCCGCTTTCATTTATCGCGGCTGCAAGCATGATTCTTGGCAATATCGCAGCCATGCGCCAGCAGAGTATCAAAAGAATGCTGGCCTATTCGTCAATCGCCCATGTCGGCTACATGCTGCTTGGCGTACTTGCGATGGACACCCAGACCGGCGTACGGGCCATTTGGCTTTACATGTCAACCTACCTTATCATGCAGACAGGCGCTTTTGCGGTTGTAATACACCTGCAAGGTGTGGAAGAAGGCGAAAGAATAGAAGATTTTCGCGGATTGGGCAAACGGCATCCCCTGCTGGCTTTTGCAATGATGGTCTTTCTGCTCAGTTTGGGCGGTATCCCGCCGCTGCTCGGCTTCTTTAGCAAATTTTATCTCTTCAGGCTTGCTATACTCGAAGGCTTTGTTACTCTGACAGTAATCGCTCTGCTGACCAGCGTCATAGCCGTTTACTATTACTTAAATGTTGTTGTGCAGATGTATTTCAAAGAACCTCAAGAAAAAGACCTTGACCGTATGAGCCTTTGCACAAGTGCAATTGTCGCGGTCTGCGGCGCGATTTTGATTGTAGGCACAGCCTTTGGCCCCTGGATTATGGACTGGGTTGGAAAAATAGTCTGGGGATAGTAAATTTCAAAGAAAAACTAGAAATAGTGAGGATACAGATGCTGACATACCGTTTCATACTATCAACCATATTTCAAATCTGCCTGTTTCTTTCAGGCACAGTGGCGTTTACACAGGAAACCTCAGGTCAATGGGTAGGCGATTTATACCTTATGCACACCTTTTCTAATTCTTTTGGTAAATCATCAATCCTCATTGATGAAAACAATAAAATTCACAAAATCTTTCCAGGACTTGGCACAGAGAAAGACTTTTTCAGTCCACGCAAAGCAATTAGTTCTTATGCATATTTTTACGGCACCTTATATGTTACTGCCGAAGATGGGAAAAATAAATATAGGTCAGGTAGCCGCTGGACTTTTGCAAAGTGGCAGGATGACAAATGGCATTTTTTAGGCGATTACAAAATGGAGTCCCCTGCTGCCTTATTAAAGGCTATACCCTGTGACAATGACCGATTTATTGCTATTTTTCACGCAAATAAGGGCATGGACTCTAAAAGCATATCAAAAATGACACCGTTTCATCTTATGTCCATTCCTTACGGCAAAACAGAATTCACTATTGATGAGGCAATAGACCATGCTCAGGACATGTTGCGCATGGAAGACCGAGAGCATTTTGCATTAGCTTGGATGACCGACACTATTATGACCGACACTCACGCCATACTGATTAATAAAGCTACAAGCTTGTATTGGGTTTTTTCATTAAGAAGCGCAACGCTTGTAAAAGCAGGGAGCATATTTAAAGAAGAAACAGCTAAAATGATTATCGAAAGGGATCCAACTAATTACACTAATGGGCCTATTCTATGTGCTAACCCTGAAAAAAATGGGACAGTTTTGATAGCGGCCCAAAAAGAAGCCCTTGTCGCCGCTGAAACCAGGAATTTGATGAAAGAATACAATATACTTATTAATACTAACCCTTATCGCCGCATGTCAATTGAAGATGTACATGAAAAACTGTTTTATCCCATGTTCAAGGAATTTGTAAATAGAAGCCCTTATATTGTTTGGTATAGACTCTACCCCGAAACAGGGGAAGTTGAAAAGTTAAAAGAACCCCCGCGTGGCGGTTCAAATTTTAGGGATGAAGGCAAGAATGATATATGGCGTCCTATGCCAGATGGCTCGGTGGCTAACCCCATATACCTTCATGCGGAGGTCGAAAAACAGCTTGCAAATAGAAGTGCAACTTTATCCCCTGATGTTTTCAGGGAAATGGCTAAGAACCTGCTAAGGGATGTTGCCAAAAAACAGGCGAGAAAAATAATTTCAGATTTATCCGCCAGTACACGCAAAGCGGATTTCTCCATCAGTGACCTCAAGGCAGAGGTCAAAAAACAGGTCATTGCGGAGATCGAAAACCAACAACTCAAACCGGATGTCGAAAAACGCCTTAAAGCAGAGGTAGAAAAACTGCTCAAAGCCGTTAGCAAACAAGCCATGACAGAGATTGAAAGACAAATTAAAAATCGCATTGCGGAGGAGCAAAGAGATAAACAATAATATTTTTCTCTTATACCAATTTGCAATCGTAGGGGTTTTAATGTAATATTTTGGTGAGGAGGCTGAGATGCGACCACCGACACCAGTGACCGAGAGCCGAATTGCAGAGTTGGAGGAGTTCAGGAAGTCCAAATGGCC
>Ga0268262_10004303_pt1 | contig 14807 bp, 12 predicted proteins | sample TergutNc150P3_FD_190354 | JGI IMG/M metagenome (GOLD analysis project Ga0268262, IMG submission 190354) | Nasutitermes corniger P3 segment gut microbial community from laboratory colony in Florida, USA - Nc150 P3 (SPAdes) (version 2) | ecosystem: Host-associated > Arthropoda: Insects >... | reverse complement strand
CTTTGCAAACGGATACGCAAGACCCTCACGCCAATCATTTCGGCAATTTTCATCCCACTGTTTCGCAGGCCAGAGTTTCGATGCCGTCAAGTTCATTCTACAAGCAAATCCTTGCATAGCAGTTCAAGCGTTGCCGAGTCCCTCACATTTTGCCGATTGGATATGCGGCGCGGCGAAGCCACCTCTTTGCTTACCTTAATCCCTACCCCCTACAACCTAACCCCTGAACTGGCTATAATTATTCTCAGTTCAGCCCCTTTCTGCCCGGCTTGCAACGATGGGCGGATGTGGTGCTTTTTGCTTGTTTGGGAAAAACGTGCCCACTACCTTGGTCAGATATTTTTTGAAGCGATGGGGAATACAAATCCTGTCCGGCTTCATGTTCTTTGGCGGCCTGCTGATGGCTTTCGAGCTAAAGAGCATTTCCAAAATCGTATTCGAGCAGCACGCATCCATCCACCACATGCTCCCCCTGCTCCTCACAACGATACCTTGGAACGTTGGCCTCATCTTGCCAATGGCGGCAGTGCTGGGCGGTCTGCTGGGGACGCAGCACCTCAGCGAGGGTTCCGAATTCGTCGTGCTTCAAGGCTTGGGAAGCGGGAAGCTCACCTTTTTGCTGCCTTGGGCTTTCCTATCAGTGATAATGGTGACGCTGAGTGCCGTGAACGCCCATTGGGTGTCGCCCTGGGCCAGCAGAACGGAACACCAGCTTTTTTTCAATTTGGCCCAAGAAGCCGCCCTCAAAGGAAAATATTCGCCCCGCGCCGGGGAAGAACCCAAGATGATCAGGGGGCCCCAGAAAGGGGGCAAAGAGCAAGACGGTTCCAATTTGCTCTCCGATTTGTCGGTCTATTGGGGGCAGTCCAAGGACGATGGCAAGCTGCACATCATGCAAATCGGCTCCGACTATCTGTCTCATTTGGTTGGCGACAAATATTCCTATCGGCTAGAAAAAGTTGCTGGAAGCGATGATGGCCTACTGGAACAGATTCAACTGAATTTCAAGTTTGAAGACGTTGTAGGCAGGGCCTCTTCCAAGGACGTCAAGAATACCGCGCGCCTGACGGAGATGTCGTACGAGGCGTTTGAGATAAACCAGCCCATCACCATCGAAAAAAATTCCATCTATCAGCCGACGACGCTAAGGCACCAAGGAACAGGCCAGTTGCTGGCAGCCGCCAGAGGTGAGATGCCGCTGAGAGGCGAGGCCGGGGTGGAATTGTCCAGAAGGTTTTCCATCCCCATGGTCTGCTGCGCCCTCCTACTGCTTGGCATTTCGCTTGGACTCAGCCATCCTCGCTTTTACAAAGGAGGCGCGTTCATCAAGAGCATAGGGGTCATTCTGTTGTACTTCGTCCTTCTCAAGGCGACCGAAGGATGGGTGGAAAACGGAGCGATCAATTGGATATGGGTCACAGTGCTGCTTCCAGGGCTATTCTTGGCGGCAGGTCTGGGGCTGCTCAACAAAAAGATGTACCCTGCTAGGCATGGAAGGAAAACATTGGTTACCCGCCTACTGAGCTGGATGAAGCCGAGCCATGCCCGGGCACTGCTGAAAAGAGCTGTAAAGCACATATTGCACGCAAAAACCAAAAGCTCCGAATTGGAAACTGGTCAAGCCGGGCATGGAAACAGGTCAAACGTGATAGGCCGCTGGACGTCAAAAACGTGGTGGGCAAATTTTCTCGGTGTCTTAGCCATTTTTCTGGTTTTTCACGTGTTCGTGGAATTTGCCGGCCTGGCCCAGTTCGTGGCCATGGGCGGCGGCCGCTTTTTTGTGTTTCTCAAGTATTGGGTTTACAACCTGCCGGTCACTCTGCCATTTGTATTGCCAATCGTCTTTCTCTTGGCTTGGGTGCTGACTTTTTCCGATTCCAGCATTTCGAGGGAATGGACCGCTCTGAGGGCGGGGGGCGTCAGCCTTGTCCGCTGGGTGGGAAGCACATGGAAGGCCTGGGGGCTGGCAATTGTTGCCTCTTTTGCAGTGGAGGTCTATGTCGCTCCTATAGCGTTCCCTATTCAAAACCATTACTATGGGCAAATCAAGGGGCGCATTCCGACTGGTGAAACATCGGACCTCGCAACTTCTGCCACTCCCACCGATCCCTCCGAAGAGTCATCAACTTCCCTCTACCTTGGCTCAACAGGCGTATTTTGGCGGATAGAGGGTCCTTCCAGGTGGGGTTTCCCTCTGCTGCCACCGAGCGAGTCCCCTTCCCTCATATATTGGGAGCCAGGGATGACAAATTCGTTGCAATTGAACTGGGATGGTAACATTTGGGGCCAAGGGGCAGAATCGGAATCCCTCTTCCCCGCATCGTCGCTGAGGCAATACCAGACTGCCAGCGAGATACCAACGGCCGATTTGTTCACGTGGCAGGAATGGGCCCCCAGTGCCGATAGGGCGACCATGCTTTGGGGGCGGATGCTGAAATGGTTGACCGCTCCATGCCTATTTTTTGCCGCGCTGGGATTCGCCTTTCCCCCGCCGCGCAAAGGCAGGGGCCAAGCCCTTGGGTACGCGCTGATGCTGAGCCTTGCGTATCTGTGGATACAGGGCCTTTTTGAAGGCGCATCAAAATCAGGGCAGCTCCCCGCTATCTGGGGAGTGCTTGCTCCCATGCTGATGATGGTGGGGTATGGCCTGGTCAATTTACATAGGTTGAGGACGTAGGTTGGTTCAGGGTTCAGGGATTTGGGTAAGTAGGGGTGCGGGCTGGTGTCCGCGCTAATGATTATGGCGGGTTGAGCGTTGAGTACTGAACGGAGCGTTGTTTCCGCCTGTATCGCCTATATCGAAGCCTTCTCCATACATCCCCGCTCATCGAAGCCATCTCCATATTCCAGCCCCTACATAGGGCAGTAAGCGAGGCGAGTAACGGGGGTCTGGGGGGTAACGAAGGGCAGCCCCGCTACATCGCGCCTGATGGCAACACCAGATGCGGGGCTGCCCTGAGTGGACCCCCCAGTAAGCATCCGGGTGGGCTCCATGACCCGGCTATGGTCGAGTCAAGTTGCCGGGTCATCGTCCCGAGCGCGGAAGATAGAACCGGACACAACAAAATTTAAGCCGCCCAAGTGCTTGCTGGCGTTTAGGGCTGCATTGCAGCCTCAAGCGCTCATTGCACTAGAGCGTCTTCCCCCAGACCCCTGCCGCGCTTCACGCGGCTTCTTCGATGGACGCGAGGTTTAGGGTAGATGACTTCGATGGGCACGCTGATGTCTTGGAAACGGCTCTTGTGGATGCGCGGCGCGTTTGGTTATCGTTAGGCCACTAGGCATCAATGGCTAGCGGTTGGCCTATTCGTATGAATTTTGCTCTAGGACCCTGGTCATCAATCGTTGTCCGCTTGCTAGGCCAAAATTGCCCTTTTGAGATTGGCATGGCCCCTGCATGTTGGTGGCAGGGAGAACCACAATGACTACGCAAAGCATCCTACACGACACCGCCGCCCTCCGAGCCTCCAGGGGCTTGGGGATCACCGGCATGGGTTTGCAAAAGACCATAGAGCGCCTGACCACGGGACTCAGGATCAACCGCGCCGCGGACGACGCTGCGGGGCTTGCAATCAGCAACAGCTTGGGCGCCGACATCAGGATAGCCGGACAGGGGAGGCGGAACGCCTTCGATGGCATCTCGTACCTGCAGGTGGCCGACGGCGTGCTGGAAGAGGTGAACAGCCTTTTGACCAGGGCGTTGGAGCTGACCGAACAGGCCAGGACTGGTACCATCAACACCGAGAACAGGAAGGCACTGAACCTGGAGTTCCAGAACATCATCTTGGGCATCTGCGACATAGGCAACAAGACCAAGTTCAACGGGCGGTCTGTGTTTGTCCCGATCAACACAGCCAAGCACGGGGTCTCCGTCGCCGACTTCACGATGATTTCCCTCAAGACAGGGACTTTCTCGAATCCCGCTGCGAACATGGAAAATAAAACCAACATTAACATTTTCCACTTGGTTAAGGCTGAAAAGACCGAGTCTGGCCCCGGCGGCACCGTAGGCCAGGACTACTGGGGTCCAATAATGTATGACAACAACCCTGCCGGCACCTTTACTTATAACAATACTGGCGGCCCACCGACGGTACCGCACAACATCCTCACTCCTGAAAAGGCGGACGAGGTGCGCCCCCTGCTCTACGCCGGCATACAGTACATGAGCATGATGAGGGCCTCCATCGGTGCCAACCAGCAGCAGCTCACGTCCGTAGCCAACTCGCTCGGCATACAGGTGGAGAACTTCACTGACGCCTACAGCCAGATAAGGGACGCCAACGTCGCCGACGAAGTGATCAACCTCACGAAATTCCAGATACTTAACCAATCGGGCACCAGCGCGCTGGGGCAGGCAAACCAAGCCGCGCAGTCGATCCTCCAGTTGCTAAGGTAGCAATGGGAAGGCGCAGAAAATCTCTGCAGCCGGGTTTGGCTACGCACGAAATAGAACGATTGGTTCCCTGCATGGGGCATCGTGCCCCATGCGCCTGCCGAGCGCCTTCGGTTCAGAATGGCGCTCGGCGGGTCCCTTTTTGGGGGGTTGAAGCACTGCGCGTCGCAGCAAGAACAGCCACTTTGAACTTGGCATGTTAACTGCAAATTCACCTTTGGAGAGTCATTTATGAGCAACTCAATCACCATCGAAACACCCATCGCGCTGCAAGCCGCGCTTGCCAAAGCGCCGATGACCGCGGCGGATTTTGTGGCCGGGCAAGGCACAAGCCCCACGTTTTCCAACATGGTCGGCGACGACGTGCTGCTCACCGCCCAAGGGAAGCTGAACAGCGTCCGCGCCATCATGTCGGCCATCGCTGAAAGCCGGATGGACGATGACGAGGGATTGATGGGCGCGAAGGCAGAAGGCACATATTTTTCTTATGGCCCGGCCATGGACGCGAAGTCGGCCAACGAGCTGATAAACCTGTCCAAATCGCAAATCCCCAACCTGTCCGGCGTACTCGTACCCACGGGCCGGTCGCCGCAGACCGTGCTCGACCTGCTAAGGTAGGCGACTCCAGATCGCATTTCAAGCATCAAGAGCATATCCACCTAACCGCCGCCCTTCATTACTGGGCGGCTTTTTTTGGCTAATGGAATACACTCATCGGAGCCGCATGGGGGTCTGGGGTGGGCGGATGCATGGAGAAGGCTTCGATGGACGGGCGGATGTATGGGAGGATGGGCGTTTTGGCGGGTTGTTCGCCCGGCGCGTATCTTTCGTCCTCGGGTTCATGGCGCGGCAGCTTGCCTCATCCCGCGCCGGTTAGCGGAGCCCGCATCCTATAAAATGGGGGGCTGCTCTGTGCCCGCTCGCTGCGCTCTCGGCCCCTGCCGCGTGCCCCCCAGACTCCCAGCGGCGCGCTGGGGCGGGTGGATGCATGGAGACGGCTTCGATGGGTGCTAGAATGGTTTTGTCAATTTTCTATTTGCCGGAGCGCACATGGACGCATACATCCAATGGGTCAGCCAGCACCCGATCTTGTCCGCCTGCGCGCAGTTCGCTGTGCTTGGCCCTCTTGGCGAAATCATCGCTGCGTCCCTTGCCGCCAAGAGACCCGCCCTTCCCTGTCCGCCATTGAAAATGCTTGGGAAAGCGGCGGCATGGGCCATCCTTGGAGTGGTGATTAAGTATGGCTTTGCAGGGATGAAGGGCTTCACTAATGCCCTGCTGGATGCAAAAATGCTACCGTCATTCTTTTCCTCTGGCGTAGGCCATGCCTTTGCGGTATCCGTGTTCACAAATGTGCTATTTGGGCCCCAGATGATGCTATTTCACAGGCTAGAGGACAACATCGTCCTTGGCGAAAGAGGCTTTGCCGGCATGGGTAAGGCCATCAAAACCTTAGTGTGGTTCTGGATACCGGCGCACACGGCAACTTTTTCACTCCCCGCCCCATTCCAGATTGGCCTCGCCGCGCTGTGGGGAGTTGCGCTGGGCGTAATCTTGGGGCTGTCAAAGAGCAGCGCGAAAGAGAAAAATGCAAAGTGCCAGTGAGCGTCTTGCAGAACTACCCGTCCGTCCATCGAAGCCATCTCCCCTAAACCACGCGCCCATCGGAGAGGGGTTTGTAAGAGGCTCAACGATTTCCTGTCGTCCCTTGGAACTTGTACCTTGTAACTGGTATAATAGTGATTGCCATTGGGGAGTAGCCAAGTGGTAAGGCAGCGGGTTTTGATCCCGCCATTCGAGGGTTCAAGTCCTTCCTCCCCAACCAAAAAAGTTTCCTGCAAAATCATCCCAATGTCCGTCGAAGTAGCATGAATAAGGGGATCTGATCATTCCCAAGGGTTTATGATTTTCACTCCCATCAGGCTGAAGTGTTTTTCATTGCGCGTGACGATGCTAAGGTTTTGTTCAATCGCTGTGGTGGCAATCAGAGCGTCTGTACCGGCGTGTTGTGCCTTGGTGCTGATCTCTCCCCACCTTTTGGCAATGGGGGTGTCCACTGGCAGTATCCTTTCGCCGTATAGCAGCAACAGCTTATCAAGCCAATGCCTCAGCGTTTCGGCAAACGCACTGTCATGCTTGTTCTGCATCGCTATCCCTTTGGCTATCTCGCCAATGCTGACCACGCTTATGAAGAGTTCTTCGTCGGGTTTGCCAGAAAGCCACGCCGTCACTTTGGGACTGCGCTCCTTTTTTCTCAGCTCAGAAAGAACCATCGTATCGAGCATATACATCAAAATTCGGCCTCTCGGAGTTCAAGATCGGACTGCCCGAAATCGTCAGGCCCAAACTCTCCCGCTCCAGTGGGCATGGACAGCAGGAAATGGACAGCAGGAACCGGGCAAAACCACCATCAGCGTGTTCTTTTTTGGTCAAAAGGTTGTATTGGACGGCAGAAACCACCACAACGGACTGGAACGCCCCTTCTCGTCACGACTTGGGGCGTCCCTTGCAGGGCGGTGTCAACAACTTTGGAAAATTGGTTTTTGGCATTCTGGATTGCCCAATGGGCCTGCATATCCTCCTCCCAACGTCGTCCTAGCTAGATTAATAGGCTAGACTGTTTTGAGACGGGAGTCAACATTTCCCCGCCGTACTTCGCAAAGCTTCTCCGACGTACGGGCAGATACTTGGGAGGTGATTCCGATGGGCGCGAGGCAACTAGAAATTAGCACATTATAGCAAGATCGGGTGATGGAGCGCAAGGCCCTCCAACACTCTGCTCTGTTCGATTGGCGGCTCGTCAACGCATATCCTCGCCATCGCCTCGGCCACCTTGCTGGCTTCTGTTGGGGCGTAGCGCCACAACAGCTCTGACTGGGGCGCTAACGCCTTGATGGCGGCCAAGTAGGGGACAAGAACCAATTTAGCCGCAAATTCTCCAGTACGAAATTCTTCGCGGCTGCCAAGCAACAGGGAGGGGCGCACTATCAGGTGGGGCAGGCCGGAATCAATTAGCCGCTGCTCAGCCTCCCGCTTTGTTTTAAGGTAGAGCCCCACGGGCTTTCCCGCGCCCACCGACGAGACCAGCCCGAACATGGGCTTATTGGAAAGGCGTTGCAGACTGCCAATGAGCTTTGATGGATATTCCAGATCAACTTTCCTGAATGCCTCTGGGGACCCTGCTTTTTTGATCGTCGCGCCAAGGGCGCACAAAAGCGCGTCACATGGAATGTCGCCGCCGATCCTTTCAAAATGGTCCGGGTTTTCATAGTCAAACTCTATTTCTTTGGCGCAGCCGCCTAGATCGCCAAGAGAGCTTCCCTTTCGAACCAGAGCGAAAATCGCAACATTCGGGCGCTCCCTAAGAGTTCTTATTATCTCCCGCCCAACAAGGCCAGTGGAACCCGCTACCACCACATTTTTGTGTGGATAGCCCGAATAGTCTATCTTTTCTGGCTGGGACGCTTTTGCAAATATCATGACCCTGTTTCCTTGCTGATGCCCAACAGAAGCCCGAGGCACATAAACGTCGCCATGAGGCTGGACCCGCCATAGCTGATGAATGGCAGGGGGATGCCTTTGTTTGGGACCATGCTTAAGACCACGCTGATGTTCATCAGCGCCTGGATGACGAGAAGCAGTGCAAAACCGCTGGCGCACAGGCGCAAAAAGGGGTCTCTCGCCTTGCGCGCTATTCTGTGTCCCCTCCATAAAATTGCCACAAAAAGGCATAGCACGATGGACGTGCCCACTAAGCCGACCTCTTCGCCGATGATGGCATATATGAAATCGGTATGGGCCTCGGGCAGAAAATTCAATTTCTGCTGGCCTCCGCCCAAGCCGACCCCAAGCAGGCCGCCGTTGCCCACGGCTATGAGGCTCTGCTCTGGCTGGTACCCAAACCCTTTTGAATCAATGGCCGGATTCAGAAACGTCGCCACGCGCTGCACCCTATTCGGGCTGGAAAAAATGAAAAATGATCCGACGGCCAACAATATGGGTACGCTCACGACAAAAATCCACTTTGGAGCCCCGCCCAAAAACACCAACAGCATGGCCACAAACACAATCAAAAAAGTAGTGCCCATGTCTGGTTCAATGAATATCAGGGCCAAGGGCAAGAGCAATATGCCGAAAAGGGCTATGAGCTTTGGGAAGGCCTCTCCTCGCTTCGTCCACGAGCTGCTGTTCCTGACCATCCACCATGAGGTCAAGACAACAGAAAAAGGCTTGAAAAATTCCGATGGCTGCAATTTGTGCCCACGCCAAGCCATCCATCTGTAGGCTCCATTTGTAGGGGGAAAAATGAACACAACGGCCAAAAAAACGATGAAGGCGATGTACAGCCCAACGATGAACTTGGAATTTTTTTGCAGCATAGCCAAGTCAAATTGGCTAAGAGCCAGCATCAGTGCAATCCCTATCAGGCCGGCTATGCATTGCTTTGTGACAAACGCAAATTCGTACCTAGTACCCGTGGCAGAATAGACCCAGACCATGCCGATGACGGTCAGGAGCAGTGCGAACAGCAGCAGCCACCTGTCAATTGGGTGCTTGGCGCGGTCTTTCATGTGGCCGCCTGCGTGGGCCTGAATGTCTCCAACAATTGCTGCGCCGCCATCGTAGCAGGGATTTCCCCCGCCATCACCGCATTGTCCAATTTGGGAAGAAGCTCTTGTACTTTTGGATTCTCATAAAATTCCTCTTTCAAGTGGCCTTCTATCAATGCCCTCATCCAGTCCCTTTCTTGGGCCCGCCTTCTCTTTTGGAAGGCCCCGGAGAGCTGGGTTGACTGGACAAAGCCTTGGATCGTCTGCCAGACTTCAGGTATCCCCTCCCCTGTCAGTGCCGAGGCGGTCAGGGCTATTGTCTGCCACCCTTGGGTCGCCGGCTGCAAATAATGAAGCGCTCTTTCGTACTCCACCCTGGCGGACTGGGCGGGGATGAGGTTTGCCCCGTCAGCCTTGTTTATCAGTATTGCATCGGCGAGTTCCACCACGCCTTTTTTTATCCCCTGCAATTCGTCCCCAGCACCTGGGACCAAGACTAGCAAAAAGAAGTCCACCATGGACCTTACTGTGGTTTCGCTCTGCCCCACGCCGACGGTCTCCACCAAGACTACGTCGTAGCCGGCGGACTCAAAGACCAAGAGGGCTTCACGCGTTTTTCTCGCCACGCCCCCCAGTGTGCCGCCCGAAGGGCTGGGGCGGATAAAGGCGTTGGGGTCGGTGGCTAGTTTTTCCATCCTGGTCTTGTCGCCTAGTATGGAGCCGCCCGTCACCGAGCTAGAAGGGTCAACCGCCATAACGGCGACCTTTTTGCCTGCGCTCGTCAAGTATGTGCCAAAAGACTCGATGAACGTACTCTTGCCTGCACCTGGCACGCCGGTGATGCCGACGCGGATAGACCCGCCAGCACGGGGCAAAATGTGTTTTAGCACTTCCTGCGCTTGGGCGAAATGTGCCGGCGAATTGCTTTCGATCAGTGTGATCGCCTTGGCAAGGCGAGTCCTGTCCCCGCTCTCTATTCCTTCCAAGTATTCCTGCGTCGTCATTGCCCGGCGATGGTGGTCTGGCTGATGGCTCCCATTCAAAGCCGCCTCTTGTGATTCCTGGCCGGGAAGCCCGTCATGTCCGCCCTCAACACCTGGCATTACGTGGAGCGCCGACTGAAATGTTGATTCATGAGAATCCATAGTGCCTCAAAAAGCTAAAATCTTTTAGTTTAATTTGGTTCCCTCAAACATGATAACGCCTCTTGCAGGAATATCTCCCAAACATCGTCGTGCGCCTCCACGAGCACCAGCTCGACTGCGTTGCCCGCAGGGCGGGCCTCAGGGTGCTTTGACCATGCCTCAAATAGGGAATCCAATGGTGCCGGGTCCAACCTGTTTGCTCTCAGCTTATGGGATTTGCGGACCCGATCCGTGTCGGGGCCGCGCAGCCTGAGTCCATCGCGACGAGAAGCATGAAAAGCGAACGCCTTGCACCAAAACCCTCCTATGAATTGCATAAAGTGCAATGAAACGCCGTGGTTAGAGGACGTCATCTCCAGTTTGCGCCCCTGCCCCTGCCATGCGGCGGCCCATTTGGCCAAAATGGCCATCCCGCGCTCCTTGTCGCTCTCCCATTTGAATGCCGCTTGCGCCGCTATTAGAAAAGATTCCGCGATTTCCAAATTTTTCTCCCATTTCTATCATAGTTGCTGTACGCTGGAGCAAGGGAGCCTATGCATTCATCTTTGGCCGCCGGCGCCCGCGAACAAAAATTATGGAACGAAACAAGCAGCGATCCAAACCTTTTCTTGGCCCATTCATGCTGGCTGCCTGTTATGCCGCAGCCGCAGCCCTGTGGCTCTGTCTTTCGCCCTGCTTCCTTGTAGTTGGACCCGACCCAAAAAACCTGCAAAGCATTTTGGAAACGGGTGGAGCGGTGGCGATCCTACTATTTGGGATGCATCACCTCCTGCTGCGGACTATCTTTGCAAGACGCGGGGGCCGAAAAAATGTAATGGAAGGTGCGCTTGACGAACAAATCGGCAGCTTTATCCTAGAAGTCCCTACAGAGATGGCGGTCGTTTCGACGGATGGGTACTACAAGCACTGGAGCCGCGCATTCCAAAAGAACGTGATGCTAGGCATGCCAAGCGAGGACATTCTAAAGATCAACTTGTTTGCGGACGACTACCATGTGATAAACCTCGACGGAAACACGATGCACGGGAAAGAGAGCCTTTTCACCAAAGGCACCCATGACGAGGACGGCCCCTATAGCGTGATGCTGGGGCTGCCAACCGGGCAAAACAGCTGGAACTGGACTGGGGCAACAATTACGCCAATAAAAAACGAAAATGGGGAAGTATTGGATTTCGTCTGTTTTTTCCAACTGATTTCCTACGACCGTCAAACAGAGACCAATCAAACCATACTTACATTCCAAGACCGCCTCACTGGGCTGCCAAATCGGGCATTTTTCTCTGAAATGCTTTCCCAAGCCTTAAGCAACATGACCAAAGACGACGGCCAGGTCGGCGTACTATACTTGGACGTGAATCACTTTAGCAACATAATTGACAGCCAAGACTATGAAACCGGGGACAAGATGCTGGCCCAAGTTGCCAAAAGGTTGAGAAGCATAGTCAAGCACGGAAATATGCTGGCAAGGCTCGGCGGAGATGAATTCAGCCTTTTGTTTGAAGGCCATGACGTCCTCAAGGAAGCATTTTTTGTGTCCGACTCCATAAAAATAGCGTTTGAAAAACCAATCATGCTAGATGGCCAAAAAAACTATCTCGAGTTCAGCCAAGGACTGGCCATAAGTGCCAAGCCAGACACGAAGCCGGCTGAATTGATCCGAAATGCCGAAATAGCCATGGCGCGGGCGAAAACACAAGGGACAAAGGCCTTAGAGATACACGACCAAAGCATGAATGATCAGATGCGCCGCCGTTTGAAGATGGAAAGCGACATGCGGCACGCGCTGGAAAAGAATGAATTCAAACTTTACTACCACCCTCTAGTGGACTTGGCATCAGGGAAACTTGGGGGGTGGGAGGCGCTTATCCGCTGGCAGCACCCCGAACGCGGCCTGATCCCGCCGGCAGAGTTTATCGGCTTGGCCGAAGAAACGGGTATCATAGTGCAAATTGGTGCTTGGGTCATTGAAGAATCTTGCCGCCAAGCACAAGAATGGCACAAAAAATTCCCTGCCCATTCAAATTGCATCATGAGTATCATGAATGTAAATTTGAGCATGCGCCAGTTCCAAGAGCAAAACTTGCCAGAGATAATCCGCGGTACCATTGAGAAAACCGGCTTGGAACCAAACTTGCTGAAATTGGAAATCACCGAGAGCGCGGCAATGAAAGACGCGGTGAACAGCCTCAGCATCATGACCACTCTGAAAGGACTAGGGGTCAGCCTGGCCATAGACGACTTCGGCACGGACTATTCGTCCCTGAGCTACCTCAAGCGCCTGCCGGTGGACAGCCTAAAGATTGACAAAAGTTTCATCGATGGCATATGCCTGGACAAAGAAAGCACCGCCATCGTCCAAGCAATACTGTCCTTGGCAAAGGCACTTGGCATCAGCGTCACCGCCGAAGGAATCGAAAATGCGGATCAGCTCAAGCTGCTCAGGGAGCTGGGATGCAACATCGGGCAAGGATACTATTTTTCCCTCCCCTTGCCGCCGCAAGAGGCCGAAAAATTGATGGAGCAAGACCCTGTTTGGTAGCAGTAGTAATTACATGTAAAATCAATATTTATCATGCGGCTAGGGAGGTGGCCAATGATCAAGCTAGACATCGCAAACGCATTAATGCTGGCCCACCCTTGTTCTAGGGACACAGCCCTGACTGTCGTCGATATGCTCACAAACAGAATGAAAGAAGCCCTGCTCAAAGGCGAAAGAATAGAAATACGCGGATTCGGCGTGTTCGAGCCCCGGACGCGCAAGCGCGGATTCGGCAGGAACATCAAAACCGGCCAAAGCGTAAAAATCCCATCCGGCAAAAGTGTAAGGTTCAAGCCTGGAAAGAGCCTCCGCTATATTTAGCTCCATAATCAAATATTCATTTTATGGTGCAACTGGCTGGCCGCCTAGAGCAGCACAAAGCCCACATGCCCATTGGCAACCATCAGGGATGTGTCCTTGCGTTGGCGATTATTATCATTTCCCTGAGCGTCCTGGCCATGGCTTGGGCACTGGCTCCTGAAGCGTCATAGTGTGGACTCAGTTCCATGCAGTCGGCGCCGACCAAGTGCCTGCCCCTGAACAGTTTCAGCCCTTCTATCAACAAGCTCCAGCCAATCCCGCCGGGTTCGGGCGTGCCGGTGCCGGAATAAAGGGCGGGGTCCAGCACGTCCAAGTCGAGGGTCAAGTATATTGGCCTGTTGCAAAGTCCGTCGAGGTGGCCCTTCAGCGCTTCAACGCAAAATGGGCGAAAGGTGTCAAAGCGGGCCGCGATCTCCCACTCCTCCGCGCTGCACGAGCGGACGCCAAACTGCTTGATGTTTTCATAGCCAATGCGGTCGGCGACGCGGCCAAGGAAAGTCGCGTGCGTCAGCTCATCGCCCCAAAGCTCTGGACGGATGTCGGCGTGCGCGTCAACATGGACAATGGCCAGATCCGGATGTTCTTCGAGCGCCGACATAATCAAAGGATGGGACAGCAGATGCTCCCCGCCAAAAGCCAGCGGGAATTGGCCCTTTGACCTGAACTCCTTGGCGGCACTGGCGACAGAGGATAGAACCAACTCCTTTTGCCCGGGCGGCAAAAACAGATCCCCATAATCCGCGAATGGCACATTGAGCAAGCTCTCCTGCTGATAAAAGCTGAATTCTTCCATTCCAAAGGATGCCTCCCTCACCGCAAAGCCGGCAAAGCGGCTTCCGGCCCTGAATGAACTCGTGCCATCCCAGCATGCGCCAAACAGCGCGATTTTGGCGTCACGGGCATCCCTGCTGCCCAAAAAAAACGGGAGGACAAATTCATGAGGCATCATACACCTTCAAAAAAGCTTCTAATTCCAATTCTAATTCAAAATTGCGTCCATGCAATTTTGAATTAGTCGGCTGCGGCGAGGCGCGGCTCGCCTGGCCTCACGAAATGCTACGCATTTCGGGTGCTGTCAAGGAAAATTTTTAGTCCAGTCATATCAGCATTTACGGGTGCGGTTGGCATCGCATTTTGGGCGTTCGGCCCGATTTGGCAAAAGCGTTGAAAAACAAGGGTTTCATGGCATTCTGTGTGTCGCATTCCCCATGCACCGGCAACTTCCTGCAACCCATGTTGCTGCAAAAACGCCGCGAGGTCTTCGCGCCTCCTTTCCCCATCCTACACCCCCGCCGCGTAGTGGGTGAGCAGCTTGTGGAGGGCTGCCCCGGCCTTGCGGCTGTCCTCGATGGCGTAGCTGTTGATGGTGACGCTCTTCTGCAGGCCGCCCTCGGCGCTCGCCTGGGCGATGATGGCCGAGGTGTAGTCCCTGTAGCTGTTGGCCTCGTCCTGCCGCCGCATGATGTTCTCGGCCAGCCTCTCGGACCAGTTGAAGAAGTCAATCTCGGGCGCGACGAACTCGCGCTTGCCGGTCTCGCCGATCAGGGCCAGCGTAGGCTCGGTGACCAGGCCGCCACGGGCGAACTTCTGTGACTTGGCCTTGTTCATCTGGGCCAGCATGAGGGCGACGAAGCCCCCCGCGATGGCCGCGCCCGCGAAGGGTATCCATGCGTGGGCTGCGAAGAACTTGGATATGGCGTTGGCCGTGTTTGCGGCGGTGTCGGTGGCGGTGACTGGCTGCTTGGCCAATACGGCCGCGACCTCGGCCGCATTCCCTGCGAGGATGGCATGGGTCAGGGCCACGCGCTGCGCCATCTCCATGTTTGTCACATTCATTTCTGCCATCTTCTTTGCCA
>Ga0268262_10004302_pt1 | contig 14807 bp, 12 predicted proteins | sample TergutNc150P3_FD_190354 | JGI IMG/M metagenome (GOLD analysis project Ga0268262, IMG submission 190354) | Nasutitermes corniger P3 segment gut microbial community from laboratory colony in Florida, USA - Nc150 P3 (SPAdes) (version 2) | ecosystem: Host-associated > Arthropoda: Insects >... | reverse complement strand
AGCAAAGGATCCAACTCCCTTTTTTGTATTAAATTCAGTCCAAACATATTTTGTTCTCCTATACTAAATAAATCTAAGATAATGAGTGGAACAAAATACACCCTTTATGTAAAAATATCAAAGAATAGGGAGTAAATATTGTCTTTTTTTTTAGTATGTAGAATTATTAACAGGAAATGTTTATACTGTTACTATTATGGTTAAAATATGGTTAAAGTATGGGCGATAGAAAAAAATTGAATGAAACTCTTAATAAGATGATTCTCTCGGCTTCAGGTTGGAGAAGCGTTTTTGCCGACACGGAAGAAAGTAAATCGGAAAAAATTTCCGATGAGCATAAAATTATTTGCGCCGCCGCCGCTTTTGTTTTTGCCGAATATTTAAAAGGCGGCGATGAAATCCACGCTCCGACTGTTCTGCTTGGAACCGATACCCGTCCCACGGGAAGAGCGATTATCGACGCGATGATTCCAATTCTTTTAGCGTGCGGCTGTGAAGTGCGGTATGCCGGAATTACAGCCGCGCCTGAAATTATGGCGTGGGCAAAACATATTAACAAGGCAAAGACAGGATTTATTTATATTTCCGCAAGCCATAATCCAATAGGCCATAACGGAATTAAATTCGGGCTAATTGACGGCGGAGTACTTGCGGCTGATGATGCGGTTAAACTTATAGCCGCATTTCATCATTTTTTAGACGAAGAAAATTGTATCGATAAAATAGAAAAGATTTTATCAGCCGCTAAAAGTGAACAGATTGAAAAAATATTTACCCATGAAAATAAAGCGAAGGCGCAGGCCCGCAGGTCGTACTTTGATTTTTGCGCCGATGTAGTGTGGAACGCAAATAGGGAAGTTTTTGCCGCCGTAAGAAAAGGTCTTGCTAAAAAAGAGATAGGAATAGTTTGTGATTATAACGGCAGCGCCAGAACGGTGTCTATCGACAAAGATTTTTTTACAGAGCTTGGGCTTAAATTTGAGTGTATCAACGACAAACCCGGGCAAATTGCCCACCGCATAGTGCCGGAAGGCGAGTCCCTTATTCCTTGCTGTAAATTACTTGAGGACGCTCATGCGCGCGACAGCTCGTTTGTTCTTGGATATGTTCCCGACTGCGACGGCGACAGGGGAAACCTTGTTATCTGGGACGACGCAATCGGCAAAGCGAGAGCTTTAGAGGCGCAGGAAGTATTTGCACTTGCCTGCGCGGCGGAATTTTCCCAGCTTGTGTGGACAAAAGAATTTGTTCCCGGCAAAGCCAAAGCCGCCGTAGCGATAAACGATCCTACTTCGATGCGTGTGGACAGAATTGCCAAAGCGTTTTTGATTTCCGTTTTCCGCGCCGAGGTAGGAGAGGCAAATGTAGTTTCTCTTGCGCGAAAATTGCGGAGAGAAGGATATATTGTGCGTATTTTAGGCGAGGGATCTGCCGGAGGAAACATAACTCACCCGTCGGCGGTGCGCGATCCCGTTCATACGGTAATGGCTATTGTGAAAATGCTTTCTGTTTATGCCGCTCACGGAAACCCAAGTTTTTATCAGATATGGTGCAGTTGTTTAAAAATACCGGAAAAGAGCGCGGAAAATTTTACACTGACGGATTTTATCGCGAGCCTTCCGCCGTTTATTACGACTCCCGCGTATAACGATGACGCTGTTTTGCAAATAAAGACGCAAGATCATGCCGCTCTTAAAAATCAATATCAAAGGGTGTTTTTGCGTGAGTGGGAAGAGAAAAGAGAAGAATTAAGGCATCGTTTTGGTATTTATAAGTGGAATGCGATAGCGTATAACGGAATGGCGGAAAGGAAAGGTTTGGCACACTTCGGAGACGCCGGCAAGGGCGGTCTTAAAGTGCTGTTTTTTGACAAAGAGGGAGACGAGACAGCGTATATTTGGATGAGGGGCTCAAACACGGAGCCTGTTTTCCGTATCATGGCGGATGTGTCGGGGAGCGATATAACCGCCGAACGGTTCTTGCTTGATTGGCAAAGAAAGATGATAATGGAAGCTGATGAGTAAGGAAGAATTAACCACGAACCACACGAACCGGCACGAACTTGTTGTTTGATGTTTTGTTGTTGTTTGTGAAAGAGCAGAAAGAGACAAGGTTTATAAGGAGTTTTTTATGGGCGTACGAGGCGAAATATTTTCTAACAGAGTGATATTACCTAATAGGACATATTTTTTTAATGTTAAAGAGAATCGCATGGGCGATTTATATCTAAATATTGTGGAGAGCAAGAACCGGGAAAGCGGCGGTTTTGACAGGCAGTCTGTTATTCTGTTTGCCGACGACTTACAGGCGTTTCTGGGCGGCTTTGAAGAATCCCTTAAAGTGATGGAAAAAGCGGTACGTGAGAAAAAACATACAGGCTCCGCGAAGCGAGAAGGCGGCAAACGTGACGGTAAGACACGAGTTGTGATAAAAAATAAAAGAGACAATAAACCGCAAGAGTTCTCACAAAGGACACAAAGGAACAAAGATCACAAAGAGAAAACAGGGAGCTATCGTCCGAAAGTTAAGCGTGATTTTCACGATAAGACAACGGACAGAAACCCCTGATCTTTCTTCGTGTCCTTCTCTTCCTTAGTGTCCTTTGTGAGAAATATTTAGAATAACTTCATCTCACCCGAAAACTCATCCGCTGTATCGGCGAGGGACCGTATTTTAACACCGCCGCACGGTGGGCTTTTGTGGGATAGCCTTTGTGTTTTTCGTAACCGTATTGAGGGTAGAGCAGAGCCATCTCGTCCATGCGGCTGTCTCGGGCTGTTTTGGCAAGGATTGATGCCGCCATTACTTCGTGAACTTTCGCGTCGGCTTTTACCATCGGTGTGCATTTAGCGCTAATATCGGGAGAATAAAGCCCGTCCACTATAACGGATAAATCCGCAGGCAGGGGAAGGATGAGCTTTCCGATCATTTCCTCAAACGCTCTCTTCATAGCGAGAAGGCTTGCCTGTAAAATGTTTATGTCGTCTATTTCAGTATGACTCGCCCAGCCTATGCCCCAGAGATAAGCGTTTTCGCAGATAACGCTCTGCGCCTCTTTGCGCCGGGCTTCCTTCAATTTTTTTGAATCGTTCAGTAAATTTAGCAAGTCTTTCGGAAAATTTTCGCCGAGTATTACAGCGGCGGCGCAGACAGGACCGGCAAGGGGACCTCGGCCTGCTTCGTCAATTCCGCAAATCATTTGTCCTCTGTTATTACATTCATTGCGTCTTTTAAACTTGGATCGCGTGAGTAATAATTTTCTTCCAGTTCTTTTTCTTTTAACCCCACTAATTCATGGCTCATGTAATGAATCCAGTAGGCATCGTCTTTTACCGATAAGTCATGTTTTCTGCACCAGTAATCGGGCTGAATGGGAAGCTGTTCGGGTTTATCATGAAAATATTTATAATCGTGCACCGCTATTTTTAGATCGCCTCTGGGGACTCCCTTTTCAAGAATAATTTGCGCCAGATAGTTTATTGTTTTACCGGTATCAAAAATATCATCTACCAGCAATACTTTATCCCCTACACGCAGATGATCGGGCGAATATGTCCATCCGTCAAGTTTAATTTGATCCGATTTTGCCACGTCCGTGTAAGAACGGGCGACTACGGCGGCGTAATAAATAGGATGCGCTCCTTTGTGTACAATTTTATAATATTCGCTGATAATATTGCCAAGGTATGCTCCGCCTCGAAGAGAAACATAAATTACATCGGGAATAAATCCGTCAGTGTAAATTTTATGCGCTAGCTTAATTGCGTTGTCTCGTACTACGTCGAATTTAAGGAATTCTTTTTTCATTTATACCTCCTTGGAGCGCGGAAGAACCCGAAGAAGCTTCCGCACAAACCGCCGATAATATGCGCAAAATGAGATATATTATTTTCTTCCGATTGGCTGAATATTTGAACGCCTAAATATAAAATCAGTACAAGAATAAATGTAAGCGGAATTTCGCCGTGCGTAAAATTTGTAAACGAAGACAAAAGGATCATCATAAAAACCACGCCGGACGCACCCAAAAGATAACTGTTAAATAAAAGCACGTTTAAAATACCTGTCGCGAGCGCCGTGATGATTATCATTATTAAAAGAGTCGATGAACCGTAACATTCCTCCAGCATGGGGCCTATTAACAGAATTAGTGTTAAATTGCTGATAAGGTGAGTCCAGCCGGCATGACCCAAAACATGGGTAATAATGGTAATCCAATCTCTTACGCTTCCTGCGTGAAAATTGTTTCTGCCCGGAACCATAAAAAGGAATTCAACTAAACCATAAAAGAATGTTCTTGATAACAATAAAATTAAAGCGCATAACAAGGAGAAAGTCAGCACTGTAGGCGCGTTATACTTTATTCTCATTTAATTTCAATCTCCACCGGACAATGATCGGAACCTTGAACTTCAGGTCTTATTATTGATGATTTTACTCTGGGAAGGAAGTTTTTGTCTACACAGTGATAATCAATTCTCCACCCGATATTTTTCGCCCTTGCCTGCCCCATGTACGACCACCATGTATAATGGTCTTTTTCATCGGGGTGGAAATGGCGGAAGGTGTCGATGTTTCCCGCCGCGAGAAATTTATCCATCCATGCTCTTTCTTCGGGCAGGTAGCCGGCGTTTTTTTCATTGGCTTTCGGGCGGGCAAGATCGATGGGAGTATGCGCTACATTGTAATCGCCGCAGAGCAAAAAATGCCTTCCGTCTTTTACAATGGAATTGCAAAGTTTTAAGATAGCGTCGTTAAATTTAAGCTTGTAATCGAGCCGCCTTCCCTCATCCTGCGAATTGGGAAAATACGCCGCTATTAAAGTAAAATCTTTGTAATCGGCGGCTAAAACACGCCCTTCTTCGTCAAACTCAGCCTTGCCCAAAAAACGCACTTCGCTTGGTTTCTTCTTTGTGTAGATAGCGACGCCCGAATATCCCTTTTTTTTGGCGCTTGCCCAATATGATGAATAATCTGTGCCGACGGGATTTATAAAAACAGGTGATAACTGCCCGGGGTGGGCCTTGGTTTCGTTAATGCAGACAATATCGGCATCTTCTTTTTTAAGCCATTCAAAGAAGCCCTTTTTTTCTACGGAACGAATACCGTTTACATTCCACGAAATAATTCTCATAAGTTTCCCCTAAATTACTTTTTTTTCTATCCATTTATTGCTGAGCCAGCGTTTGGTATAAAATATCCCTCGGAAAAGGAAATCCGCTCCCATCGCCAAATAAACCCCTACAGGGCCGAAGCCCAACGGGAACGCCAAAAGATAGGCGGAGCATACGCGTATAAACCACATTGAACAAATAGCGATAATCATCACATAACGCGCGTCGCCTGCCGCTTTTAACGAGTTTGGAATAACAAAAGAAGGACACCAAAAGAGCGTGGATGTTACACAATGAACTCTTAAAAACAGCACGCACAAATTATGCGCTTCCTGCGATAAGTTAAAAGAGCCGATTATCGGGTTCATAAAGATAAATATATTTATGTTAATAATTAAATAAGTTAAATAAGAAAGAATCACAATATTTTTTGTGTGCCGTTTTGCGGCGAGATAATCTCCGGCTCCTATGCATTGTCCGGTAACGATTAATAACCCCATGCCGTAGCCGCTGCCCGGCATAAACGCAATAGAGTTTATTGTAGCGCCCACGGCGTTAGCCGCAATGGCGGCCGTCCCGAATACCGTAAAAATTCTTGTAACCAATATTTTCCCAACCTGAAACATCGCCGACTCAAGTCCGCTGGGTATTCCTATGTTGAGTATTCGCTTGATTGTCGCGCCTTCAAGTTTTATTTTTGTTATGCCTTGTAAATTGATAGCTCTTGTTTTGTCTTTCATCAGTAAGTAAAGCAGAACAGCCGCTACGGCAATACGTCCTATAAGCGTGGAAAACGCCGCTCCCGCGACTCCCCATTTAAACGCATAGATAAAAAGGGCGTTTCCCCCGATGTTTAAAATATTCATTAATACCACAGTATTCATAGGGATTTTTGAGTTTCCCATACTTCTGAAAATTGCCGCGGCGGCGGTGTAAAGGGCAAGGAAAGGATATGAAATCGCTATGAAAAGAAAATAAATATCGGCGGAGCGCATTACATCGTCGTCGATATTGCCGAAAATTGTTTTAAGCATAATGCGGCGTGTAAATATTGTAAAAACCATAAGAATTAAAGAGATGATTGCGCTTATATAAATTAATTGTTTAGACGAACCTGTTGCGCTTTTTTCGTCACTGCGCCCCAAATACTGGCTTGTAACCACGGAACCGCCTGTCGCAATAGCGTTAAAAGCGGTAATCATAAGAAAATTGATGGTTTCTACAAGCGAAACGCCCGAGACAGCATGCTCGCCGACAGAACTGACCATTACCATATCAATAATGCCCATCATTACCATAAGGAGCTGTTCGATAATCAACGGCCAAAAGAGGGTAAAGAGACGTTTGTTATTCCAATCTACAGGATGCAAAACTACCGGCGTGTCCATAGGGGAACTTCTCGCCGCAGGTTCAACAGCCGCTGTCGGAAACAGTTTGTCGCTCAATTATTGCTCCTTGAAAATAGGTTATGCTTGAATATGCAAGTTTATTCTTTTTATGTTATATTTACAAGTATGGCATGCTTGTTTGACTATATAAAATGGCGCGGAGATTTGGATTTTAAGGAATCTCCTTTTAATGCGGTGGATAATATTATTTTTTCTCAGCTTTCGTATCTTACACTGGACGGCATTGTTCCCGGCCCGGGAGAAAAAGAAGGAATCAGCATCGATCTTGCCGTAAGAGTTTATGCTGAGAAATCAAGTCAGCCGGGTTTTAAGCTGTCGTCTATATTTGAAGAGGATAATGATTTGATAAAAGCGCTTGCTTCGTCAAAGCGTTTTGGAAATTGTCATTTATTCGGTTATGTAAATCATGTTGATGAAGCTGAAGAAATTCAATTTTCCGCTCTTTGCATTTATACAAGCGACGATCATTGTTTTATAGCGTATCGCGGAACGGACTCGTCTCTTTTGGGTTGGAAGGAAGATTTTAACATGTGCTTTCTGGATGTAATTCCATCTCAGCTTGACGCCGTAGCCTATCTTCAAACAATGGCTCCCATGATAAACGGTCCTTTGCGAGTCGGCGGACACTCAAAAGGCGGAAACCTTGCCATTTACGCCGCTTCCAAGTGCAATAAGAACATTCAAAAGCGCATAACAACAATTTACAGCAATGACGCGCCCGGTTTTAACAAAGAATTTATTTCCAGCGACGGTTTTAAGGCGATAAAAGACAGAATAATATCTTATGTTCCGCAATCGTCGATTATCGGTATGTTTATGGAACACGGAGCGGCTTATAATGTTATAAAAAGCAATGAAAGCGGTTTTATGCAGCATAATCTTTATTCGTGGGATGTTGAGTATGACGATCTTGTTCACGTGGACAAATCAACTATTACCAGCAAATTTGTTAATAACACCGTGCGTGAATGGGTTTACAATCTTGACAAAGAAAAACGGGAAGAATTTATAGAAGCATTATATCATATTTTGAATTCGGCGGACATTAAATCGGTCAACGATTTCGGCACATCATGGCTGTCACTGGCAAGCCGAGTATTCAGATCGCTTAGTTCCGTGGAAGAATCCAAAAGAAAAATTATCAGCCGAACACTAAAAGAACTAATCCGTTCAGCCGGCCACAATTTTGATACTTTTTTTCGCTAATATTGGCTTTTTATTGATTTTATTCCGTGAGCGGGCGCGTAAACCCCAATCGGTACGCTCACGACCAAGAAAGCGGTGAAATTTGCTGCAAATATGCGTTTTGCGGTAAAAAATGGAAAAAAGACGGAAATAAGGGAAATTCCCTAGGTTGGTATAGGTAAATTTATCTGTTTTTCTGTCGGATTAAACGTTCGTTTAAATTAAACACTTTTAGTTTTTTCTTTATACATTTTTCTTTTGAAATATTACAAAAAATGTTAATTTTAGTCAAGTAAAATTCGTGTTAAACACAAAATATATAAAAAATATTCATAAATTCTTAAAATAATAACTTTTAATAAATTCAAGTCAGTTTTTTGGAAATGCTGAATTTAAACGAACGTTTAATTCAGCGCTTTTATAGGTGTTTTTACCTATGCGGTTAAACACAAAAAACTGACGGCGGGAAAAGACCGCATGCGGTAATGATTTGGGAATCGTCCGCAAAAGGAGTTTCTTGATGAAACACACAAAAAAATTTTTAGGGATTGCCGCTGTTATTGCGGTAATTGTATTCATGGCTCTGCCATTGACAGGGTGTCCCGACGGGGGAGATGACACAAAGCCTGCGCCAAAGCCGGAAGCCGGTCCGCCTCCGGTTGTAGGCAACGATACGCCGATAACTAGCGTATCAATTACTATTACCCCTCCGACTGCAGATAGAAGTCCTGTAACAACGGCAGCCGCAACCGGTACTACGGTTAATTATACAATCGGAACTGTAACATGGTCGCCGGCTGATGATCCGTTTGTGGGTGATGAGGAATACACTGCCACGGTAACGCTGACGGCGAATACAGGCTATACTTTCACAGGCTTAACTACAGGTAAAGCTAAAATCAACAATCAAAATGCGACAATAGTAGGTACTCCCGGTGCAACGCTGACATTGTCTTATATATTCATGACATTACCGCCGGTATCTTCAGTAGCTGTTACTGCTCAGCCAAAAAAGCTAATCTATAATCAAGACGATACCCTTGATTTGGATGAATTAATGATAACGGTGTATTTCGCTACCGGAGCCCCGCGAAATATAGAATTTGCCGATTTCGGAGAATATAATGTTACAACAAGTCTGGCGCAAGGCGAGCCGCTTAGCGTATCTGCGCACAATGGACAAAAAATTACAGTAACCGTTGGCGGAAAATCCAAAGAAACCAACGCCTTAACTGTAAACCCCAGAGCTCCCACAGTAACTGACTTTATCATCAGCGGCGCTGCAACATTTACATATAACGGAACCGCAAGAAGCGTTAGCGTAACTGCGGATCCCGCTAAGACATCGGGAATGGGAGCGATAACCGTTAAATATGACGGCAGTGAGACTGCGCCTACCAATGCCAAAACTTCCTATGCAGTAACCTTTGATGTGGCGACGAATATAAACTATAACGCAGCAACATTAAGCGCCGGAACGCTGACAATTAACAAGGCGACGCCTGTTTTAGGTGATTATGACACCAATGTTACACCGACAACGCAATTTGTAACCAACGTAAGTGCCATTAACATCACCGCAACGGCTGCGAAAAAAACTTCCGGTTTAAGATCGGACGGCGTAGTAACCGTTTATTATGAAGGGACAAGCGGCACATCGTATACCAGAAGCGCAACCAAGCCAAATAAAGTCGGCACTTTTGCCGTAACTTTTGATGTGGCGGGAACGGAAAACTGGAATGCGGCAACCGGTTTGAACGCAGGAACACTGGAAATTAACGTCTTTAAAGCTATCGCCGATCTCGGCACATGGCTCGGCCAACAAACCGCCAACACAGCCGCAACCGCATTTCCCGTTGCGCTGAACGTGAGCAGTTTCGGCGGAACCACTGGGCAAGCCAATCAAGCCGGCAGTATTGGGGCAACGCTGTTAGCCAACTTTACCAAATACGTCAGCCTTGACCTCTCCGGCAGTACCTTCAACGCCATACCGCGAATGGCTTTTCTTGTTCCCGGTGAAACTACCAATGCTTGCATTAACCTTGTAAGCGTAACCATACCGAACACCGTTACCAGTATTGGACAAGGCGCTTTTTCCGATTGCTCCGGCCTTACCAACATAAACATACCTGCCAACGTTACCAGCATTGGGCTTGCCACTTTTTTAAATTGTACCAGCCTTGCAAATATAACAATACCCGACAGCGTTACCAGCATTGGGGAGGCTGCTTTTCAAAATTGTTCCAGTCTTACCAACATAAACATACCTGCCAACGTTACCAGCATTGGGCAAAATGCTTTTTTCGAGTGCATCAATCTTTTCAGCGTAACATTTGCAACAGGAAGCAACATACCGGACGCTAATTTTGGATACGGGGCCTTTGGCAACGACTCATTAAAGAACGCCTACAGCACCGGAAAAGCGGGGACGTATACGAGATCGGCTTACGACGCTTCTACATGGAGTAAACAGTAGTGGTTAGTAATTAGCAGAGAATAAAAAAGGGGAGTAGTGTTCGCTACTCCTCTTTTTTCCAACATTTAAGAGCGTTAAAGATGTATGCCCAATAATGTAGCGCAGGCAGGGCAAAATGCGTGATGGAAAAACATTTTCTGGGGTTCTTAGACGGAGGAGACCCTGAAAGGGGCTCCGTAGGCGGCGTTCCCCCAGAGTTTTTACAGCACGCAGTTTTGCCTGCCTACGGAACAAAATCTTTAGGCATACATCTTGCTTTCACTTGGAAACAAATCGGCAAGTAGAAAAATATTTCTCTCTAGTTCGTGAGTTGTTAATTCTTCAACCGCTCTATTGTATCTAAACTGAGCCCAGTGATACGATGCACAAATTCAGGCGTAGACCCCTCTGAAAGCAAATTTTTAGCGATTATCTGCTTCTCTTTTTCCATGCCTATTTCTTTGCCTTCTTCACGCCCTTCTTCCCTGCCTCTAGACAAACCTACACCAATGCCTTCTTCCCTGCCTCTAGACATTCCTTCCTCACGTCCTTCTTCCCGAGCTTCGTCCTGCCAGACTTTTTTTGCGGTGTCCCAGTTCCATTCTGTTGTCAGCATACTCATTATCTCCTTGGCGTGTTTCTCCATTAACTCTTTTAATATATCATGTTTTTTACAATATTGCACGGTTTTTCGTACCGCCTCTTTCAGGGATAATCCTTCACCCTGAAAATCCCTCACCTTCGCTATAAATGCGCTATACTGGTAAAGCGTTTGGCACTTCTTCGCCATCTCCTCGTTTTTTCCCTTGTTTATGTTTAGTACCCTTACTTCCAGTTCCAGAGCGGGAAATTCCTTCTCTAAAATCCCCAAACTTTCCGTATTCTCAAACAATTCAGAAAGCTTTATCGTCTTCTCGTCGGGATACGGCTGTACCCCGTTGTACAGCACAAAAAACTCCGGTCTGGGGATTGAGATTTTTGTTGAAGAATAAATCTTTTCATCATCGGTGATTTTTTCGTAAACCCTGCCTGCGTACATGAGCAGACGCAGAGCCATGTTCGGGTTTATGGTGGACTGGTGTTCGATAAGAACGACCAGTTTCCCGCCGATCTCGAAAGAGATGTCGTTGATCATGTCCATGAACAGAATGTCCTCAAGGGTATTGATGACGACGGGGACATCGGATTTGAGGGTTACCCCCTCAAGAGCGCAATAGAGTTCTCTTAAAACGTCAGGTTTACTGAAGATGAAGGAGAAAACGCTGTTTTTAAATTTTTTGTTAACTTCCATAGGGGACTCCTTGAAATTGTTTTTGAACATTCAAAAGAAGGTTCACCCCTATATGGATGCGTACTAGCGGTTTTGCTTGACTGAATAGAAAAATTTTTTTACTTTTTTAAAAGATTTTTTTACCATTAACTACACAAACATTAACTATTTATAGTCACGCTTTAGCGCCTGTGTAACTCAAATTTCATAGGTAGAGAATAAAAACGGTATACCCATGATGAAGTAATGACCGAACTGCGAAATACAATATTGGAAATCACATCAGCGGCGCAAATATCCGCAGCACATCGGAAACAACGCTTTTGAATTTCTTGTCGACACATTCTTTTAATGTGATTTCCTGCGAGGCGGGCAGGGTACGCAAAAAATCTTCTTTAACGGCGGCGACGGCCTCGCTTGAGTATATCAATACGCCGCATTCAAAGTGAAGATACAGGCTTCTAAAGTCAAGGTTTGTCGTGCCTACAGTCGCTATTTTATCGTCGGAAACAAAAGTCTTTCCGTGATTAAAACCGGACGTGTATTCATAAACTTTTACGCCGGCTTTAATGAGTCTGCGGTAATATGAACGGGAAGTAATCGCTACAATCCATTTGTCCCAGCGGTGAGGCGTTATTATGCGAACATCAACGCCGCTTTTTGCCGCAAGTATCAATGCGGAAAGAAGATTGTCGTCTACAATTAAATACGGAGTGTTTATATAAACATATTTTTTGGCGCGGTTTATAATTTGAATATATACATGTTCGCCTACGTTTTCCTTATCGATAGGACTGTCGGCATACGGCTGAACATAACCCCATTTTTTATAATTTACGGAAGAACCGCTTTCTTTTTTTCCATTGTCCTTCTCCGGAAAAAATGACGCATAATCGTCTTTTTGTTTAAAACCAAGATTCCACATTTGTAAAAAGATTAACGTTAAAGACCAAGCCGCGTCTCCTTCAATTTTTATCGCTGCGTCTTTCCAGTGACCAAAACGTTCAACGGCGTTAATATATTCATCCGCAAGGTTCAAGCCGCCCGTAAAAGCGATTTTACCGTCAATCGAAATAATTTTGCGGTGGTCGCGGTTATTCTGCAATGACGAAACTATCGGTCTGAACTTATTAAAAACAAAACATTTAATCCCTTTTTGTTTAAGCATTTTGGGAAAATTAGACGGCAGAGTAAAAAAACATCCCATGTCGTCGTACATTATGCGAACATCAAGCCCTTCGGACGCTTTTCTTTCCAGAATATTCAATATCGAATTGAACATCTGACCTTCTTTCAAAATAAAAAATTCCATAAAAATATATTTTTGCGCTTTTTCAAGGTCTTCAAGAACCCTGTTAAAGAAAGTTTCACCTGACGGAAAATATTCCTGTTTAGTATTTCCGTAAACGGGAAAGCCCGCGTATTCCTGTAAATAATGAGCTTGAGAGCTGAATTCGGGATAATTTTTTACAAGCTCGTCCAGACGGTTGCCGTAAAGATAAAAAGACTCACGGCTGTTCGAGATATTTCCAAAAAGCGCCCTTCTTAATTTTTTTGGGTTAGACCAAAAATTCAAAACGATATAAAGAATGCCCCCAAAAAGAGGAAACAGCAAAATAATAAAAATCCAAGTAAGCTTAAAGCCGGCTTTTTCATGTTTGTTCATAATATTGATACAAACAATAACGCTTAAAACCGTAAGAACCCAATAAGAGTATTTTACATATATGCCTGTTCCTCCCACCAGGAAAAAGAACAGGAGTATTTGGGCAAGGATGGATAAAATAACGATAATCCTTCGCCTAAAGACAAATTTTACCCGATGTTTTAAGTTCTTTTTAATCATCTATATTAAATATAAGGTTATTTTGCCGAATTCTCAAGAAAATCGGGAATTTAAGCCGATTTTATCCGAAAAACCCGCATTTCTTGTTAATATTTTTAAGGAACCCACATTAACTTGTCGGGAGCGGATTCCTTTAGAAATATATTTTCGTAGCGTCCCGAATGTTTTATCGAAGTTTTTTCGGGAAAATAATTTTGCATAAAGCACCAAAGTACGTCCGCCATAATATTCGATGAATCTGTCGGAGCGTAGCGATACCAGATTTCTTTTTCTTCAAGAATTTTTTTCGCTTTTACATCGTCCTTGCATAATTCGGGATCTGTTATCCGTCTTATTTCGCTTCTTAATCCGCCGTAATCGGTTTTTCCTACGACAAATAAACGCAAGCGATTTTTTTCGTCCATCCAATATATTTCAAAAACTCCGGCAAGAGCCGGGACTTTCTTGATAATTTCGTAACGCTCGGCTTTTGCAAGCGGAGACCATTGAACAAAATAATAAATGTCTCCGTTCTTTTCGGACGCTGTAATACCGCACTTCATAATTTACTTTACCACATCAAGATAACATTTTCTATACATAAATAATTATTATTGTATGAAAAATGATACACATTGATAACTGTCAGTTTATCAACATACGCCCCTTTATGCGTAAATCCTTATCAGATAAAGAATTACAGGAAATTTAACCAACTTGGCGTACACTTGGCACGAATATTGCTATGTATTTATTGAGCATTTTGCCCACGGCAAGGAGGATAATATGATAAAAAAAGCGCAAAAACCCAGAGAGGATTTACTCGACACCTATTGCAAACAGATAAAAGTATTTCCGCTTTTATCGTTTGAGGAAGAAATTGAGTTATCCAAAGAGATACAGAAAGGAAACACTTCAGCGCTCCACCTTCTTGTCAATTCAAACCTGCGTTTGGTGGTAAAAATAGCCGGAATCTTCAATATACCCGGCATGTCCAAAATGGATATAATTCAGGAAGGGAATATCGGGCTTCTTAACGCCGCCCGAAAATTCGATTACCGCAAGAACGTGCGTTTTTGCACATACGCAAGTTTATGGATAAAGCAGTTTATAAACCGATACATTTCGAGCAAACGCCGCCTTGTCCGCCTGCCCCAGCGTAAAGAGGAAACTCTGCGAAAGATACAAACCGCATATAATGTACTGTGCCAGAATTTGATGCATCAGCCCGGAAACGCCGACATCGCCAAAGAACTCGGCATTTCCGTTCAAGTAGTCGATTCGTTCGCCAATATCGCCGTAGATCCTTCTTCTTTGGAGCAAATCATAAATGACGATGAAACTGTCAGCGTGGTGGATATTCACGAAGATTATACCTACAACCCTGAGCGAAATTTTATGAAAAAAGCGTCCAAAGACGACACCCTGCGTATTTTAAGCAAATTAAAAGCGAACGAAAAACATATAATAAGCCACCGTTACCAGTTGGGCGGCTGCGATCGCAGAACATTAAGGGAAATAGGGGATAACCTTGATATTTCCCCGGAAT
>Ga0268262_10004301_pt1 | contig 14810 bp, 12 predicted proteins | sample TergutNc150P3_FD_190354 | JGI IMG/M metagenome (GOLD analysis project Ga0268262, IMG submission 190354) | Nasutitermes corniger P3 segment gut microbial community from laboratory colony in Florida, USA - Nc150 P3 (SPAdes) (version 2) | ecosystem: Host-associated > Arthropoda: Insects >... | reverse complement strand
TCGGCGCTATAGCTGTTTTTCTGCACAAGCTCCCCTTTCAAATAGCGCTCATTTCCATCCTTGAGCATTTGCAACGCGACATTCGCGTCTTCGATGAGTTCTGCCGGTTGATGAATTTTCATAAAACCCTCCTTAAAACGATAGTGTTGAATTCTACGATAGCACGCCGCTATCCACATGGCAACCCTGATTTTCTATAGCGCCTTTCACGCAATATCAAAAAAATGTGATTTGGAAGTACGCGAATAATTGATTATATTTTATTAGGCGATCTTGTTGGTACCAAATTAAGACTCAAACATTAAAATCAAGTAAAAAGGAAGTCCCATGAAATTAAGTATCAGAGTACCACTTTTAATCGTGGCGGTTGTGCTAATAACATCCGCGGCCATCATTTTTTCCGTTGATTTGCTCGTTACAGGAAACATGGAAGCGTCCACCATTACCGGAATGGTCAGTAACGGTAGGATAAACGCCGAACTGCTGGAGACAAGGCTTGAGACCCTGCAAAACCAGCTCTGGGAAATCGCCAACCGCGCCAGAACCAGGACTATGGACTGGGAGGGAGTTGTCAAGGCAAACTTCAGTCCGGACGTAGAACGTATTAAAAGCCTTGATATAGGACTTGTCTTTCCCGACGGCACGACACGCTACGCGCGGGATGAAGCCACCACCAACCTCCGTGACCGCGATTACGTCAAACAGGCTTTCGCCGGAAAAAGCGCGGTTTCAGATCCGATCATCAGCCGAGCCACAGGCAAGCTAGTCGTGATGCTCTCCGCGCCGGTTTTTAAGGATGACGCCAAGGGCGCTCCTGTTTTGGGCGTAGTTGTTGCCCGCAAAGACGGCCCTACCTTCCTCTCCGGCCTGGTAGAATTACAGACAGATTACAAGACCGGATATGTGTTTTTAGTCAACCATGAAGGAACCATAATCGCGCATCCTGACGCTGAATTGGTAAGCAGGCAATTCAATCCTGTCAAAGAAGCGGAAAATGACCCTTCAATTAAATCAATGGCGGACATGATAACGAAAGTCATCAATAGCAATGACAAGTCGGGCAACGCTGAATATGTTCAAAACGGAAAAGCGATGGTCTGCGTCTATATGCCGGTTCCGGGAATGCCCTGGATACTCGTACAGAACGTGGAAAAAAGCGAAGTGATGGCCCCTGTAATTCGTATTCGCAATACCATGATAATCATCGGGGCAATTTGCGCGGCGTTAGGCGCTGTTGTAGCGATTTTCGCCGGGCGTTCCATAACCGCTCCATTGATCCGCGTAACTGAAATAGTAAAGCACACCGGCAGTGGGGACTTGACCATGCGCGTCAACGTTAAATCAAGAGACGAGATTGGCGAACTGGCCAGCGGCTTCAACACAATGCTTGACAATATCAAAAACCTAATCGCTACCATAAAAAGCGAGTCCGAACACCTGTCTGGTATTGGCGCCGCCCTTGCAAGCAGTTCCAATAAAACCGCGACGGCGGTCGAAACAATAACCAGCAATATTCAGACTATTCAAAATCTGGCTGTGAACCAGTCCGCTTCTGTTACACAGACAAATGTTACAATGGAGCAGATAAGCGGCAACATCAGAAAGCTAAACGATAATGTGGAGCATCAAACACAAAGCGTTTCGCAGTCGTCTTCAGCCGTTGAGGAAATGCTGGCAAATATACAGTCCGTTACCCAAACGCTTTTCAAGAACACGGACAAGGTAAACGAGTTGACCGACGCTTCCAGCGTAGGACGCGGCGGCTTGCAGACCGTTGTTTCGGACGTTAAAGAGATCGCCCGTGAGTCTCAGGGCCTCCTGGAGATCAACTCGGTAATGGAAAACATAGCCAGCCAGACAAACCTCCTTTCGATGAACGCGGCGATTGAAGCCGCCCACGCGGGGGAAGCGGGCAAGGGTTTCGCCGTTGTAGCCGGGGAGATACGCAAGCTGGCGGAAGGCTCCAGCGCGCAGTCAAAAACCATTGTAGCAGTGCTTAAAAAAATTAAGTCCGCTATTGACAAGATTTCCAGTTCCACCGATAACGTGCTGGAAAAATTTGAAGCCATTGAGGGCGGGATCAGGACGGTATCCGATCAGGAAGAAAACATCCGGGGCGCTATGGAAGAGCAGGGCGAGGGGAGCAAGCAAATCCTTGAGGCCATAGGCCAACTCAACGAGATTACGCGGCAAGTCAAGAGCAGTTCCGTGGAAATGCTTAATGGCGCTAAGGAAATTATCAGCGAAGGCAGAAATCTGGAAAAGGCAACGCATAGAATCACCGGCGGGATGGCCGACATGGCGGCAAGCGCGGGACTTATCAACAACGCCGTGAACGAGGTAAACAGCATCAGCGGGCAAAACAAAGAAATTATTGACAACCTCGTTGTGGCGGTATCGCGGTTTAAGGTTTAATGTAATTCGGAATTATAGTCCGTTATAAAAAAAGACCCTGCGCTTGCCACAGGGTCTTTTTTACAGGCTTTTTATTGGCTACCTGAGAAGGATAAACTCAACCCGCCTGTTCTTCCACCAGTTGTCGCGATCCTCGTATTTTACGACAGGCCTGGCGCCTCCGACGCCAACGGTGCTAAGGCGGCTGCGGTCAACGCCAAGCTGTACCAGATAATCCGCCACATATTGCGCGCGATGTTCGCTTAAAGGCCGGAGTTCAACTGCCTGTTCCAGCAATCTGCCGGCTTCGGTTATCGCGATTGGGTTCGCGTGCCCTTCTACAATAACCCTGTAGGTATCGAATTTGTTGAGCGCCTGGGCAATACGCCTGAGAATGTAGTCGTTACGCGCGAGAGTTTCCTCATTCAAACCGGCAAAACCTGTTGTATCCGAGCCAAACACAATAGAGGGGAACTGTATTTTAAATTGATTCCCTTCACTGACAACCAGCAGATCCACCCCAATCAAGCCGTGACTTGTTGAGCTTAGACCGCGGATATTTTTCACTGTCAGGGTAAAAGGATAATCCAAGGCTGATTGAACCAATTCACCGCCGGAACTACGGCCATTCCAGACGATCCGCTCAGGGGGATAGCCTTTGCCGAATCGTTCAAAAAAGATTTGATTAGGGTTTTCGCTTTCCATGATCGTAAGCTTCCATTCCTCAATGGCTAATTCATCCTTACAGTTGATGGTTATAAACAGCTCGTCATTGATCCCGTCGCCGTCAGGACTAAAGAAACGGGGTGAAAGGCTGACCGCAAGTTCAGGAGCCCTGTATTCCATGGGTACGGCCAATTCATCCGTTGCCCTGGCTGGCATCCCTTTGCAGGTAATAATGCCGAAAATAACAAGGCATATCAGCGCAAGAACAGCAATTAAAATAAATACTTTTTTCATGTGTACCTCTTGATAATAGAATAATCAAAAGTGTACTGTTCTATTCTTTATGGGCCGGCGAATACTAAAAAATTGTTCGTGAAATCGTATGGTTTTTCATAAAATTAATTTATCAATTTTGCCAACGTACCCAACAGATCAGATTTATTTGCTGGCTTTTTGACATAAGCAGCCGCCCCAAACTCTTGCGCTTTTTCCTTGTCCTTCTGGTCTTCCGATGCCGTGTATATCGCAATCTGGGTTTGGTGTAATTGGCTGATGTTGCGTATTCTGATAAGAGCATCCCAGCCGCCCATTTCAGGCATCAGTAGATCCAATAACACCAAATTGGGGACATAGCCCTGGAAGAACAAGTCCAAAGCCGCCTTGGCAGAATTGGCTGTGGTAACGTTATATTCATCTTTCAGCATGCCTTTTGTCATGACAAGGACGGTTTCATCATCATCAATTACAAGGACTTTTTTCTTCGACAGCGTAGTCAAATCATGCATTGCCGTTTGTAGTTCATCCGTCATTGACAGTATTTCGGCATAGTCGGTTTTTACCATGTCGCTTTGATTGTGAAGGCTGTCCAGCGCGGCGGTAATTTCACCGCTATGCGCCGAAAGCTCGCCAAAGGTATTGATTAAAGCGGACATAGTTTCGGCAAAATTGCTGATTTCTTTTGACATTGCGGTAATTCGTGTTCCGGTGTCGTCCGATTGTTTCTCGGTAACGGCTACTCCGTTAATGATGCTTTTCAGCGTTTTGGAGATGTTCACGGAATTTTCGCGTGTGCTGTCAGAAAGGCGGCGTATCTCGCCGGCAACCACCGCAAAGCCCCTGCCGGCCTCTCCCGCGTGCGCGGATTCTATCGCCGCGTTCATGGAAAGCAGGTTGGTGTTAGCCGCTATCGCGCTGATTATTTTAATCGCCTGCGCTATGCCTTCCACCGATTTGGAAATGTCCTCAATTGATTGAATGGTTTCACTCATGGACTCCTGGCTTTTGGCGGTGTCTTCTATCAACCCATTTATGGACTCCTGTTTGCTTCGGGAAAGCTCCGTAGTTTCTTTGAGCGAGCCTATCATTTTTTCGGTTGCGGTCGAAGATTGAGCGATTGTTTCCGCCTGCGAAATGATAGTGGAATTCAGTTTGCTTATTAATCTGTTTATTCCTTCAATAAGCCCTGACGCGCGGGCAATGTGTTCCTGAAGCTGACGGTTAAGTTCCTCGGTATTGGTTTTTTCCTTGAGCAAGGCAAGGATATAATGGGCGCAATTTTCCGGTTTGTTAAGTTTGTTGTAAATTGCCGTTGCCATTGATTCGCAGTTTCCGTAACCGCAGCAAGTACAGTTGTATAGATCTTTCTTTCCGTATTTCTTCATGCTGTGGTATATTCCATTCATTTCAGATTCGCTTGGATGCTTGATCGCGTTGTTTCCGGAAAGATCGCGGTAGCTCCGGTTATACAGGCCTTTCTTCCAGTACTTTCCCAAAACATCGTGGTATTTTTTGTGCGCGCTTTTTCCGATTTGGGTATTATGCTCTTTTTCCAGTTTAGCCATACGTTTTTGTACTGGTCCTTTAAGCTCCGCCAGCGGTTTTTCGGCGTTCCCTGTGCCGGGACCGCCAAGGCAGCCTTTTTCGCAATTCAGGCAGTCTATCAAAAGCGGCAATACATCATCGGTGTTCAATATTTTGGAGATCTCTTCCAAATATGGATAGATGGCAAATACCCCTTCAATCTTTTCGGTGCGCCTCCTAATCCCAGGCTCAAAGCGCTCGGCGGTATCCAAGAGTCCACCTGGGATGGGAAACCCCGCCGCGCGCTCCGCGCTGACCCCTGCGTATTCTACCTTCGGAAAGGAGGAAAGTTTTATATTCTGGTTGTCAATTAGATTTTTTAACTCGATCATCGTAACGTTGTAGTCTCCCAGGCCAGTTTCGTCGTATTCCCGACGCTTGGCAATGCAGGGGGAAATTACCGCTACTTTGTGGTTTTTATATTCAGGGTAATACTCTTTGATCATTTTTATGGTATGCAGGATAGGGCTGTCCGCCGGGGCGAGATATGGCAGCAAATTAGGGTGGTGAATTTCGATGTAAGTTACAATTGCCGGGCAAGGCTGTGAAATTACCGTCCGTGGCTTTTTTTCTCTTATGTAGTCAATGTAGGACATGACTGTAAGCTCCGCGCCAAGGCTCACGTCAAAAAAGGCCTCAACGCCAAGTGATTTTAACCAGCCGTTTAAGTTAAGAAATTGATCGGGGAAAAACGAGGCGACAGCGGGGGCGGCCACGGCAATTATGTTCTTGTCCTGTTTTAGGTCATTCATAAAGCGGCTGGTGTCGTCTATGAGGGTTCTTGCCTTGTGGGTACAGGCGTTGATGCAGTTCCCGCAACCAATGCAGATGTCGGCGTTTATTTGTAATTTATCCCCTGAACCATCCATGCAGTACTTAACCGGGCAGATTACAATGCAGGCGTAGCAGTTAATGCACTTTTCTTCATCGATCCGGATAACCGGAGTAAGTGACGTTGTCCCCATTTTGTATCTCCCTTTTTTACAGTCATATTTGATGCAAATTTATTAATTGTATACCGTAATCGGGAATATAACAACATTTATGTGGAAAGATAGGGATATTCCCTGGAATGGAGGAAAGTGAGGTCTTCGGAAACGCGTGAGCCTATAAGCCTTGATTAGGGCAATGCTCCCCAAATTGCATGTAGAAAAATATCGTTGTTTTTTATTGTTATAGTATCACCGATATGATATGTAACCCCACTGCCATCTGGTCTTGTGTTCCAATATAGGAATTCACGACCATTGTACAACAGCGTATTTTGACCCAACGCATTAGTAGTTTCTCCTGATTTATAAAGACGGTTATCGCCAGGAGGAAAACCGCTTGTCGCTCCGTTCGCGTGGTACCAAATTTTATACGTTTTCCCTTCAGTGTCCGGGTTACAACCGGCCAGAATCATTGACAAGACCAATAGCGCGGTAACTATAAAACAGCTTTTTTTCATATTGTGGTTTCCTTATATGTTTATTGTAGCATAGACATATAAGTTATACAAATGGCATCTTACTTTTTGAATGAAGAAAAGTTATAATATAAAAAACGAAAAAGCCGATAAATAGAACAAATGCAATAGCATAAAGAAGGAGTTATTACATGGCAGAATTGAAAAAGGCAGTTGCGGCCACAAAGAAAGCTGTGGGCAAAGACGTTGCCAAAGCGGAAAAAAAGGTTACCAAAAAGGTCGTAAAAGCGGAAAAGGACGTGACAAAGAAAGCCGTCAAAGCGGACAAGGCAGTCGCCAAAACCGAAAAGAAGGCCGTCAAGGAAGTCAAGGGCGCCGCGAAAGCCGCTGTTAAACCGGCGGCAAAGAAACCGGCGGCAAAAAAACCTGCAAAGCCAAAGGCTTAGGAAACCCGCTTAAACGTCTGGCCGCAAGAGCCTGAGCTAAAAGCGAGGGCTCTTGTTTGGCCGCCACTACCTGAATCAATACCAATATTTTTGAAAGAACAATGCACGGCAAGTACGAAAAAGCTATTTACCTATTATGCGCGGTTATATATGTGTTTTTTGGTATAGTTATCACGAATTACGCGACAGATGTGATGACCGAGAGGGAATTTTTACTCTTTGCCAACAAAGCGAGAGAGCTCGCGGTAATAGTCTCGAAAAATTATCATATAACCGACGCGGAAGTAGACGAAATAAAACGGCTGGAGTTTAAAGATCTCCTTCAGCACCCCGCTAACATAAGGTTGGCGGAGGTATTTGGACATGATTTTAACTATGATGATATCAAATACGCTTACGTTCAGCTTATGTTGGAAGAAAATGAAATTAAGTATTTCGTTACCGATGAATACGAGGAGTTTTACGGAGCCAAAACCGGCACGCCTCTAAATTTATTGTGGCTTGTAGATCTGGTTATTAACCGTACACCGGAAGAACTGCTGGCTGAAGATCCAACCTATTACGATGACATAAAACGCTATTCTTATTTCCGCGCCGAGAGTGAAAAGGCGTATCGGGACAGAATTCCCATGTACACGGTGGCTGACTATGAGTATGGCAGATTAATCATCGGCAGGGCTCCGCTTTATTCGGTAGAAGGCGCGTTTGTAGGTATGCTCGGAGTCAATCTCTACGTAGAGCAGTATGAATCCGCGGCCAAACGAATAGAGACTATATTGTTTGCTGTTTTTGCCGCGCCTACAGTTGTCCTGACTGTCGCGTACTTTATTATTTTTATAAGAGACAGGAGACGCATGTACTCCAAGGCATACACAGATTCCTTAACGTCCATTAAAAGCCGCAGATTTATTGACGAATATTTTCCATCGATTGTAAAAGAGCATCATAAAAAGGGATTGCCCTTGTCGGTAATTATGATCGACGTTGATTATTTCAAGTTGTATAATGACAACTACGGACATCTGAAGGGTGACGAGGTATTGAGGAATATTGCCAAAGCAATCCAGTCTGTCTTGCGCGAAAGAACAGACTTTATATGCCGGTATGGGGGAGAAGAGATTTTGGTGATTTTGACCAACACAAACCTGTCCGCGGCGGAAATGATCGCGAAGAGGATAAACATATCTGTCAACGCCCTTGATATCAAGCATGAGCACAGCCTTTGCGCCCCTATCGCTACAGTTTCCCAGGGGGTATATTCCGCTGTTCCGCAGAGCATGAATAGCGCCAAGAACTTTATCATGTTCGCGGATAAAGGGTTGTACGAAGCCAAAAACAACGGGCGCAATCAATATGTCGCGGTTAAAGAGTGAATCCCAGGCTGAACTACTTAATCATTATCCGTTTTCCTGCCGTATCCTTCTTAACCTTCAAAACTATTCTTTGAAGATCGCCGGTTTGCTTCAATGATAAAAGATAGTCGCCAAGTCTTTTATCGCTTACGGCAATGTGGTGCAGTACCCAGTCGCGGAGAAAGTACACAAATTCAAGAGGGGCCAGCATTTTGCCGGTTTTAAAATCCTCTACCTTTCTAAAAACTTCCCGGACAAAATCGATATGCTCTTTCTTGTGGTTCGCGTAATGCGGGTAATTTATCCTCTCCATCATCCTTTCTTCGGTGCCAAAATGATAACGGGTATAGTCAACTGCCTCATGAACGGCGTCAAGAAACGCCTTGCTGGTTTTGTTTTGACCCGCCATGCAGCTGGTGAACAGCTTATTTGTAAGCCTGATTAGCTCCATGTGTTGTTCGTCAATTGGTGTTACGCCTACAGAATAAGAATTGTGCCATTGAACTACTGTTTTGTTATCCATATCATTACCTCTCTTTTAGTGATATTTATAATTTACTAAAAAAGTGAGGTATCGCCAAATTTTTTATGGCTATGTTCCGGTGTATTTTACAGAAAATTCTTTATGATAAGCCCCCCATCCGGCGTAAGAATAGATTCCGGATGGAACTGCAAACCGTAGACAGGGTACTCTTTGTGGCATACAGCCATAATTTCACCGACATCTGTCCTTGCGGTGATTTTCAACGAGCCTGGCAGGGTTGACTCAATGCCGGCCAAAGAATGGTAGCGCGCCGCGCTTATGACAGGCGGAAGCCCCTTAAAAAGGGCGTTTTCCAAGTCGAGATTTACCCGCGATGATTTCCCGTGCATCAGCCTGCTCGCGTAGGACACTGTGCCGCCAAAGGCCTCGTATATTGCCTGATGGCCTAGGCAGATACCCAGGATCGGTATTGACGCGTAAAGCCGCTTTACGGCCTCAATACATATTCCGGCATCCGAAGGTTTTCCGGGGCCGGGCGAGATTACCAGGCGGCTTGGCGCGAGGCGCTTTATTTCGTCAACGCTTATTTCATCGTTTCGTACAACTTTTATATCGCTCTCAATGGCGCCGATTAGCTGGTACAGATTGTAGGAAAAACTGTCGTAGTTATCAATTAGCAGTACCATTATTCAAGCCCTCCGGAGGAGTTTTTAAGCGCGTTCATTACCGCTTTGGATTTGTTAACACATTCCTGATATTCTGATTCGGGAACGCTGTCCGCGACAATTCCCGCGCCTGAACGGATAAACACTTTGTTGTTTCTGCGGTACACAATTCTGATGGCGATGCAGGTATCCATATTGCCTGTAAAATCAAGATACCCGATCGCGCCGCCGTAAATGCCGCGTTTGTTTTGTTCCAGTTCGTTGATGATTTGCATCGCGCGGATTTTGGGAGCGCCGGACAAGGTACCGGCGGGAAGCACGGCGTTGATGGCGTCAAGCCCCGTTTTCCCCTCAAGGATTTCACCGCTTACCGTGGAGCCGATGTGCATAACGTGGGAAAAGCGCAGGATAGACTTGTATTTGGCGACGGATACTGTTCCGAATTTGCTGATTTTTCCCAAATCGTTGCGTCCAAGATCCACCAGCATATTGTGTTCAGCAAGCTCTTTTTCGTCATTGAGCAGTTCTTTTTCCAGCGCTATGTCTTCCTCGTCGCTTGCGCCTCTTGGACGGGTTCCCGCGAGCGGAAAGGTAAACAGCCTGCCGTCCTGTAACTTGACAAGCGTTTCCGGCGACGCTCCGGCGATTTCCAGGTTGCTTCCGCTGAAATAAAACATATAAGGCGACGGGTTTATTGTCCGCAATACGCGATAGGTGTCAAAAATGCTGCCTTCAAAATCAGCGCCAAAACGGTTGGACAGCACAACCTGAAAAATATCGCCTTCCCTGATGTGATCTTTTGCCTTGTTTACCATCTGGCAGTATTCGTCTTTTGTAAACAACGCGTTAAAGTCGGATTTTACGCAGGCGGCGGCTGACTCCCCGTATTGTCCGCTTTTTACGAGGGTTCTTAATTTTTCAAGCTGAGCTTTTCCTTTCTCGTATTCAGCGTCAATATTGTGAGTCTTGATATTCACGATTAAAATAACTTTTTGTTTATAGTTATCAAACGCGATCACTTTATCAAAAAGCATCAGATCGACATCGTTAAAACGCTCTTCATCAACGGCGTCCAGTTTTAGTGTCGGCTCGCAGTATTTCGCGTAATCATAGGCAAAGTAGCCCACAAGGCCGCCGGTAAATGGAGGCAGGTAGTCAAGCTTTATGCTTTTGTACTTGTCAAGAATTTCCTGAATGCGCGTGTTGGGGTTATCGGTCTTGAACGATTCCGTTGTATCCGAATTAATGTTCATTAAGCCGTTCAGGCATGTAATTTCCAGTTTTGGATCATATCCCAAAAAGGTGTACCTGCCCCAGTTTTTTGTATCCTCCGCGCTTTCAAGGATAAAGCAATGCCCGCTTTCTTTTTTCAGTTTTCTGAATACGTCAATCGGCGTTACCATGTCAGAATACATTTCCAGACTGAGCGGTATAATGTCGTATTGCCCTGTTTCCGCGACGCGTTTTGCTTCTTCCAATGACGGTTTAAACATTCTTTGTTTCCCTAAAAAATTTTGTTTAGAAAACTTTGTTTTCAATTACCGCGCGCTTTCTCAATTCGTCCATGAGCAGGCGGAACTGCTCCAAATCAAGCGACTGCGCGCCGTCGCATAACGCCGTCGCCGGGTTGTTATGCGCTTCTATCATAAGGCCGTCCGCTCCCACTGCCATGGCCGCTTTGGCAAGGGGCGGTACAAGGCTTCTGATGCCCGAAGCGTGACTGGGGTCTACAATAACAGGCAGATGCGATTTTTGTTTTAGAAGCGCGACCGCGGATAAGTCCAGCGTGTTACGCGTCATTGTCTCAAAGGTACGAATGCCGCGCTCGCAGAGTATAACCTGCGTGTTTCCCGCTGATACGATATATTCCGCGCTCATCAGCAATTCCTCAATTGTGTTGGCCAGTCCGCGCTTTAGCAATACCGGCTTTTTCAACCTGCCGACTTCTTTCAGTAAATCAAAGTTCTGCATATTCCTCGCGCCGATTTGCATAATATCAATATCATTAAACAAATCGATCTGCGTTTGATTCATTATTTCAGAGACAATGGGAAGTCCTGTTTCCTGTTTCGCTATACGCAGTAAATCAAGCCCCTCGGCCTGTTTGCCCTGAAACGCGTATGGCGAGGTTCTGGGCTTGAACGCCCCTCCGCGCAGGATTTTACTGCCGCTTCTCTTGACGCTGCGCGCTATTTCCAAAATCTGTTCTTTGCTTTCAACAGAACACGGCCCTGAAATAATGGTGAAGTACCCTTCGCCAATTGATACGTCGCCGACCTGAACAATCGTATTATCTTCATGAACGGTACGGTTAACCGCCTTGTATTGCTCCGTGATGCGTTTACCGTAATCCACAATATCGCTTGTATTAACCACATGATCCAAATCTATTTGCGCGGTGTTTCCAATCAGGCAAACAGCGGTATGCTCAGTCCCTACGCTGTATATTGTGGAGAACCCTTTCTGTTCCCAGCTCGCTATGAATTTGTCGATTTTTTCCTTTTCGACATTAGGCTTAAGTATGAATACCACTTTTCTCTCTTTGTTTTTGAAGTATATAGAAATTTTGTGGTTATGTATATTATCCTTAACTACCGTTTGCTTTTATCGAATATTTCGCCAATGGCGCGCGGCGGATGATTGTGCCTGGAGAAGAACACCAGCGACAGCAAGGTCAGCACATAGGGAAGCACATAGAACAGGTCGGAGAAATTACTGGACATTCCCAGGATCAGACATAGTTGATAGCCACCAGAGCGCGCCATACCGAAAAAAAGGCAGACCGCGAAAGTGATCAGTATGTCCCAGTTGCCGAAGATCAGCGCGGCAATGGCCAGGTAGCCGTAGCCCATGTATATACTGGGAGAAAATTGGGCCATTATCGAATAGGCGAAGCACATTCCAGCGAGGCCGGAGAAAGCGCCTGAAAACATAATGGCCTTGACGCGAGTCGCGCCGACATCGCCGCCCGCAGCGTCAAGACTGTGGGGGTTATCGCCGCAGGCGCGCAGGCGAAGGCCGAAACGCGTTTTATAAAAAAGATACCACGCAAAGGCCGCCAGTACGAGTATAACAATTTCAAAGGGGTACATATTTTTAAAAAAATTACCGATCAATGGAATTTTTGAAATGCCGGGAACGGTAAACCTAACGGAGACGCCAATCTGGAATCTGTTGGTGGCGTCCCCGGTTAACGCCTTGTTTATTACGCTGGTAAAAAAAGCGGTTAACGCCACAGATAAAATATTTAGGACAACGCCGCTGATAGTCTGTCCAGCCCTGAAACGCACGCACAGTACGGCATGCAAAAGACTGTAGATCAGGCCGCCCAGCATCGCCGCGGCCATGGCGAAATAAATCATAAACGGCGAGGCTTCGCCAATGACGGGCTTGAGCAAAATCACAGCCAGCGCCCCGATAAACGCGCCAAAGCCCTGCAAGCCTTCAAGGGCAAGCATGGTTACGCCTGAGCGCTCGCAGAATATTCCGCCGACAGCCATGATAAACAGGGGCATTGCGAAAGACAAACCGTCTATAAATATCATTTCCATGCTTCCAGCCGCTTCCTTGCCAAATAACGAATATACTCCCCGCACGCGCTGAAGAGCAAAAGTATCCCTGTAATGACAGAGGCGATTTCACGGGGCACTCCGATGGTGGAGCTCATATACACATTGCCTTTCTGAAAAACCGTTATCAGGCTTGATGAAAAGATGCACCCCAGGGGGCTTATGTTTCCCAGCAGGGACGCCGCGATGGCGTCATAGCCCAGCCCCGCCAGCTCTTTGGGGATCATGGTGTTATAGTAGCCAAGGTAAAAACTGACCCCCGCGAGCCCCGCCAGAATGCCTGAGAAAAACATGGAAAGGACAATTATGTAACCGACGCGTATTCCGGCGTAACGGGCGCAATTTTTGTTCATGCCCACGGCCTTTATTTCAAATCCTATCACGGTGCGGTCAAGAAGAAAGCGAACCAGAAAGACGGCAGAAAGGGCGATAATGATACCGATTGGCAGGGTGAGCCTCATTGAAGAGCCGGAAACGATATTGCTTATAGTAAGCCTTGAGGCCGCGCCGCATATTTTCGACGAGCGCGATATTGGATCAATATAGTAATTATTAATGAAAAATCCCGTAATATAACTGATTATATAATTAAACATAATTGACGATACCACTTCATGTATATTGAACTTGTACTTTAGAAAACCGATTGCCGCCCCTACTAGGCCGCCTGAGACCATCCCAATAATTATAACAAGAGGTTTCGCGACCCACGCGTCAAGTCCCGAATAACCGATGAATACCGTAGCGGTAAATCCAGCGACCAGCATTTGCCCCGCGGTTCCAATATTGAAAAGTCCGGCGCGTAGCGCGAGGCTGACACCCAAAGCGGCTAACAGCATGGGCGCGAGAATGCCGAGGAAAGACAAAAAATCGGTAATCATGCCTTGACCGTTGGCATACGCCGGTTTTGGCAGAAAACCGCTGCCCCGCAGAAAGGCGCCTATCGCGAGAGCCGGATTTTTTCCCATAAAAAGCAGAATAACGGAAGCCGTGATCATGCTCAGCACAATCGTAATAACCGGAATCAGATATTTGCTTTGCCTGTCATTGTCAAGCAGACGGAAAAATGTTTTGAAGATCACGCGCGCACACCCATCATATAGTTTCCGACTTCATTTGTAGTAAGTTCCGAGGTAGCGGCTATCTTCAGTATTTCGCCGTTATAAATAATTCCTATAGTGTCGGCAAGGGACATTATCTCATCCAGCTCAAGTGATATCAATAAAATGGCTTTGCCTTTGTCGCGCTCCGCGAGCAGTTGGCGGTGAATGGTGTCAATCGCGCCAATATCAAGGCCCCTGGTCGGCTGTACAAATACCATAAGCGGCGCGTTAAGCGAAATTTCCCTTGCCACAATGGCCTTCTGCTGATTGCCGCCGCTCATCGAACGGGTTATGGTGTTGTGGCTGTTCGCGCATCTGATGTCAAATTTTTCGATAAGCCCAAGCGCGTACTGGGTAAAGCTCTCCTGATTTAGCATCCCGTTTTTGGAAAAAGGTTTGTGATAATACGATTTAATTGCAATGTTGTCGCCGAGAGGCAAATCAAGCGTTACTCCGTAGTTCTGTCTGTCCTCGGGAATGTAAGCGATGCCTTTTTTTGTCCGCGACCTTATGCTGTCATGGGTAATTTCCCCGCCGTTCAGAAGTATTCTCCCGCTGTAAGGCGCGAGTAGTCCGGCTATGGTGTCGGCAATTTCCACCTGGCCGTTTCCTGACACTCCCGCTATGGCGAAAATTTCTCCGGCTCGTACAGTAAACGACACGTTTTTTACCATCTCGAATTTGTTTTCATTCCTTACCGTCAGGTTTTCAACGCGCAGAATCTCATTGCCAAAGGAAGGGGCTTTCTTTTCCAGTTCCGTATTGAGTTCACGGCCCACCATAAGCGCGGCCATTTCCTTTGTTGATGTTTGCGCGACATCAAGAACATCGATGAGCTTTCCCCGCCGTAAAACCGCGCAGCG
>Ga0268262_10004300_pt1 | contig 14811 bp, 15 predicted proteins | sample TergutNc150P3_FD_190354 | JGI IMG/M metagenome (GOLD analysis project Ga0268262, IMG submission 190354) | Nasutitermes corniger P3 segment gut microbial community from laboratory colony in Florida, USA - Nc150 P3 (SPAdes) (version 2) | ecosystem: Host-associated > Arthropoda: Insects >... | reverse complement strand
GCAACGGGATTGGCGGCTTTGAAATTATTACCGAGGCATTCAAAAAACTCTTCGACGCGGGGCCAAAGAGGATGCCGCCTTTGACCATCCCCCTGATGATCCCAAACGAAGCTGCGGGAAATATTTCTATGCTTTTCGGCACAAAGGGGCCGGCGTTTACGCAGGTTACAGCCTGCGCTTCCGGCACAGATGCCCTTGGGCAGGCCCTCGACCTAATCCGCGCTGGGCGTTGCGATGTGGTCATTTCCGGCGGAACCGAAGCGGTTATTGTGCCTTTCGCAATCGGCGGCTTTCAGATGCTGAAAGCCCTATCGACAAAGCGCTGCCATGAGCCGGAAAAGGCCTCCCGTCCTTTTGACGCCGACCGCGACGGTTTTGTGCTTGCCGAAGGATCGGGAATCCTCATTCTTGAAAGCGAGGAACACGCAAAAAACCGGGGCGCGAAAATACTCGCCGAATTCGCGGGCTACGGGGCAAGCGCCGACGCGTATCACATAACGGCCCCTGATCCGACCGGTATCGGCGGCAGTACTGCAATGAAGAAAGCCATAGCCGACGCGGGGCTCAAGCCGGAGGAAATCCAGTACTACAACGCCCACGGCACATCAACGGAGATCAACGATCCTACCGAAACCAAAATGCTGAAAATTGCCTTCGGGGATCACGCCTACAAGATGAAAATATCAAGCACCAAGAGCATGACCGGCCACTGCGTAGCGGGCGGCGGCGGCCTTGAAGCAATAGCCTGCATACTTGCCATGCGCGACGGCTTTTTCCCCCCTACTATCAACCTGGACAATCCCGATCCCGAGTGCGATCTGGACTATGTACCCAACAAAGCCCAGTACGGAGAGATCAACGCAGCCGCTTCCGGCTCCCTGGGTTTCGGCGGACATAACGGCGTGGTGGTTTTTAAAAAATGGGGAGTGAAATAATGAATGATATAGAATCTTTGTTGCCCCATAGAGAACCTTTCCTGTTTGTGGACGAGATCGTACAGGCCGATGAAAAAAAAATCGTAGCCAAGCACGTCTTCACCGAAAAGGAATTTTTTTTTAAGGGGCACTTTCCGGAGTACCCGGTAGTTCCGGGCGTGATTCTTGTTGAAACAATGGCCCAGTCAGGCGGCGCTGGTTTGCGGAAGCTCGGCGTCCTCGGCAGCGATTCCCTGTTTTTCTTAGCCACCGCTGACAAGGTTAAATTCCGCAGACAGGTCAGGCCCGGCGACGAGCTTCGCTCTGAAATCGAAAACCTTCGGGTCTCATCCAAGATGATCAAACAGTCAGGCAAGGCCTATGTAGGCGATGAGCTTGCAGCCGAAGCCGAATGGATGTGTCTCGTTGGCTAGTACTTTGAAACACCTAAATTTTTACAAGAAGAGTTCTCGCAAAGACGCAAAGATCGCAAAGGACGCAAAGTTGTTGTTTGTTATTTTATCGTTATACTTTCAAGATTCTTATTATTTTGAATGTAATATATCTTGTATAACAAGAATCTATCGAACAAGAACTCTGCGCCTTTGCGCCTTGGCGAGAGGAAATTCTGGAATAATGTTTGTAAAGTTTAAGGAATAATCGTGATTATCAAACCCATGGTGCGGAATAATATTTGCTTAAATAGCCATCCTCTTGGCTGTGCCGCTACTGTACTGCGGCAGATTGAATACGCAAAAAAAGCCCTTCAGCCTGCAACCGGCGCAAAGCCGCGCCTCGCGCTGATCATTGGCTGTTCCAACGGCTACGGCCTTTCAAGCAGAATTGCTGCCGCCTTTGGTTATGGGGCTGTTACTGTCGGGGTTTCAAAAGAAAAGGCCGCGTCGGAAAGCCATACCGCAACGCCGGGCTTTTACAACAACATGGCCTTCAATAGCGAAACTGCAAAAGCGGGCCTTATTACCAGAACGCTGGACGGCAACGCCTTTCTTGGTGAAATGAAAGCCAATACCGTTCTGGCCGTGCGCGAGGCTGCGGAAGAAGCGGGGATTTCCGCTAAAATCGATCTCGTTGTTTATTCCCTGGCTTCTCCGGTCAGAACGGATCCAAAAACGGGCATCCTGTACAAATCCGCAATCAAGCCTGTGGGGGAACCCTTCTCCGGCCTGACCCTCAACATGATGAACGGGACGTTCAACACAACCCACGCGGAACCGGCCACGGAAGACGAGATTTTCAGCACGATAAAAGTGATGGGCGGCGAAGACTGGGAATATTGGATCGAGGCGTTGTACAGGGAAGGCCTCCTTTCGCCCAGAACGCGCACCGTCGCGTATTCCTATCTTGGCCCGGAACATTCCTGGCCCATTTACAAAAACGGAACCATTGGCAAAGCCAAAGAAGATCTGGAACGAGCCTGCGGAGAGATCAATAAAACCTACGCGGCGCAGGGGAAAATTGCCGGGGCCTGGATTTCTGTAAACAGGGCCGTGGTAACCCGATCCAGCGCGGTAATTCCCATCATCCCGCTGTACATCTCATGCCTCTTCAAGGTGATGAAGGAGATGAACATTCATGAAGGCTGTATTGAGCAGATTGTGCGGCTCTACCGTGACAGGCTCTATGCTGCGGAAAGCGGAGACCCGGAAATGGTACCGGTAGATCGCAAAGGCCGAATTCGCATCGACGACTGGGAAATGCGTGAGGATGTCCAAAAGGCGGTCATGAAAAAAATGCAAACCGTAACCCCTGAAAACGTACATTCGGAAACCGATGTCGCGGGCTTTAAGCATGATTTTCTTGAAGTCCACGGCTTCGACGTGGCGGGTATTGATTACAATGCTGATGTAGACCCAAGCGGGCATGATATATTAACTTCATAACTTCAAAGGAGACTTAACGTGAATGTTATCGTTCTGGTAAAACAGGTGCCTGACACCCAGAATATCAGTGGGGAGGCAATGACGCCGGAAGGCACGGTAAACCGCGCGGCCCTTCCGGCTATTTTTAACCCCGACGACCTCTACGCCCTGGAGGCGGCGTTGCAAATAAAAGACGCCAACCCCGACACCAAGGTGAGCGTGATAACCATGGGCCCCCCATCGGCATCGACGGTGCTCAAGGAGTGCCTTTACCGTGGAGCGGATTTTACCGCCCTGGTTTCCGACCGGGGCTTTGCCGGAGCGGATACCCTTGCCACTTCCTACGCGCTTAAATGCGCGATAAACAAAGCCGGGGCTTTTGACCTCGTGCTATGCGGACGGCAGGCGATAGACGGTGACACCGCGCAAGTAGGCCCCCAGACCGCTGAAAAGCTGGGCGTCAACCAGATCACCTGCGTCTCCAAGATCGAAACCCTGGATGCAGAAAAGAAAGAGATCACCGCGATCCGTTCAATCGAGGGCGGCTGGGAAAGGGTGAAGGCAAAACTGCCCGTCCTTGTCACCTTCAATGCCGAAGGTGAAATGCCCCGCCCCGCATCGGCAATTAAGAGCATGACCTACAAACGTGCGGTTCCAGTTTCGGACGCCGGTTCGCCGAGCAACCCCGCAGGCTTTGTTGAAAAACCCGACGCGGAAGAAAACGGCGCAGAAAACCCGATGGCCCTTTGGAACATTCCCGCCATCAACGCCGACCCGCTCCAGTGCGGCCTTGCCGGTTCTCCCACCAAGGTAAAGCATATCAATTCCGTTGTGCTAACCGCCGCGGACATCAGGTACATCGATCCCGGCGAAGCGGGAATTGCGGAGCTGATCCACGGCCTCATCGCGGATCATACTTTCGGATAAGGGGAACAAGATGAGCGCAGAAAACAGCGTAATGGTATACATTCAGCAAAACGGCGGAAAAGCCGCCGAGGTGAGCCTGGAGCTTGTGTCAAAGGCGCGTGAACTTGCGGACAAGCTTGGGGTGGAAGTCAGCGCCGCGCTTTTCGGGGACAAGGTGTCGGGAGAGGTTTCCCGCCTTGCGAGCCTCGGTGCGGATCGTGTGTACGTGCTGGAAGCCCCCCGACTGAAGTACTACACCCCAGTTCCCTACAGCAAGCTGATGATTCAGACGGTATCCGAAAGGAAGCCGCAGATCGTCCTTTACGGCGCGAGTACCGAGGGCAGAGACATTGCGCCGCGTGTGGCGTCTCACCTCAAAGTGGGGCTGACCGCTGACTGTACGGATTTACAGATCGGCGACCACACCCAGCAGGAAACGGAATACAAAAACATCCTTTACCAGATACGTCCGGCTTTCGGCGGCAACATAATCGCCACCATCGTATGCCCGGAGAAGAAGCCCCAGATGGCCACAGTCCGCGAGGGCGTTATGCGCATGGCGCAGAGCGACCCTTCCCGCAAGGCCGAGACCGTGAATATATCCGCGAAGCTGGGGCCGGAAGATTTCCCCAGCGAAATAATTGAGCGGGTCATGGAAGAAAAAACCGTCAACCTCAAGGGCGCTCAGATCATCGTATCAGGCGGCATTGGCGTTGGAAGCAAAGACAATTTCGCGCTTATAAGGGAGCTTGCGGAAACCCTTGGCGCGGAGGTTGGCGCTTCCCGTGCGGCGGTGGACGCTGGCTTCATCGGCAAGGAGCACCAGGTAGGGCAGACGGGAACCACCGTCAGGCCGAAGCTCTACGTAGCCTGCGGCATTTCCGGCGCGATCCAGCACCGCGCGGGCATGGACAATTCAGCCCGTATCATCGCGATCAACAGCGATCCGGAAGCGCCGATTTTCAGCATTGCCCATTACGGTATCGTGGGAGACCTTAACGAGGTTATCCCCCGCATGATCAAAGCGTACAAGGCCAGAGTGTAGGAGATTTGCAGTATGGAAAACTTTTTAACCGACAACGAAGATATTCTGTTCCAGCTGGAACATCTTGATCTGGATCGCATCATTCATCTGAAAGAGGAAAACTTCAGCCAGGCGAAGCTGTACCCCCACGCCCCCAAAGACGCCGAGGACGCGAAAGATTCTTACCGCATGGTGCTGAACATCATCGGCGGGATCGCGGGCGAGTATATTGCGCCTAACGCGCCTGCTGTTGACGAAATCGGCCCCACCCTGGCGAACAACCAGGTAACCCTTCACCCCGCGACCCGGAAGGCGCTGGATATGCTGGCAAAAGCCGACATGATGGGTTTCGTCATTCCCCGGAAGTACGGCGGCCTTAATATGCCCAACACGATCCTCAGCATCGCTGCGGAGATAGTCGCCAGGGCAGACGCGTCATTTCTCAATTTTGGCCTGCAACAGGACAACGCGGGAACTATTAACAAGTTTGCTTCGGAAGATCAGAAGGAAAGATACCTGCCAAAACTCTGCTCAGGCGAATGGGATTCCGCGATGGTTCTCACCGAGCCGGACGCGGGAAGCGATCTTCAGTCGGTGAACCTGAAAGCCATACTTGGCAGTGACGGTCAGTGGCGGCTGAGCGGGGTCAAGCGTTTCATCACCAACGGTTGCGGGACAATCGGCCTGGTCCTTGCCCGAAGCGAAGAAAAAGTCAAGGGCGCGCGCGGGCTTTCGTTTTTTATTTACAAGCGCGACGATAAGATGACCATCAGGCGGCTTGAACACAAGCTGGGCATTCACGGTTCCCCGACCTGCGAACTGCAATTCAACAACGCGCCTGCCGAGCTTCTGGGCGAGCGTCAGCGGGGCCTCACCAAGTACACTCTGTGGCTCATGAACAACGCCCGTCTCGGCGTGGCCGCCCAGGCGGTAGGCATCGCGGAAGCGGCCTACCGTGAGGCCGACCTTTACGCCGCAAAGCGGATTCAGTTCGGTGCGCCTGTGCGGGATCTGCCCGCGGTTTTTGAAATGCTCACTGAGATGAAGATCTCCGTCGAAGCAGGCAGAAGTCTTCTCTACGAAACTGCCCGCTTCGTTGATCTAAAAGAGTCGCTGGAGGATTATTCCGAAAAGCACCCGGAAGATAAAAGCGAGATAGTGGAAGATAAAAAGAAATACGCGAAATACGCCGGGTTTTTCACCCCGCTGGTTAAAGGTTACGCCACTGAAATGGCAAACAGGGTTGCCAACGACGCAATTCAAATCCACGGCGGCACAGGCTACATGAAGGAGTTCAACGCCGAACGCCACTACAGAGACGCGAGGATCACCAACATCTACGAGGGAACCACCCAGCTTCAGGTTGTGGCCGCCATCGGGCCGGTTACTTCAGGCGTAGCCCAGGCCGTTCTGGACGAATACGACAAGGCTAACTACAACCACAGCCCAGCTTTGCTAGAGAAAATCAGGGAGGCCCGCAAGTTTTTTGAAGAGGCCCTGGAATACGCAAAGACCTACGAAGGCCACCAGCAGTTTCTCACCTACCATTCCCGCCGTCTCGTGGAAATGGCAACCGATCTCGTCATCAGCTACCTTCTGCTCCGCGACGGCAACCACAGCGAGCGCAAGCAAAAAGCGGCGGCGGTCTTCATCGCGAAGATGCCCTCGCGACTCAAAGCGAGCCATGATTTCATCATGAGCGAAGACGGGGCTTTGCTAAGGAATTACGAAGCGGTGATTGGGAAGACTTGAGGGAAGGGTGGATTAGCGTTTTAGTGCGATGTAAAACAAATATCCAGGAATTCATCTCACATCGAACCTTCGGTTCGCGAACACTAAGACACAAAGGATTATAGCTAATTAGCAAAACCAGAGTTTTTTATTTTCTTTTTATAAAAAAAGCAATTATACTTAGGCATTAATCCAGAGTCAGGCGTAATATACAGTTGACATTATAATTCGATATCGATATTAGTTTTCCAAGATAATCAATAATTTTCAATTTGTTAGTGGCTTAATTAGGTTTCTGGATTATTGTGAATTAACATGTTAAATATTTTCGCTGCTGTTTTTTCTTTTGTTTGTTCTGTTGTATCAATTAATATTTCATTTTCACTTTTTAATTTCAAAACATCATCATTAATTTTCTTGCATATTTCAAAGTCTTTAAATTTACCATCAGGACGAAATTCTATTCTATGTTTTAATTCTTTTTCTGAAACATATAATCCGAATATCTTAATTGATAAATCATTGTTTAATTTGTATAATATATCCAAAAAATCGTTAATTTTATCACCACTGAATGTATCAACAACGATTATGGGCTTGTAATCAAAATTCAGGAAACCATGAACCATACTTGCAGAAAGCTGAAGCATATTAATATGTTCTTTTTGATTTTTCCAATTTACAGAGATTACCATTGAACGAATATTATCAACTTCCATTCTAACACCTTTCGGAAAATATATTGATAATGCTTTTGCCGTCTCAGACTTACCCGCGCATGGCGCTCCTTTGATAATTATTACATCAAATTCCATAAAGATACTCAGCCATATAAGAGATTTTGTGGTTTATTACAGGACATATTCTTGCAAGGGAGATTACAGGTTTTCATGATCCTTGAAATTTCAGTAGAACGCTTTGTACAAAGAATTTCTATAATATCATCTTTGGAAATATTACCAATAGGTTCCTTTGCCAAAGGTATTTTTAGATGATCAAAACATTTAACTACATCACCATTTGGATAAATGCAGATGTTCTTCCGTGCCGCACATGGTATATTATCATCTGTATCCTTCATTTCATTCATACTGTTCCAATGTCCTCCAAAATCTTGATATAATTGAATATTATGCATTATATTTTGTTTCTTGCAAAATTCAATTACGCCCGGAATATCATATTTTGTTTCATTTGCAAGCACTGATTGTATTCTTAAATTATTGCCTAAAATGCTTTTTGCAAGCAATATATTATGCATTACAATGTCAAAACTATTAGTTCCTCGGAATTCATTCCATTTTTCTTTATTAATTGTATCGACAGAAACTACAAGAATATGTTCCATGGCGGCATATTCTTCAAGAAATGATCTATCGACTAATATCCCGTTCGAAATTAATATCATCGGCACTTTTAATTTCCTTGATTCTTGAGCAACTTGTATTATATCGTTTTTAAATAAAAGTGGTTCCCCGCCGGTTATTGTAATCTGATACAAGTTATTATGTAAACGATTTAAACAATCGATAATATGAACAACATTAAGATGTTGGCTGTCGGTCTCAGGGTTTTTCCATATCCCGCATTTAGGGCATTTTTCATTACAACGGTTGGTGATATTATAAATTAATTCGTTGCTTTTTATGCCGTAAAAACGTCGAATAGGAGTTTTATACCACCTGTAAATACACCATTCTATGGTTTTTAGAATAACTAACGGAATAAGCAAATGTTTTTTGTCAATTCTTTTTGCAAAAGGTATGATTTCACCCAAATAATCATTGACAGTAAGAAAAAAATTAAGTTGATAAGTGCTTCTCTTATAAATCAGGCTCATAACATATTACCACTGTAGATTGATTCTGATGAATCCCACATTAAAACTGTATGCCCCTCATATAAAGTTGCGCTGGAACTTTTATATTTCTTGAATAAATCGATAAACTTTTTAAAATTTCGGAATTTATGTATATACCCATAATCATGAAACAATTTAGCATTTGCGCAAAATCCGATTTTATATTTACTGCGTAAACGCAGGCATAAATCGACATCTTCGCCAGCAGCCGTTGGAAATTTCTCGTCAAAAGGAAACTGTTCCGCAACGTAATTTTTCATTCCAAAATTTAACGAAGGCATATACCATAATTCTTTTCTTTCAGGTAATAACCATTTCCCTGCAAGTGTACCGTTAATATTGTGATAATAATCGTAAATGGTTTTCCCTAATGAATAGGTCATGCCTCCGGCTGCGCCAAAATCAGTGTTATTAAGAAATTCGCTCATATGGCAATTCCAATACTTATCAAGAACACAGTCATGATCGGTAAAAAACAGCAACTTTATGCCCAATTCCAAAGCACGGGATATGCCCTTGTTTCTTGCTTTTGCGGGACCGCCATTTTCATCCAACTCAACTAAATCAACAAAATTATGTTTTATCATATATTTCATAGGGCTTTTGTCGTCAATTAAATAAACTTTTTCAAAAAGTTCACTTTGTGCTTTAATGCTTTCAAGCAATCTGTTAAGACAATCAAGATCAAACTGCGTTTTTATATATACCGGAATTATCAAGGCGCTCATTATTTTATACTATATTTAAACAAATGGAGATTGTCAATATTTCGCGGTTAAGCCTTGCGTAATGTTTTTATAAACGCTCATTTTGTGTTCCATTGTTTCTTTAAACTGCGTTCCAGACGGACAATCATTCCGATGATTGTGTTCCACTTCACAGGCCATACACTTACTTGAAATCTACCCTATTAAGCAGTATGTGTCCAGAAGGCTGTAATAATCCTGAAAAGCCCTATCCCCTCTTCCCCACAGACTTGGCAGATGTAATAATGTTCATTTCTTAAGCTCGATCTCATAAACCTGATATTCGGCAATCATTGAATTTGCCAGACACTGTCTGGCAAATTTGATTCCTATTCCCACTCTAGCAACTCTCCAATCAAGCAAAAGTCTATCCACATATGGAGTATAGCATAAAAAAAGAAAAATAATTAAAATAGGGAACATATGAAAAACAATAGGCTTTTTGCGTTTTGCTTCAGAGTCGTGGCGGCATTGTTCAGTATTTTTATGGTGCTGACAACGACGGGCATTTTTAGCGGTCATTTATCGTTTGTGGGTTTTTTGTTCTATACTACATTAAGCAATGCCATTGTTGCGGTTATGTTTTGTGTACTTTCTGCAAAAACGTTGCTTGAAATTAAAAAGAGAGGGAAGACAGGCAGTTGCAGTTTTTATCCGAGGACAAGCGCATGCGTGACGGTTACGATAACCGTTACGCTTATCGTTTTTTGGTCAATACTGGTTTGGTTCCTGGAACCTAAAATAATAATGAAGTTCGAAAGCTTCGGCCAGCATTTAATTGTTCCGTTCTTAATGATTTTTGATTATTTTTTCTTTACGGAACGCGGAAAGCTTAAAAAATACGACCCTTTGCTTTTTTTAGTAATCCCTTTTGCATATATGGTATTGGTGACCATTGTTGCTTTCAGAGGGTTTGTTTACCCGATTATGGAACCAGGCAGGACTTCGGGTAGGCGTTTCCCGTATTTCTTTCTGGATTTTTTTGAGCTTGGGTTTGTTGCGGCTGTTTATGTTGTTGGAATTATGGTATTTTTTCTGGCTTTGAATTATCTTTTATATTGGTTTGATAGGAAAAAAAGTTAATAGCACCTTATTTATCTCGCACTATTAAATAAATCATTTACCCTTTCCATCAGCTCCATATTAAGCTCATCAGCCTTAATCTTGTCAAAATTGTATTCTTTAGCCCATTGGGCCAATGCAGCATTTGAAACATATCCATGTTCTGCTATGTAAGCTTCCCAACTTTCTGTTGCCAGTTTCATATACTCTGTTGCTTTTTTTGAACCATAGACACGTTCATGTCCTGACGCATTTTCGCCGTCAAAAAATACAATTTCCACATTAGGATTGTTAATTTGGTTTCGGTGGGCGTATATTGAACTTTTTTTTGCTGATATAATTTCATCATCTGAACTATGAACAATCATTACCGGAATACCGGCCCTATTAATTCCATCAACAGCGTTAAGCTTTACTTTGTCACCAAAAAGCTGTTTCTCTATTGCCCAGGTTTGAGGGGTAAACAAATAAAAAGCATTACCAGCCATTGCTACTCCTTGTTCTTCAGAAATTTCTTTACTGCTGTTAAACGCTGCAAAGCTTACAACGGCGTTTGGTTTTTGATTTAAATTTAGTACAGCACAAACAGCAAAGCCGCCTAAACTATGTCCGACCAACATAACAGGCAAACCGTTAAATCTGCCTGAGTTTTTTACAAAAGCAAGCGCGTTATCAAGATCGATAACCGATTGAGTAAGGCCGCGTATACTCTCCCCCTCACTTCCACCGACCCCCGTATTATTAAAACAGAAAACACGCCAGCCTTTATCTACAAAATACATAATCATCGGTAAATAAAAATCAGATGTACTGCCAATTCCATTGGAAATTACAATTAAGCCATTGTTATTTGAACTGCCATAGATAAAAGCTTGTAGTTTATTTCCTCCGGAAATAAAATGAACTTCCTCACGGGGATATTTGACTTGATCGATTTCCCTCCAGGTTATGTGTGTAGTAAATTCGTTGTCTTTAACATCCTCAAACCTGCCAAAAACCAGGGCGTAAACTTCAAGCGTCACAATTGTACATCCGATACACCCAAAAAAAACTATAACCAAAAATACAAGCATTAAAATTTTCGCCGTTTTATTTCTCTTTTTCATTTTAACTCACTTATATGCAAAGCCAAGATCAAACATTAGGTTTAAACCGAATCCGCTGCGTCCATTGTAGACAACTCCGGCACCAGGAGTAGCCACAAATCCTTTCTTTGTAATAAATTGGTATCCGGCATTAGCCTTTGCAATAAATGCGAGTTTTGCCCCTTCGTTTAAAAAGAGAGACAAGCCAACCTTTGCGTCAAATAAAAGTCCGTTTTTGTCTTTTCCTGAAAGCCCAATCGGCATATATTCAGCGCCAGTTAATAATGAAATTTCAACACCCGGTAGGACGCCCCAACCAATATTCACATCAATTTCTACCGGAGTACCGAGATTTGGTAAAATATACGGTGTCCATGTTATATAAATACCGGGAAGGGCATTATGCAAATTGATAAATATATCGGCAGGATTAAACCTTATTGTTCCTTTCCATGTGTTTTCCTGCTCCTGTGCAATACATATACCGAATGCGCAAAACAACAAAAGCAAAACGCATATGTATTTTTTCATTTCCATTATATAACGTATTTTTTATTTATTATCAAGCCCTGAAATTAATACACTTGCAGGCAGTCTGTTTTTAGATTACAGTGATATAGAAGTGGAGGTTATTTAAACAAGCAATTTGAGAAGAAACCAATTGAGGTTGCCGTTTACTAAAATGCACGGATGCGGCAATGACTATATTTTTATCAACTGCTTTGACTTTACCGTCAATTCTCCGGAATCGCTGTCGGTACTGCTGTCTGACAGGCATACCGGCATTGGTGGCGACGGGATTGTATTGATCCTGCGTTCCGGCATTGCGGATGCGCGAATGAGGATGTTCAATGCTGACGGAAGCGAAGGTAGTATGTGCGGGAATGCCATCCGCTGTATCGGAAAATATCTTTATGATAACGGGATAGTAAAGAAACGGCGTATGCGAATAGAAACGCAAAGCGGTATTAAGGAGCTTTACCTTTCAGTAAAAAACGCACTTGTATCATCTGTCACGGTAGACATGGGACAAGCCGAATTGAGGCCGGAAAAAATCCCTGTAAAACTCAAGGGAGAGAGCGTTGTCGGAAGAAAAGTAACAATTGGCGGCAAGGGATATGCCATTACTTGTGTTTCCATGGGGAATCCTCACGTCGTTGTTTTTTGTAAAAATGTTGATGAACTTGATTTACTCAAGATTGGGCCGTTGTTTGAGAACGACTCCTTATTTCCTGACAGGATAAACGCCGAATTTGTCGAAAACATAACCGAAGATCGCCTGAAAGTACGTGTATGGGAACGAGGCAGCGGCAAAACTCAAGCCTGCGGTACAGGTGCCTGCGCTTCGGTTGTGGCCGCCGTCCTAAACGGGTATTGTAACAAAAACGCGGATGTCAAAGTACAGCTTCCTGGTGGCGAACTCATTATTAAATATACAGACAAGACCGTTTACATGACGGGTGAGTGTGTAAAGGTATTCGACGGGTCGGTGGAAATATAAACGCGTACTCCTCACCATATCCTGCGTATTGAACCATACATTGTCAGGATAAAACCGAAAAGTGCGGAAATGGCAAAAACTATCAGTGCGCTCTGCGCAGAAAAACCTGTTGCCAGTAACGCAGAAGTGATAAGGTTGCCAAGTATTCCGGTAAGTGATGTGGTAATGGCAGTATAGGTAGTGATAGCCGTAGACCTGACGCGTTCATCAAGGATGATGGAAAGATAATTCATCGAGACAGGCACCAGCACAGCATAGGTAAACCCCTGTAAAAGCTGGACATAAATCAAGCCGTTTACCGTTCCAACTGACGCAGTGATGAACATTCGGACAGCGTAGAGTGCGCTGCAAAATAAAAGCAGTTTTTTAAAACCCACCTTTTTCGTTATAAAGGCCATCATAAACATAAGCGGCACTTCGCTGGCAGCCATGACAGCGGTTGCCGTTCCGATTTGCGCCGTAGTCCCGCCGAAATCGCGAATTAGAAGCTGTATCAGTGTTGTCATTGCAGAACAGCTTAATAGCAGGGAAAAAGAAACCCCCAGTAGCAGGCAGTACTGCTTCGATGAAAAAATCAATTTAAACGCTTCTTTGCCGCCAAGTTGGCGAATTGATTTTTCCGCATCGCCAGTCTGGCCGATACGTCTGGCAGAACGAAAAGACAAAGCGACAAATACCGCGAGTAAAAAAAATCCGGCACCAAGCCATAAGCGCGCATTATGACTAAAAGCGGTGGTTAACGCTCCTGCAATCTGTGCGGACAAAGCGTAGGCCAGCGAGCCTGTGCCCCTTATAAGCCCGTAGTTGATGGATTGGAATTCCTGTTTTAACCCTACAATCCATGCATCCAATAAACCGTTTACCTGCGTTCCGGATATAGTAATACCGATCATGTTAATCAGAATGATCGGCTTGCTTCCTGAGGCAAGAGAAAAAGGCAGCAATAAATAGCAGATAACAGCCAATGCCAGCAAAAGAACCGACAGTTTTTTGTCCGAAAGGTATTTATCGCTGATATATCCGCTAATCGGCTGTACCAGCATAACAATGATTGACATGGCAGTCATTGCCCAGGTGGCGGCGGTGGTTGACCACCCATAATCAATAAGCGTCGTCACCATAAATGCTGAATACGTGCAGTAACCAAACCAGTAGAGGGCTTGTATTAACATTCCATGCAGGTTAAGTCTGCGAACTTCTGATTTGTTATTCAATTGTTTACTATTTGTCAACCAGTACAGAATGTGCTTTTCCCCAATCACAAATTTCATTTCCATCCCACGAGAAATATTTTTGCATTGTGGTATGAATGGGACGAATTGTTTTTATCCGTTTCTCAACACTTATGGTTTCATCACATAAATATTCATCGATTAGTACGTTTCTTATTTTGCATAGAAATACTTCGCTATCCCCGAATATTATGGATTGATTGACCTCTAATTCAAAAGCTACAGGACTTTTTGTAAAAATAGGAACATTAAGAATTTGTCCTTTTTCCGTTTCTATTTCAATATTCATCTTGTCATTGTCATATCCTCGTTTATTGCCAAAATAATCCGCTATGGGTAATATTTCTTCGGTAACAAGATTAGCAGAAAAAACTTTATTCACCCTTATTCGGTCTTTTGTAAGTTTATTCTCCCCAATACAAGCCATCACACCCATTTCTTTGTCCCAGTAATAGCTAAACCAACAAAATAAGCCAAAATTTGGAGTATTGTCTTCTCTATATGTTCCATATAAAAACAGTGTTTGCGGGCAAAAGCCATTTGATATTGAGATAGATTTTTTCATTATTATTCACTCCTTTAATTAGTTTTTTACAGAAATTAATTGAATGTCTTTAAATTATTACTTTTCACTAATATGTGTCAATATCCTATAGAATATGTAAGACAATAATGCTGTAAATATCCCGCTTATTACTTCATAATTTTTTCTATCCTTTTTAACAGATCATCCTTATTATAAGGTTTTTTGATGTAATCAACTGCCCCCATTTCCTGCGCGTGTTTTATGTCTTTTGGATCGTTTGAAGATGTAAAAAACGCTATCGGGATTTCGTGTAAGCCGCCTATCGCTTTTATTCTGCTGTACA
>Ga0268262_10004299_pt1 | contig 14813 bp, 10 predicted proteins | sample TergutNc150P3_FD_190354 | JGI IMG/M metagenome (GOLD analysis project Ga0268262, IMG submission 190354) | Nasutitermes corniger P3 segment gut microbial community from laboratory colony in Florida, USA - Nc150 P3 (SPAdes) (version 2) | ecosystem: Host-associated > Arthropoda: Insects >... | reverse complement strand
TTTTTTCCCTTGCGTGATGTCTTTTTCCAGCATTTTTATGAGCTTGGGGTTTTGTTCAAGAATTGTATCCATCAGGCCTAATTCCGGATCACCGGCCCAATTCCCGTCTTCAAATTTTAACGTTAATGATTCGAATAATTTCATTTTTACATTATTTCATACTTTCCTTTTTTTTGCAATTCTTTTTAACTTTTTTCTAATTTATAGACAGACACTAATTATTATTTTTATTGGACGCCCACCAGCGTCCGCCGTCAGAAAAAACCGAATGGCCGCAGGCTATATACCAGGCGGATATCTCGCGCACGGCATTGTACCAGTCCTGCTCCTGATACTCACCCTGTCCATCGCGTTGCCCTGCAACGCGCCGTTGCCGGGAAAGATCATAAGCGCGGGCGCGAATCTCTTCATCCAAATTCACCGTATATGCGGCTGCCGGTTTTGCGGGTTTGGGGACAATAACCGTTTCCGGCGCTTGCGCATTTACGGTTCCGGTTTTTTGTACCGATTTTCGGGACCTCTTGCCAAGCAAAAGAAAAAGAAGAAAGCAAAGAGCCAGGAAAATCAACAGGGGAAAAATCCACCAGGGAAATTTGAAACTTGCTTTTTTTGGCTTATAATGCCACGTAATTGCCGGCGCAGCCGGCGCTACATAAACAAGTTCAGGAATTATGTCTTCCGCTGAAACGGAAGCTTCCGTTTCAGCGGAAATAATTTCCTGGGTAATGGGCATAGGAATCTCACCATCCAATAAAACCCTCGCCCGCCTGTTGAGTTTTCTGGCATTCTCAGTGTCATTGTTACCCCACATGTACGCCTCTCCGTATCCTACCGGATCTGAAAATAATTCTTTTGGAACACCGCGTTTTTGCAGTTCCTCCATTACGGTAAGAGCCCTTTCTCTTGACAGATCAACGGACTTAATCTCGTTTGGAGCATATGCGGCATATCCATAGACAATTATTTGACCGCGAATGAGGTTTTTACCCATTAAATATCGCGCCAGATTATTAAGCTGAATAAAAGCCTGTTCCTCATTTTCAAACCTGCTGCCGCTGTTTGGTGAAAACAGTAAAAAATCTACTTCTTCCTGCGTGTTAGTATCACCATAAACCGAAATACCGCCGCAAATAACATAGACAATGAATATGAAATAAAATTTCTTCATAGTGTTATTCTCCTTAGACATAATATAGTTATGTCTTGCGGGCGGAGACAAATTTTTTTTGTTGTCTAATTTGTAATTTGTGTATTTTGTTTAAATATTGTTAGTGAAAACTGCCCCAGCGGCTTCCCGTCTCCACGCTTACCCTCAGCGGTACGCTTAATTTTACCGCCTGTTCCATTTCTGTTTTAACCAGTTCCGCTGTTTTTGCCACGGTATCTTTCGGACATTCAAGGATCAGTTCATCGTGAACCTGCAGTAGCATGCGCGCTTTGCTTTTTACGGCGGCAAGGCGGCTGTCCAGGTTGAGCATGGCGGTCTTGACAATATCCGCCGCCGAACCCTGGATGGGGGTGTTAACCGCAATTCGCTCGGCGGCGGCTTTCTCGGTCTTGTTCCGCGAGTTAATGGTGGAAATATACCGTCTGCGGCCAAGTATCGTCGAGACGTAACCGCAGCCCTCTGTTTTTTTGATAAGTTCCTCAATGAATCGCCTAACGCCGGAATATGTGTTAAAATACGCCGTTATAAAATTCGCCGCGTCGGTTCTGCTGATCCCCAATTCGTTTGAAAGCCGGAACGCGCTCATGCCGTACATCACGCCGAAATTGATCGTCTTTGCCATACGCCGCTGTTCGGGTTTTACCTCGTCTTCGCTAACGCCGAATATCAACGCGGCGGTACGGGCGTGGACATCCGTGCCGTCCCTAAAGGCCGCAAGGAGGTTTTCATCCTGTGAAAGGTGGGCTAAAACCACAAGCTCTATCTGGCTGTAGTCAGCGGATAATAAAAGGCAGCCGGGACCGGCAATAAAGGCCTCGCGGATACGTCTGCCTTCCTCGGCGCGGATTGGTATGTTCTGCAGATTCGGTTCCCTGCTGGAAAGTCTGCCTGTCGCCGTTCCGCACTGGTCAAAGTTTGTATGCAGCCTTCTTTCGCTGTCCGCCATGTCCGCCAGAGTGTCAACATAAGTGGACTTCAGCTTTGCAAGGGTGCGGTGCCGGAGTATCAGAGCGGGAAGCGGATCCTCATGGGCAAGCTCCTCCAGAGTCGCCGCGTCCGTGGAATAGCCGGTCTTGAGTTTTTTCCCCGGCTTCAGCTTGCGCTCATTAAACAGCACGTCCTGTAATTGTTTAGTAGATGACAAATTGAATTCATGTCCTGCCATTTTCCATGTGTCACGCTGTAAATTCTCCAGTTCAACCTCAAGTTCCCTGCCATAACCTGTTAAGACCCCAGGCTCGATCATTATGCCTATGCCTTCCATCTCGGCAAGCACGGGCAGCAGGGGCATTTCCAGATTTTCAAAAAGCCCTGTTGCGCCGTTCTTTTCCAGCAACGGCTCAAAATGGCGCAGCATCCTCATGCAGAGATCTGCGTCCTCCGCCGAATAACGGGCCGCTGTTTCCAGCGGAACCGCCTCAAAAGTTCTGCCTTTTGGCACGATGTCATGGTACTTTACCGGCGTGTAATCAAAGGTGTATTCAGCCAGAGAATCAAGCGAATAATTATTCCGTTCCGGATCGGCAAGCCACGCCGCCACCATGGTGTCCCGAATTTTGCAGTTCCAGCGCTCAACGCCCCAGCCCCTGCTTACCTTATAATCGTATTTTGCGTTATGTGCAATAATAGTCATTTTCGGATCCGCGAAAAGCGGTGACAGGAGACTGCGTACTTTTTCGGGATCAAGGTGATTTGTATCGGCGGCGGTTCCGTCTTCCTGTACGCCATGCGGGGCAACCGGCGCGTAGTACGCTTCTTTTGGCTTCAGCGCCAGCGAAATGCCGACAGGCCGGGAATTCCAGGCATCCAGTGAATCGGTTTCAAAATCAAGGGCGAGAAGATTTTGTTTTTTGGCTTCATCAAGAATCGTTTTCAATTCCGCAATGTCTTTGATAATTTTGTAGACACCGTTGCCAAAAAGGGATTTATTTGCGGAGTATGTCTCGCCGATATGGTCCTGCACTTCGTCCGTCTGCGCTTTGGAATCGCCCGAAGCGGCGGCACCGCCCGAGGCGGCGGCGCTGATGTCCGGGTCTAGCTGCTTGGCGCTTTGGCGTATGCCTTCGCGGAAAAGCATCTGCGCTGCAGCTTTTCTGTTAAGATTTTCCGCCGAAAGTTTGTCTATATCCGTTATCTGCAATGGCACATTGGTTTCCAGCCTTATCAATGACTGTGAAAAATAAGCACTCTCCTTTCCCTCGGCGATCTTTTTGCCTCTGGATCCCCCAAGACCGGCGATGTTCTTGTAAATTTCGTCGAGAGAACCGTAGCGGGCTATATATTCCACGGCTGTCTTCTCGCCTACGCCCTTGACGCCGGGGATATTGTCAGAACTGTCTCCGGTAAGCGAAAGAAAGTCGAGTATCTTTTCGGGCGGGATGCCCCATTCGGTTTTTACTTCAGCCGGCCCGATTATTTCCCAGACAGGGCCTGTATTCTGCTTCTGCGCCACCCCGCCAGGGGTGCCCCCGCCAGGGGTGCCGCCGGAGGCGGCATTTTTTGCCGGACGCAGTTCAAAAGTGCCGTTCCCTACCAGTTGCAGCAGATCCTTATCCGAGGAAAGTATGTAACACTGCCTTTTTTCTTCCTGGCATTTTTTCGCCAGTGTCGCGATAATATCATCGGCTTCAAAGCCGTCCGACCGCAGGCATGGTATGTTCAACGCGGCGAGAAATTCTTCCACTAACGGAACCTGAGCGTGCAAATCGTCCGGTGCCTTCTGCCGGGTGGCCTTGTATTCGCTGTACATCTTATGCCGGAAGGTGGGGGTACGGGAATCAAAAACCGCCGCGAGCAGTTTTGGCGTTTCCTTTATATAGCCGCTCGCAGGCGCGGATTTCCCGTTTTCCCTGAGCAAAGGCGCCCCCTCATTCAACAGGCTTATCACCGTGCGGGCGAAACCGAAAAGGGCGGAAACATTCTTTCCCGCGTTGTTCTTCAGCGGAAAAGACATAAAGGCAAAATAAGACCGGTAGATAAGGCCGTAGGCGTCGATTAAATAGAGAGGATTCTTCATAATATACTAACACCCCACAACTTTTACCATTCCGCCGGAAACGGCCTCTTCCTGCCAGTAAATTTTTTCATCCCATGGCAGGCTTTTCGCGGAATCGCGGCGGTCAAAAATAACAAGATAGGCGGGACAATCAGAGGTTTTTGAATCACGGTATTTGGCGGTTTGCTCCAATCCCTTTTTCTTAATTGTGTCAGGTGATTGGTTTTCATTTATTAATTTTATTTCAATAATATATCTATGTGAGTTATATTCAATAAATAGATCCATCCTCCCCCGGCCTGCGGCGTATTCTCGTTCAATACGGCCTCCGCCGTTAAGCACTCTCTGCAGAAAAGCCATAAGCAACAGATGGGGAAACGCTTCGGTATAGCCGGATTTTTGTTCCCAGATTTCGGAATTCTCACGCCAGAATAACTGAAACTCACGCAGCAACGCATCCATGTCAAGGGAACCGTCCGGTTTTTCCCATTGCCATTCAGGTTCGGGGATCATAGTCTGTGCGCCAAAAGTCGCCTGCCGCGCCAGTACTTCACGGTATATAGGATTAGCGATAGAGGGGACACCGTTTTCCAATTTGACAAGCCCCAAATCCATACAGATACGAAAAGTGTCACTTTCGGCAAGTTCTAAATCAGAATTACCTGAAAATAAAGTTTCTACCATTGAGCGAATAGCGGGCTCCCTCAGCCTGACGGCAAGAGAATCAAGATGCGTCTCTCTGGCAAGTATCATCTGTTCCCGGGCCTGCTCTATGTGTTCCAGCGTAACGGTACTGTAATCGTTTCGTTTCAAGATGCGCATGGTTGCGCGCTCAAACAATGAGTTGACAATCCACGGCTGTCCCTGGGATTGCCGCCACACATACTCCAGCGCCTCACCGGTAATCTGTTGGCCTGTTTCTTCCGTACGCTGGGCAAATAATTTCTTTACATCACCCTGTGTAAAATTTCCCAATAAGATTGAGTCGCTTTTTATATTAAAAGGAGACAGCGGGTTTGGCGGAACTCCGTCTTTGGCGAGGGTTATATAGTCTTTTAAGTCCCTCATGCCTACAAGCGCGATGGACACCGGAAATTTCCCAACGCCGCGTTCCATAAACCCTCCGCGCAACTGGCGCAGAAAACTGATCATCGCGTCTCCTTCCAGGGCGTCTGCTTCATCAAACAGTATTACCAATGGTTTAGGAGCCGTCTTTTTTGCCCAATCTGTAAGAATATTACTTACCATACTGTTTGGTACGTCAGTTTTTATTTCCGGGACAGGCAAATCCGAAAAATCGGCTGATTGTTTAATTGCGTAACATAAAGTCGGCATACAACGTTCAGGTTCCGGCAATCTTTGGCAGGTTTCTATGGTCACATAGCAGGCTACCGCTTTATCTCCGGAGTTTATCTCCCGCGCCCAATTCTGCAAAAAAGTAGTCTTACCCGTCTGGCGGGGGGCATGGAGTACCCAGTAGAGTTTATCTTCTATGTACCGGTCCAGTTGCGCGCCAATAAGGCGCTCCGCAGGAGGCAGCATATAGTGGTCCCAGGGAAAACAAGGGCCGGTCGTATTAAAAAAGCGAACCGGACGTTTGGGGGGAATCGTCAGCATAAGGTAGAATCTACCAGAGAATCAATAGAAAGTAAAGGGGGATTAATCTTTGCGGGGATAAGTGTCGTTAATTTGGAGGATAGTTCGGTATTTATTGAAGATATATTTTCATGCAACTATTCAGTTTGATACAGATAAATAGTATAAATGCTTTTCTCGTCATAGTATCGTTTTATTAGCTCAAGCCCCAAAGTATCGCTATTGGAAATTTCGGCTCGTGAAAGAATATACCTGCCATCAAAATCATTTTTGAAAACTTGCATATCAATATTCAGTTTTACAGGCGAAGTATTTTTATCCCTTGTCGGTTCATAGTCTAATTCGGAATTGTACAAATACATCCTGCCGCCCCAACTGTCATAATACTCTCTGGCTTTTTGATTGATTTCAAGTTCAGGCGCAATTAAGGTTCTAAACTTTTGCATGTAACTTAAAGGATATGCGTTGTTATATCCGTCAATGCAGTTAAACCCGTTATACATTAACACAGACGGATGATATCCAAAAGCAACAACTCTTTCATCGGAATAAGAAATATCTTTCTTGATTTTTTCGAATAAATCTTTTGCAAAAAATTCTTTATAGGAAATATATGGATCAATTTTTCTAATGCCGGTTTTAATTACTATTTCATTATACCATGTTTGATATTGATCCTGGTAATAATACCAATTCCTGGAAGTTAATGAAATATACAAAATCTGAAAACAAATAAGTATACCAACACATAAACGGGGAATAAACGGGCATGATTTTATTTTCCAAAATAAATTACCGTTTTTGACTTTTAAGACAAAAAACAAATCAATTTCCAGAACAAACTGTAAACAAAGCGCAAAAATTACGTACCATAAAACTCTGTTAAATATCCATACCCGCCCCCAATGGAATCCGTGTAAAATAGGAATATACTTATTAATAAAACTAGTCAACAACCCTGAATCATACAATGCTGCAATGATTGAAAAAGCAAAAACAGTAAATTCAAGTATGAATAGCTGCTTTACATGAATAGTACTTTCCATCACAGTTGTCTTTATTCTCGTAAGCATTGTCCCTGATTTGCTTTTTATTCTGCGGATCAGCATGATCAGGTAGAACACAGACACAATAAATGCGAAAGGTAAAATAATTTTTCTCTGAAATGAAGTCGCATGGTAATATCCGTGTAAAAAATATTCTTTCAGAGTACGTAAAAATACTTTAATTTGTGTAATAATACCGACAGGATAAAAACTAAAAACACTGCGGTTGAGCGGTGTCTTCAATACAAACATCACATAGAAAAGCTTTAAGTCAACAATAATATATCCGATACAGAGTAAAAGAAAGCCAACAAGTAGATTAAGGTTGATTTTTCTGGTTTTTATCCAGAGTATAACAAAACCAAGAAGCCAAAAGCCTAAAATGAAAATACCGACCATTGTAAAAGAAGAAAAAAATGGAAAGAACAGAATCAGTAATGTTTTCCATGAAAATTTATTTTGTGATAAAAATGAAATAAAAATTACGATTATTAACGGCAATGTACTGATGCAAATTCCAAGAACGGTAGGTAATATAGCATAACATAATGAAATTAAAATTGATAGATTTTTATTTATAACCTTTAACTTTTTTAACAATAGATACATTGAAAAGAAACCAAGAAAAAGATAAATGTAACTATTTATGATAAAAGCGATAAAATCATTAAATAAACAGGAAAGTAGCATTGTAAAAGAAAAATTACCATAATACAGAGTTGACATTTCACTTAAAGCTTTTGTAGGGGAATCAAATTTAAAAAGAAGGCCGTTTTCTTTATACATCTTAAACAAGGGTATAGAAATATCAAGATTATCATGGATTGTAATAATTGAATTTGTTCCAAACAGAACAAAAGGCAACAAATAAAAGGCGGCGGTAAATATAATAAACAGATAAAAAAAACTTTTTTTGAGCGTTTTATGTTTTTGTGTCACAGTATCATACATTATTTTTTCTCCGAAGAATTAAAATTTATCCTTTCTTCTTCAATTACAAGCGGTCTGTTCATGACTCTGTTGTTTATTGACATTACATATTCACCTTTTATAACAGAGTATTAACACACTGATTTTCTTCATTTTGTTTATCCTTGTTGTGTTTTTCAGGCTTAAAAGTCCATTTCTTATTTAAAATAAAGTTTAAAGGAACTGATATTACCAAGCCAAAAAAAGGAGCAAGGTATTTAGAAATATGCAATACATCTATAAGAAAAAACAGTAAAATATTTCCAATAATTATTCCTGAAAAAGCATAAGATACATATGCTTTGGCAAGAGAATAAAAAAAATTACGCTTGCCGGTCGTTTCATTTTTAAAAACATATTTATTATTCCAAAAGAAAGAATTAAAAACGCTGATAATGAATGCTATAACATTGGCAAGAATATAATGTAAATTAAAATAAACTAATGAAGCATATATAATATATCCAATTACGGTATTGGAAAAGCCAACTATTCCAAATTTAATGAATTGAATAATCGTATTTTTTGAAATATATTTCATTTATCACTTTCTTTGGTTGTTGAAACGCTTGTTTCATTATCAAAATTTACTCTTTTCTTTTCAAATACATGCGGTCTGTCCGTTACACGGGTAAGCAGTACGCCAATATATTCTCCCAAAATACCAATAAAAACCAATTGGATTGCAGAGAAAAAGAAAATGCCGATAAGTATGGGAGCTATTCCGGCATTGAATGAATCCCAAAAGATAATTTTAAGAACAAAATACACCATAGCAATTATCAGGCTTAATATGCCCAAAATAAAACCGGATATCGTCGCAATCCGTAATGGAAGTCTTGAATTGTTAACTATTCCAAGCATTGCCATGTCATACAAAGTATAAAAATTGTTTTTTGTTTTACCATGTTTTCTTTTTGGCTGGGTAAATTTTATTAGAGCTTTTTCAAAACCAATTTCACATATAATTCCTCTGCCGTATGGATATGGTTCTTTCAGTTTCCTGAATATTTCTACCACGCTTTTATCATATAATCCAAATCCGGTAACGTTATCAAGCAGTTCAACTTCGGAAATATTACGTAAAAATTTATAATAAGCTGTACGTAAAAAATATACTAATTTGTTTTCTTTACTCTTTGTTTTCTGGGCAAGAACTATTTTATATCCGTCTTCCCATTTTTTTAAAAATTCCGGTATTAATTCAGGCGGGTCCTGAAAATCGGCAACCAGACTTATAACAGCATCGCCTTCTGTTTGTAGCATACCATGCCAGGGAGAACGAATATGACCAAAATTTCTTGAATTTTCTATTATTTTTACATTTTTATCTCTTGAAGCGATATCTTCCAATATGCTGACTGTTTTGTCTGTAGAACAATTATCAATAAAAAGGTGCTCGTAGTTGTAATTCAAATTCTTGAAGATTTCTTTGACTCTTGAATACAACTCAAATACGTTCTCTTCTTCATTATAACAAGGTGTCATAATACTTATTTTTTTCATATTGAAAACCTCCCTACCGTCATTTTGTCATAATAATTAATAGCAATACAACACTGTATCTTCAAAATTTGAAGAATGTGTACGAACGGCAAAGTTATATGAATCATTTAAATCTTTTATCATTTCCACTATATTCACAAAATCGTCAGGTAAGTGATATATACTGAGAGACATTTTTGGTTTTAGATTTTTAATTAACCCTGCCGCTCCGCGTATCATGTCTTGCTCCGCCCCCTCTATATCCGCTTTAATAACGGTTGGCGGCTGTTTGTCTTTAAAAAAGTCATCAAGCGCGTAAATTTTAATTTCTTTCTCCCCCATATCAGACAAACAAGAATTTGGCGAAATTTCCAGGCTCTTGAAACGTAAATTACCTGTATTAGCGCTAACACCAGCCGGTACAACAATCAAATCGTTTTCATTCATTCGCCACTCGGACATCAGGCGTTTTAATCTTAAATTAAGGGCTTCACGATTACCCTCATCGGGTTCAAAGGCATAAACTTTGCAGTGACCAAAACTCCTGCGTACATACTCTTCTGTGGTATCGCCAACATAAGCGCCCAAATCAGCAATTATTTGAGAAAAATGAGTGTTAAATGGCTGTACATCAAAATATAAATTACCGGACGATTGACAAAGGGATATATCGTGTGTCAGCCAATACCATGTCAAACCCAGATATGCCGACCGCGAATAATCGTCATCCAGCAGCCGGACAATGTCTTTTGCTCTTTCCCACAATAGAACCGCCGCATAAGCATCTGAGGATATATGCGGTATGTCCACTTCGCTTAATTGTAAAGATATTTGCTTTACCCACAATGGCTTTGTCGCTATTAAGATAAAATATTTCTTCGCAAAATCCGGATCAGTCTTCCATGGCTCAATCAATATTTGCTTACCGCAAACAGTACCCCCCCCCCCCCCCCCGTACAATTTCTGGGTTGTTATCAATAAAAAAATCAGCTTCTACTCCAAAATTCGATTTCATAGATCTGAAAAACATTTGCCCATAATTACCCGCCGCAAAAATCGCTATTTTCCGTTCGCCATATCTGTTAATATAATTCTTCAATTGGTTAACTTCACGTTCTATTAACTTTTGAGCTACTATTGGATGGCAAGTATAATGCGTCATAATCAATCTCCTAATAAATACATTAAAAAGTTTAATATAATTAGTTAATAATATTCTCACCGGCTAAAATCATAGGCGCATCAAAAGGCATTCTACAGTATTTGCACGCATTCACAAAAGGCAACTTTTTGAATTTGTTTAATGCTTCCGCTAATTCGTTGCCCGCTAAATCATTAATATGCACGGTATTTTCATCATCATTAATAATGCCCAAGGTTACTCCGGCATAATGATGCGGACAGGCGTATAAAATGCCTTTATGAAGACGGTTACAATTATGAAGAAAACAAGCATTAAAACGCCGGGACAATTCCTCATCACTTTCCTTTCGAAACTCAAAAGAAGAAAAATCAAACCATTTTTTATAACCGCCATATATGAATGATACAGCGTTTTCAGTTAATATTTGCTTTGTCTTGGCAAGCAATTCAGTTTGCTTATCTGACAACATCCCCGTGTAGTTTGATATATATACCGCCACCTGTGGATTTTTTAAAGCTTCCAGTAATTCTACCGAAGGCAAAATGGTTCCGTTTGTGAATATACGGATAAACGCCGCGTTTGGAATTTTTAACGCACTATGGATAATATCCGGCAACCCAGAATGTAAAAAAGGCTCCCCGCCGATAAACTCTGTCAGTGTAACAAATTCGGCGGCACTCGCTAAACGTTCAATATCTTCAATTACAGTTTTTGTATCAACAAATCTTCGTTTTTCTTTCGGACACAATGGAATAGATTCACAACAGTGGCTGCAATTTAAAGTACAAACATTCCCTAAAGCATACCCAATCATAGTCACTTTTTTTGTTTTTAATCCACTTTCTTCACCTTGTTTAAACTTTATAAGATTCATTCCGTATTTACGTAAAGAGGGGCAAATATTATCCAGAATACAACAATCTGAACAAAATGCGTGTTTTATATTTTTATATTTATTTATCCGCAACGAACAGATGGCACATTGAAGAACCTGAGCAACTTTTTCACCATTTTCAATTATATTAATCTGCAAACCAAATGCTTTTAAATCAGCGATGATAGATTCAGCGGGTTTTAGGCTTGCCGCGACAATTAATACACAGTCTCCGGTATTATCAAGTCTTTTTAAAGTATCGGGCATACATACAGGGAAGCCATCGACTTCCAAAATTTCCGCCGCATTCCTGTCAACAAGTAATTTAATAGGAATTTCCATATACTTCAAAGCTCGATATAATGTTACACCTACAATCCCGGTGCCATAAATAATAACATCCCTGTCGCGCAATTTGTTTTTGAAAGTTGAAATAACATCCACCGGCGTTTCCGATGCCGCATCCAAATCAATATTGATGAATATACTTTCATTCTTCATAAACAACCTCTTTGATTTTCAATTTACTGCCCTATCAAACCATTTGGTCTGCCCAATACCCTCATAATGAGATTCATGAACAAAAATATCCTTAATCTCATCGCTTGCTTGTGAGAATTCGGTTTTAAGCATAGTTAAAACAGCATCCGCTGTCTTAATGTCAGGATCGCGTAAATGCCACAGTTCATCATTAGAAAGCGCTTCAGTCAGAGATTTTATAATACACCCCTGAATATAAGCGATTTTTTTATATTGTTTTTGATTTTCCAGTTGTTTGTCCGCAAACACAGGCTGTAATTCATTGTCAAAATATAAAAATTGCGTTTGATCGGGCTGGGACAAAATTTCAAACAGCTCATAAACTTTCAGAAACGTGTATGGCAAATGATAAAATGTGAAATCGCCCAACCAACTGTGAATTTTCTCTGGACAAGGAAATGTAGCGGCAATATTAAAGGTATTGAAGCACACCAATTCCGCACGGTTTCCGAATTCAAAAAGCTCCATAATTTTTGCTATACATGTCCCTTTTGTTGCTAAATCATAGAATAAAATACGATGATAATCATGTAAACCAAGATTTCTTGCATACTGTCTGTAATTGTCATGATACTCGGCAAAACGCACGGAAAGCGCGTCACGTGAAGCAAGAAAATAAAAGCTGCCCGGCAAGTCCTTAACCCGTTTTTTAAAAGTATTATATAACTCATTCATCAAATAGCCGTCTCGTGACATAAAACAAACAACCGTTCGGCCGGCATTTTCAATTGTCTGTACTAACCAACGTAAAAATTCTAAGGCAATTGGGATAAAATATTCGGCTATGGTCTCCAAACTGTTAATGGTGACTTTGCCTCGTCCATTGTTCAAGGCAAATGGATTATTCAGGACATTGGCCGCAAAGCGCCCCACAGTCAGACTATCTTCAATATTTTTTACCTGGCTTATTAAAGGATATAGAGGCGAATTCAACAACAAGTCAGAAGCACTCATAACATAGTAAGTATCAATACCCTCAGCCTCAGCCTTTTCAATATCCGCCGTCTTGTTATCGCCGATATGCAGTATGTCAGAATATTTTTGTTTTAAAACTTTAAACAGTTGCCCCGATTCTTTGGTCGCGTTATATTCATTGGAAACAAAAATATCCGTTTCTTTACAAGGCATTCCGCTATTGGCAAGTAATTCAGATAAAAAAGATGATGAAAAATACATATCTGAAACAATCAGGACAGTTTTCCCTTTTTGAACCGCGTAACGGAAAATATCAACCATACTGTTACGCGGAACAAGTAATTTCTTTTCCCAATCCATTTCTTTTTCTTTTAACCATACTGTTTCATTTTCAGGTAAATTTAATTTTTCACTTAGCTTTACATAGATTTGGTCATAATTAGGGGGGGGGGGTACGCAAACAGCATTTATTTCCCTTTCCGCCTCAAGACGGCTATTTGAAAAAGATATTTTCCGCCCAAAATTTTCTTCAAATGATCTTTCAACCAAATCAAATACATCACAAGGACGCAATACGCGACGCATTAATAAAGTATCAAACAAATCAAATGTAATAGTTTTGTGTCGATCAATAGCGTCTTTCAATTGTAATTCGGAACAATTCCAATATGGGTTTTTTTCAAATTCCGAAGCCTTATTAGAAAAACAATCATGTAAATCATCCCCGTCCAGATTATAAATTTTCAACCCGCTATTTTCCAAATATTTAATTCGTTCATATATCATTCTGACTAAGGCGACACGGGCAATAATTATTATTATTTCTGACAGTCCCGCAATTTCATCCGCCGAATAAACATGATAACCGTACATTTGTTGCCCTGCTTTTTGCGCGTCAACCAAACCAATAATACTATTTGGATTATTCATATTCTCAATAATATATTTTGTATTTATCCCAACCCCATAAATCGCGATTTTTTTATCGGCAAAGCGTAAACATAAAGAATTAAATTTTTGTAGTATTAACTGTTGTTCATTCATATACTATTATCATAACTGTATTCCGGAAGAAACAGCTTTTGAATTAAAGGGCATATCACAATAATGGCAAGCTTCAATATAAGGTAAGGTAATAAATGTTTTTAGACGTTCAATGAGCGTATCGGGCTTTTCATATATTTTTACAACACTGTCATCTATTGGGATTTTATTTGTAATATATCCAGCGTAATGATGCAAGCAACGAAACAGCATTCCATCATAAATCCTATAACAGTCTTTTAAACTACAGTTGCTGTAACGCCCTGCCAACACGGTATCATTGTCATCATTTTTATTAAAAGATAATGTGTCAGACCATGTAAAATTTTTCGCTGAAAAAATTGTAACACCAGCATCTTTCAGAATGTTTTCAGTAGCAATGATTCTTTCTTTCTGAACAGACGAAAGGTTTACAGAATAATTTGATAAATCAACTGTAACAAAATTCTGAGCTAATTGGGCAAGTAACTCCTTACTTGGCATAATTGTACCATTAGTAAAAACATTTATAATACCGATATTATCAATCCTTCGTAGTTCCTTAATAATTATATGGAGTTCGGGATGTAAAAAAGGTTCTCCGCCTACAAAATCCAAAACTGTAACAAATTCACAGGCGGCAGCAAGTGTTTGTATATCTTTTATTATTGAGGCATATGACTGAAAATGCTTTTTTTCCTTCGCTATATATGGTACATGTTCCACACAATGTTTACAATTTAGTGAACAAACCGTACCAAGTATACATCCTATTAGTGTAATGTCTGCTCCGCCGTTATTAATTTTCCCTGCACCATGTTTAACCAAGTTATATTTTAAAATCGGACAAGTATGATTAACCTTAGTACAGGAAGAACAATATTGAATATCAAGTGTTCCGCCTTCAGCTTTTAAAAAACAAACAGCACTCTGCAACGGATAATGAAGTAAAAAACCATTGTAAACCTGCATTTGCGGCGCAATATTCTTTATATCATCTTTTATAGATAGATAATTTTTCATGTTCACGGATGCAATTACAATTATATCCCCCCCCC
>Ga0268262_10004298_pt1 | contig 14813 bp, 12 predicted proteins | sample TergutNc150P3_FD_190354 | JGI IMG/M metagenome (GOLD analysis project Ga0268262, IMG submission 190354) | Nasutitermes corniger P3 segment gut microbial community from laboratory colony in Florida, USA - Nc150 P3 (SPAdes) (version 2) | ecosystem: Host-associated > Arthropoda: Insects >... | reverse complement strand
TGCACAATTATTGTTTTGTAAGGCTTCTACGGCAACTTTAGCACGAGTATCCTCGGCATCTGCTCCTGGTAATGAAAAACCATACTGCAAATGATAAGCCCATCTACAACCTCGTGCAGCCGCATATTCCCCGCCAGATAGGTAAGAATCTCCATTTTTCCTTTGTACAGCTTCCCATATAACTTCTGCACAATTAGGATTTGAACGAGACTCTGCGGCAGCATTAGCACGAGTTCTTTTAGCATCTGCACCTGGCAAAGAAAACCCTTGCTGGAAAATATAATTCCACTTACAACCATACTCCGCCGCGTATGATTCGCCAGACGAAGAGTGGGAATATGTGAATGCCAAGGCAAGCCCGAGGGTTGCCACCTGTACGATTTTAGAGAATTTATTTCTCATATGTGTTCTCCTATTGTTGAGAGGGAAAAATCTTTGAAATTCTGAAAATCCTGTAAATTCTGCGAATTCTGGTTCAGACAAAAGAATGCAATTGTGAATTTCCATTATAACCATTGCGCAACCCCTCCGTGTCCCGAACAAGTTCCGCGCCTATTCTGACTATAACTATATGTCCCGTCTCTGCAAATTGCCGTTGCTCCGCCAGCATTGTTAGCAGAAGGGCGGCATACAGTATTCCCTTGGGAATTTTTGTAGCTTCCGTTGGGGCAATTATAATACGAATTATAATCAGTTGTTTTCTTTGGTTGCGTTCCTAAACTATCTTGCCAATATATCCCTTTCTGCGAAAAGGAAAATGTCGCTGTTAAAGCAACAAGCAATAGTATTATTTTAATCATTTTACCTCTAATCACTTTCTACCTCCAATAAACCAAGAATTCATCTCTTGGGTTGATTGAAATTTCTTAACTGGTCTTAGAATTGACTCCCAACCTTTGCCATTTCTACATTCAACTGAAACCGTGTAAATAGCTCCATAAGGACCTTTATCCTTCCTAACGCAATCAGTCTGCCCAACCTCTACATAATCATTAACTCCACGACAACTGTAAGGAATCAATTTAAGCTGGCCATCCCTATCGTAACAATCATTGGAAAACACTATAGCCATACCTTTCATAGACTTAGGAATTTGTCTAGTCTGACCGTAAATATGGCAAGCTAAAGGTTCCATATCTTGAGAATAGCACTCGCTATCTCTAGAATGGGAAACTGAAACGAAAAACAAGAGAAGAAACATACTTGTTTTAACTGGTTTGGATTGCACTGCTGTCATAGTGTTACCTCCGTTTTAATGGTTGAAAATACACCCCTACATTCTGTAAATTTTGGTTCAGATAATAATAATTTTGAAAATTTATATATTCATTTGTATGATTAAGAAACGACATTGCTAACTGCAACGTCACTGCGACCCTGAGGGATAAGGTTTAGACATGGAAGCCATAGTAGGTGTAATATATAAATTTCTAAATTCCCTCTAATGTTAGCCATCACAGGTTTAATAGGTTCTGGGAAATCTCTTGTGGCATCTGTTGTTAGGGAGGCGGGTTTTGATGTTTTGGATGCCGATGCCCTTGCACACGAGCTTTACAGGGAAAATGCGGATTTGCGAAAAAAAATTGCAGAGGAGTTTGGAGATGAGGCTATTTTGGAAAGTGGAGTGAATCGCCCCTATATTTCGCAAATAGTTTTTGGTGATGAGCAAAAACTCTGCCTTTTGGAGAGCATTGTTCACCCAATTTTGCAGCGTGAAATTGAAAAAAGAAACCCGCCATTTGTGGAAGCTGCCGTTTTGTATAAATGGCAAGATTTCGCAAAAAAAATGCAGCAAATATGGATTGTACAAGCCGATGAAAACATAAGAAAAGAACGCCTGCTGAAAAAAGGAATGAACGAGAGCGATATTGAGAGGAGAATGAAAATGCAAAGGGATATTGGGCGTGGGATGTATAATATGGTTTATATTGATAACAACGGTTTGCCGGAGGTTTGCATTGATTTCACAAAATGTCTCATTAAAAAAATACAGCACGTTTAAAATTGGTGGGTTTGCAAAATTATTTGCCGAACCTAAATCCATTGCTGAGATTAGGGAATTGTTGATGTTTTGCAAAAAAAACAATGAAAAATTTTTCATTTTGGGCAATGGAAGCAATATCCTTTTTAGCGACAAGGGTTTTGACGGCTTGGTGATAAAGATAGGAAAGAAGTTGGAATCTGGAAAATCCCTGCACGATGTTATTCACGCTGCCGCAAACAAAGGTTTGGGTGGAATAGAAAAACTTGAAGGCATTCCTGGAACCATTGGAGGCGCAATTTTTATGAATGCCGGAGCGCACGGACAGCAAATTTCGGATTGCATAAAAAGCGTTGTTTCTGTTACAACTTATGGCGGAATAGTTACAAGAACAAATGAAGAATGCAAATTTTCTTATAGAAACAGCGTATTCAGAATGTTAGACGAAATTATTGTTGCCGCCGAATTTGATTTTGTTCCAATATCAAAAGAAATTATAAGCAAGAACAGAAAGGAGGTTTTGACTTGGCGACGCGAAAAGCAACCTTTGAAATATCCAAATGCGGGTTCCATATTTAAAAATCCAACAAACAATTTGCCTTTAACCGATAGCCATTTATCTGCTGGTTATTTAATAGATTCTTGTGGGCTTAAAGGGTGCAGGGTAGGGGATGCAGAGGTTTCTGAGCTTCACGCGAATTTTATTGTGAACAGAGGAAACGCAACAGCTAGTGATGTAAAAGCATTGATGGAAAAAATAGTTCAAGAGGTGAAAAAAAAACATGGCATTGTGTTGGAGCCTGAAATTTGTATCTTTTAAATATGCTCAAAATACCTAGTATTATTTTATTTACCGCTGTTTTGTGGTTTCAAACAAATGCTGCGGTGATATATATGAATGGAGATTATTCTTCAATTGAATATCATTTTGGAGTTTTGAGCGAAATAGAGAGGTTTCAAATACCAATAGATACAGTTGTTGGCAGCCAGTGGGGTGCTTTTGTGGGTGCTTTGTGGAGTGCAGGTTGGAGTTCAGCGCAAATAAGGGAGTTAATAAAATCTTGGGACTCTCTACCAAAGGCAGAACAACAACAAAAAGTTGCTTTGTGGCAAAGAGAATGGCTAATAAAGCACAAAGAAGATGGCTCTCCTTTTTTAGTTGATCTTACCGAAAGCAAACCGTATTTCGGGCAAGTTTTTTTTGATTTAAGGGTACAGGAAAGCCTTTGGCGCTCTGATATAGGTTCTAAAATACCATTTCGCAAAATAGACAGTTTGGAAAATTATCCCTTTCCTCCTGTAGCTAACAGAGAGCAAGAGGCACTTGTTAGAATTTTTTCAAATCCTATTGCTCTAAGAGATACAAATGGTTCGGCAGCGCAGCGCTATCAACAAAAACTGTGGCGTGAAGATTCCACATTGATAATTTTGCGCCCACACTCAAAACCAAATCCAGATTCTCTCTTTGAAGCTGGAATCCAAGCTGTTCAAGCCCGCCGTTCTAGCCTAGCTCAAATGTTTACGGAAAACCCCGCCAGTAAGGGCGCGATTAATCGCGCCCCTACTGGCACTGCGCCGCCCCCTCCGCGTTTCCTTTACCTTCCTGTTTTTGACAGCATTCCTGCCGAAATTCAGGGACATTTGAAAAGTTTTTGGAACCCTAGCGATACAGGCATTCTTGGGGTTCGCAATTTTTTGAAAAATTTGCAAGAAGATGGTTCTTATAGAGAAGTGAATCTAGTTTTGGATACAGGTTCTTTATTGCAAATAAACTCGGAGAGCAACCCGCAATTATCGCTATCACTTATAGGTTTTGGCGGAACGCTTTTTGGTGCAAACATTGCGGCAAATACCAATTTTCGTTTTGTGAACCAGTTTGGTTACAATTTGAATTTAATGGCTTTTTACGGGCAAGGAAAGAGAGGAGTGGAACCAAATTTGCGCTTTGAACAGTTTTTTATGGAGAGTGGTGATTTTTTTGCAAAGGCGAAATTCTATGAATACGAACCAATTTCCTTTTTTCAAAGGAGCATTCACAACATAGAAACAAGGTTGCTAAAAGAAAACGGGGCTGTAATAGTTCTTGGCGTTGAAAAAGATCGTTTGCAGATAGCTGTTGAACTTGACCGCAGAGATATAACAAGCGGTGCTTCGGGCATTCCTATTTATGATAAAAGCTCTTTTGATGACGATGAAGAGGAGCCAGAGCCAATAGGTTTTTATTACGAGTCTGTGGGGGTAAGTTCTATGTTCCCTTATGCTAAATGGCTTTGGCAAAGCGAAGGATATAACAGATGGTTTGCAAAAAAGGGTTTCATGGCGCAGCTCACGGGTGGTTTCAAGGCGGTTTCTGTTCATAGCATTGACCAAGAGGCTCCGCTTTATGTTTCTAGCCAAGGTATTCTTTCAATTACAAAGCCACTTACCGAGTATGTATCCATAAGCGCAGGAACTGAGTTCGGCGCAAATTTCCGCAGAACCGATAGAGGAGACTTTGTTTTGCCAAACGAACTTTACGGTCTTGATTTCTTTAGTCCCGACCCTGCTGTTGGGAATCGCTATCGTTTTGCTATGGGAATGGGCAGTTATATGGGAGAGTGGCAAACCCCAGATAATTCTTCGCATTTATATGGGCTTGTACATGCGGGTTTTTCTATTCAGTGGCAGGGGAGTGGCATATTTTTGGCAGGCGGTTTTGCAAAAGATGGGGAGCCAAATCCGTGGAGTGAAATGGGAGCGAAAAGGTTTTTTGCGGAACCAAAAATTAGGATTAAAATGCAAACTTTTGATTTTGTGCTTGGATGCAACCGAATATATTCCACTATGGATTACCTAAATATCACTAAAAAAGGTGAAAATCGCATTTTTTTGAATCTGCAAAGCGGTTTTTTTGACTAGAAATGTCATTTTTTTGTAAAAAAATGTATATTTATTATTAGGTAGTGTGGATTTTTTCTACATTCGCTAGGGGTTATTATTATGATTAAAAAACTTAAATTCATTAATTCAGTGCCGCTTATTTTATCGGCACTAACGACAATTATTATACTAATTGCTTGTGGCTCTGGCGAGATAGAAGGTATTAATGATAAAGACGTGAAAACTTCCCAAGACATACTAAAGATCAAAACGCCTGGCATCTTATCATCAATAATGGAAGCACCAATTTATAGTTCATGTTCACCTGTAAGCTCTTCTTCTAGCACAATAGAGGGCAATTCAAGCGGTGGTAGCAACACAAGCGGCTCTTCCAGTTCAGGTACCAGCAGTTCAGGCACAGCCCCAAGCCCCAGCAGTTCAAGTGTGACCCCAAGCAGTTCTGGTCCATCTCTGTATAATCTTACTTGTACCATGACTGTTCATACAGGAGTGGCAGGTACGTCTATTCCAGAGGATAATAGACCTAAGCTAAAATGCGAAGTAAAAGCGAGCGGCGAAATTTCTAATGTAAAGCTAGAAGATATTACTTGGCCTAGTGCTCCTAGATGGCCTGCTCCAGTAGAAGGCTCGTATAACGTTGTAGCTAAAGTAGATAGCGATAATAAAGCAACAAAATGTCAAGGATTAGAAGTTGAATGTGGTGCGTTTACAGTATGCCCCAGAACAGGTTGTCCGGTAAGCAGCTCAAGCGTAGCACCGCCACCGAGCAGCTCAAGCAGTAGCAGCACGACTGTGGTGGTAAGCAGTAGTTCTAGCAGACCAAGCAGTTCTAGTGCGGTGCCCAGCAGTAGTTCTAGCAGACCAAGCAGCTCTAGTGTGGTGCCCAGCAGTAGTTCTAGCAGACCAAGTAGTTCTAGTGCGGTGGTAAGTAGTAGTTCTGTTGCTGCTAACTTGGCTTGCAATATGACTGCTACAACAGGAACTGTAGGCACTGCAATAACTCCTACTCCCACTGTGCAATGCAATGGTACTGGTGTTACCACTGGTTTAACATGGACACCAACAAATCTCACTCCAACGGCGGAGGGAAGCGTTGCCGTATCGGTAAGTGCAAGCTGCGGTGGTAGTGCTAAAACAGCAACTTGCGGTAATGTGACGGTGAGTGCTGCTCCTGCTAACTTGACTTGCACTATGACAGCTACAACAGGAACTGTAGGTACTGCAATAACTCCTACTCCCACTGTGCAATGCAATGGTACTGGTGTTACCACTGGTTTAACATGGACACCAACAAATCTCACTCCAACGGCAGCAGGAAGTGTTGCAGTATCAGTTAACGCAAGTTGCGGTGGTAGTGCCAAAACAGCAACTTGTGGTAACGTGACGGTAGCTGCTGCATCCTCGTGTGAGTATCAGACAAGTTATTGCAATGGAGCAGCTTTTAGTACTGTACTAACTCCAGCGACCATTCCTTCTAATCCAGCAGCAGGTTGTTATTTATTGCAAGATTTTACCCAATTATCAATTTATAATTCAGGTACTATAAAAGTCAACGGAACAGATTATACTGATAAAGTTGTTAATGGTAATGTATGTGCAAGTTGGAGTACGCCAACTTGTGAAAATTTCAAAGCAACCTTAACAAAAAAAGATGGCGGTTATTATGTTTATATGGGATCAAATGGTGCATTTGGCACTGCTACGGCAGGAACTAAAAATCCCTCTTGTCAATAGCGTTGCCTGCTCATTTGTAAATAATTCCAAGCCCCCGCAAGGGGGTTTTTGTTTTAGGGGTGGTTTTTTTGTATATTTTATATTATGGAACTAAAAGATTCCACAACAATGAATTTTGAAATCAGATATAGTAATTCTGCATTTAAGCATGGAATAACTGAGACTGATATTTTGTGGGCATTTAAAACAATACAATACGATGCTGTTTTAGAAGAATTCACAGATAAATACTTGCTCATAGGTTTTGATAAAAATGCAAATTTAATTGAAATTTTGTATAATATTGTTGATGATAATGTAATTTTGGTTTTTCACGCAATGAAATGCCGTTCTGCATTTGTTGCTTTGTTGAAATAGGAGGAATGATTATGACCGAAAAGGAATACGATGCTTTAGATGAGTTGTTAACAAAAACAACTCCTAAGGTCGGAGCAAATGGAACTGGTTTCGTAAGCAAACTGAACGCCAAGTTATTTGGCTTAGACGAACTTTCTGTAAATTATCTTTTCACTAAGTCGCTTGCTACACATAAAAGTCCAGCAGAGATTATTGGTGTAATGGTACGAGAAAAGATAGCAGAAGTATCCACTAGCCACTAAAATGAAAAAACTCACCTTTTTATTCTTGCTCTTTGCCTGCCTCGCGTATGCTCAAAAAAATACGCCAAAAAATATTAAACCTGCTAAAGACACTAAAGGTGCTAAAGAAACCCAAATCACCTTAGATGACATTAAAGGCACATTCACGGATTTTCGCGAAAAAAAGAAATATAAAACTTTAAAATTAGGCGGGCGGGTTTGGATGGCGGAGGATTTAAATTACAAAAAAAACAGACTTTTCAATTTTGATTCCGTACAAAAGGCTTGCCCATACGGTTGGCGTTTGCCTAGCAAAAATGCTTGGGAAGATTTAAAAAAAGAATTAAGCGACATTGATCCCAAACTCAAAGCGAAAATCGGATTGAATACGCAGGGCAAATGGTGGGCGGTCACCAGTAGCAGCCCAGACTCTGTGGTTTATTATGTAGTTGTAAATTCCGGTTTTGGCGGCATAAACAAATTAGATAATGTTGAAACGGCTAATTTTGCTGTTCGTTGTATTCAAAATATCAAAGCCAAACCAAGCGAAAAGAAAAATGATATAAAACTCTACAATACAGTAAAAATAGGCTCTGGGTTATGGATGGCAGAAAATTTAAACTATAAAACTGGAAAATCTTGGTGCTATGAAAACGATGATTACAATTGCAATATGTACGGGCGTTTATACGACTGGAACACTGCGATTAAAGCGTGCCCCAGCGGTTGGCATTTACCCACACGGCGAGAATGGAACGAAGTATCAATAGACGAATTTTCACCAATACTCGGCGGAAGTTTAAGCGGCGAATATAGCCATGCAGTATCTGCAAATGAATACAAATTTTTAGATAGAGAAAAATCTGGAAATTGGTGGGGCATAGCGGAGTATGGGATTAACGATGCGTATAGCTTACATATTAAAGCAAATGAAAATAACTTGGACGAAAAAATCACAAATAAATCCATTGGCTATTCAGTTCGTTGTGTTCAGAATATTCCTAAAACTGGCAAAACAAACGATGTAAGTCAATACAAAACAGTCAAAATAGGCAATAGAGTTTGGATGGCAGAAAATATGAACTATAAAACAAGTATAGGTAATTCTTGGTGCTTTGAAGACGATGATTTTTATTGCAAAAAATATGGGCGTTTATACGACTGGAACACTGCGGCTAAGGTATGCCCTAGCGGTTGGCATTTGCCTAGTGACTCGGAGTGGAATGAATTGGAAAAATCTGCGGGCAAAGGCCTTGCGGATGCCATTTCTGCTTTGAAAGGCGGTTTTCGCGATAATGATACTTATGAATATACTTTAGAGCAGCAGAGAAGCGGAGAAAAAATAGGCCGCTGGCGCAATTTAGAAGAAAATGGTTTATGGTGGACATCCACAATATTTGAAGCTAACGGTTCTGCTCAGGCGCGGAGTTTATCGCCTTCAGGAGGATTTTCTAGTACCTTGAAAGATAAATCTGCGGGTCTCTCAGTTCTTTGCATACAAAACCCGCCGATTAGAAAAATCAGCAGAACATTCACAGATACCCGCGATAACAAACAATACAATGTAATTAAAATAGGTAACATAATGTGGATGGCAAATAATTTAAATTACAATGCAAAAGGTAGTTTTTGCTACAACAATAAACCTGAAAACTGCAATAAGTACGGGCGACTTTATGATTGGGATGTGGCTCAAACAGTTTGCCCCTCTCCTTGGCGTTTGTCTAGCAATGATGATTGGCAGAATTTGATAGAGGGTTCAGGCGGCGATGTTGCCAGAAAACTTAAATCAAAGGAGTGGGGTGGATGGGATAATTATGGTTTTACTGCGTTGCCAGGCGGTTTCACCAAAGCTCAAGGTTTTGCAGAAATCACAGAAAAAGGATATTGGTGGACAAGTGATGCTAATGGTCCTTATGGCAAATACAAATATATAAGTACAGACAGAGATAATGTAGCTCATTCCGAATATTCCAAGTCAATGGGACTTTCGGTTCGTTGTGTGCAAGACTGCGGATATTTTAACTGCGTGATGGAATAAAAGCCTGGCTTATGTTTAAAACCTCATTCATTTTTTCTTTTACATTTGGCTTGCCGGGGAGAATTTCCAAAAGAGAGTATAACGTTATAGCGGGTTTGCCGGCAAATGTTATGGCATTTCCATTTATTGGCGGTGGAGTTTCAATTTTTTCTGGCTTGGGTGCTTCTCTAAAGAAAATTATTTTCTCTGGGTTTACCAATTCTATTTCTTTGCTGAGCATTTCTTTTAAAATATTTTTTTCCCTAGGCAAAGCAGTATCATTGCATTTTAAAAAGAAAGATACTGCGCATTTATTTAAATCTATTTCAAGTTTCTTAAACAACCTCTTTAAAATATCTTCAGCCTCTGCCGTTAATTCAAGCGGCGAAGGAAAAACTAAAAAATAAGGCACCTCTGTTTTTATTTCAGGAGCACAAAAACTTAGGAGCCGCATACCCTTAGTATATATAGAATGCACCTTCAAAGCCTCATAAAAATCCTTAGGACTACCAACCTCTTTCCACAACAAATCATCATTCTGCACCGATTTCTCCATATTCTGTAAATTCTTTAATTCTGTGAATTCTGGTTCAGACAATGGTTCAGACAATGGCAACACCACCTCAAAACAGCCTAGTTCGCCTTGAGCCATAAGATATGTATGCAGTGGATGTGCGTTCATATTAAATCCCAAAATTTCCCTCTATTCCAAATTGCAAATAAAATCCCATTCCCTTTGCCATAAATGGAACAATATCAAAGCCATTACCGGAATTTCTGTCTTGATCACGCACTGCAACAGAACGTTCTCTTGCATTTTCTTCGCCAAAAAAGCGCAAGGCTTTTATATTTAACGGTGCGAATATATTATCTGCTTCAATAAAAAAGCGAACATTTTCAAGGAAAATTATTCTCGCTTTTGATTTTAAGTCTAGGTTAAGGCGAATATCTGTGCGAAATAGAGAAACTGTTTCGTCTGCGAGTTTTATGTGCCTTTGTTCTTGGTCTGGAATTATTTCCCATTCATAAAGGGGTCTGTCTAAGGCTGCACGATGGCTAATTATCAAGGATAAAAGGGAATCGCTTCTGGGATAAATTCTCAAATGCGAAACCATATCTAGGCGTGAATTTGCCTGCCAAGGGAGAGAACCGTCTGGAAGTTCGTATTTGCCTTGTATATGCGAAATATTGCTTTGGAATGCGAGTGTGTGCAAAGTGTGAAAATCAAAAGTTATTTGGCTTCCGCCCACCCACCCAAAATTAACCTTTTGGAGTTCTTTGTAATATTCGTAAGCACGTGGAATTGGCAAAACAGGGTCTGGATAATAGCGCCCAAACCCATGCGCAGAAATTTTTAAAGCACCCAAAGAATATCTCGCTCCCGCTTTAACCACTCCGCCGCTATTCAATTTCTCGTCCCAGTCGCTACGCCAGGCAATATTTCCAAAAATGGCAATATCTTTGCCAGTTCCTTTTTCTATGTCAAAAGAGGCGAGTGGTGCAATTTCCTTTGAATAAAGTGAAAATATACCACCTGCCCCAAATATGCTTTGCACTGAATTTGCATTATTTCCGTTTGCAATTGTATAATGAACATTTGCCTGAAACACATTGTCGTTTAAAACATTTTCCTTCCCTATAAAATGCCATTCTTTTGAAACACTGTGAAAGTCATATAAAAGGGCAAAACCCAAATCAGGGGTTTGTTCCCAAGAAATTCCAGCACTAGCGGTTAAATGCGATATTTCGTAGCCATCTATGAATTTACAATCTATGATATCACAATATTTTAGAGGACTATTTGATTCTTGTTCAAATTTTCTAAAAGTTGAAGTATCTCTTAGAGAATCGGAGGTTTGTTTTGAAATAACTCCCGCATAAATATTTGTTCCACTCAAAGTTTTGTATTCTGCAAAAGTCAAGCCGTAAAACTGAGAGCCTTGTATTATGGTGGTGGTATCTTGACGAATGGAATATTCATCGCTTGAGTAAAGCCCAGTTATTGCCCAAGAATTGTGTAAAGAATCTTTGCCAAAAAACCTTCCGTATAAATCCATGGAAAAAAGGGAAAAAGAATTGCGGTCTTTGGAGCATTCATCGCAACTTTCATTTGTTCTTTTAAACTCGGTGAAATATTTTTCTCCCATATTTTTTAGCATTGATGGGTCTAAATATCTTGCGCTAAAAGCAAAACCATCCCAAAAGAGCCAAGGTCCTTCCATATAAATCTCGCGCAGAGTTGTTCCAATCGAAATATCTGTTTTGAAGTTGCTTGAATTTCTCTGTTCAAATTGAATTGAGCCAGCAAGCCCTTGATTAAAGGGATTTTCTCCATAATGCTCGCTTATGTTTATGTTTTGAACTGCGTGTGGATTTATTACCGATAAATTGCCGGGAAATCCAATATCTAAGTGCCGCATATTTGGTATTCTAAATTCCCCAAGATGATATGCAATTTCTTCGGAGCGGCTCCCGTCATAAAATAGATTGCTAGAAAAATCCATTTGCCCAGATATTCCTGGCATTTGGCTCAAATGCTCGGTTAAATCAAAGCGAAGCCCAGCCGCATCTTCTAGCTTTTGCACAGAAACAACACGTGGATTTTGCCATGCGCTACCACCGCCCACAACGGTTGCGCTTCCCAAGTGCTTTGCGTTTGAGCGCATACTAACAACAACGTCTAGCAAATCTCCATAGTCTTGCATTTCCACTACTGTGCTGTCAAAACCATTTTTTTTGAAAATCAAAACTGCATTTCTGCTATCCAGTTCAAATTCAAACCTGCCTTTATCATCGCTTTGCCCAATGGCTTTCCCTGAGATGTATGAAATATATGCGAATGAAATAACATTATCGGCAGATTCTTCTACCACCACACCTCTAACAGGCACGGCATACGAAGATGCTATAAGGAATAACAGAATGAAAAATAACAAATGCACAGAATAAAAAAATTAGTAAATTCATAGGGGTATGAATCCGGCCAAACTCTACAAAAAACTTTATTCTCTCTACAGCGCTCAGGGATGGTGGCCTGTGCGTAGCGAATTTAAGGGTAGGGGTTATCATCCGAATGTGTTTGGCTTGCCAGCAACAAGAAAAGGCAAATTTGAAGTTTGCATGGGTGCAATTTTAACACAAAACACCGCTTGGACTCAAGTGGAAAAAGCTCTGACAAACCTCTTTGCCGCAAAAATAAATACTCCCGAAAAAATCTTAAAAACAGATAGCGAAACAATAGCAACCCTAATAAGTCCGGCTGGCTATCGCAACCAAAAAACCAAATACCTAAAAAACATAGCAGAATGGTTTAAAAAAATCTATACCCCATACCCTATACCCTATACCCAAGAACTTAGAGAAGAACTGCTCCAAGTAAAAGGCGTTGGCAGGGAAACCGCAGATTCCATTTTACTTTATGCTTTTCATTTGCCAACTTTTGTAATAGACACGTACACAAAAAGAACTCTTGCTGCTTTAAAAATTTTTGACGAAAAAACTCCTTACGAAACTCTGCGGCTATGGTTTATGGAGAATCTAGAGTTATCTGTGCCGCTATTTCAAGAATATCACGCTTTATTTGTTGAACATGGGAAGAAGTCTTAATATTTACTATATTAACACCCATGAAAATAATCTCATTAATTTTTTTGTTAGCCTTTTCCGCTTATGCGCAGTTGCTTTCTGGTAGCAATATTCCTGTAATTAGAGTTGGGAGCGTTGGCATTAACCCTGGGAAAATAGATAGCTTGGTTAAGCAGCTTGCCCAAGCTCAAGCTCCAGGGCAAAACATCCCACCCGAAACAATGACCCAGCTTCGCTGGGCTGTTATAGATAACCTTGTGGGGCAAGAGCTTTTAAAAGCAGAAATAGCCAAACAGGGATTAAAAGCAGATGCCAAAAAAACAGATAGCCTTATTGCATTATTCAAAAAGCAGTTTCCAAGCGAAGCGGTTTTTAAACAAGAACTCAAAAAGAGCGGTTCAAATGAGACTGAATTCAAACAAAAGATAGAAAACCAATTGCTCGCAGACCAAATTCTGGAAAAAAAAGTTCCATATCCAAAAGACCCTACAGCTCAAGATAAAAAGAATTATTGGGAAAAACATAAAGGCGAGGTTATATTAAGCGATTCCATAGCTGGTGCGCGTATAGTTTTAAACATTGCCAAAGGAGAAAGTGCTCAGGCCATACAAGATAAAAAAGATATATTGAAGGGATATGCTGCACAGGTTCGCACAAAAAAAGCCAACTTCGCAGCACTCGCAGCTCAGGTTAGCGAAGACTCTGGTGCTAAAAAAGACGGTGGCGTTATGGCCAGATTCTTGCCCAAAGATCAGGGAGCTGAATTTGTAAATGCAGTTAAAAATTTGAAAGTAGGGGATATTAGCGAGCCTTTTGTGCAAGGCGGGAACAAGGTTGTGATATTTATGCTCTCTGAAAAAAACGATGGCAAATTTGAAAGCTATGAGTATCAAATAGATTATATCTTGCGTGTTGAGGCAGAACGTTCTCGCCAGCTTGCCATAAAAAGCTATCTTGACCAGCTCTCAAAATCATATAAAGTTCAATATTTAAACAAAGAGTATATGCCACCAGATGCCATTGGGCAATAGCAAAAGTTATGGCAAATACCACCCATACAGGCTTAATTTCAATCCGCGAGCGAATAGACAAGCTCCGGGAGTATCTTTGACTTAGATGTTAAGGCAGAAGAACTTGCCGTTTTAGAAAAACAATCAGGGAACCCGGATTTGTGGAACGATGCCGCAAAGGCACAGGCTCTGCTAAAACGGGCTGCTTCTATTAGGGATTTAATAGCAAACTGGGAAAGCGTTTCAAAGCAATGCGATGATTTGGGCGAGCTTTACGAACTTTCAAAACAAGAAAACGACAACGAACTTGTTGCAAGCATAGAAAAAGATGTTGCTACCTTAGAAGCAAAAATTTCTGAAATGGAACTGCGAAAAATGCTAAACGGCACAGACGATGCCGCACCTGCACTGTTTTTCATAAACTCCGGAGCGGGAGGCACGGAATCCCAAGACTGGACTCAAATGCTTCTAAGAATGTACACAATGTATTTTGAAAAAGAAAATATACCGTTCAAAGTTTTAGACATTCAAGAAGGCGATACCGCAGGCATAAAAGGTTGCACACTTGAACTCCCAGAGCCTTACAGCTATGGAATGCTCCGTTCAGAAATAGGCGTTCATCGCCTTGTGCGAATTAGTCCCTTTGACTCAAATGCTCGCCGCCACACAAGTTTTGCCGCTGTTTACATGACCCCAATTTACGAAGATGCAGAGGTGGAAATTAACCCCGCAGATTTGCGAGTGGATACATACCGCTCCAGCGGCGCAGGCGGTCAATACATAAACAAAACCGATTCTGCCGTGCGCATAACGCACAACCCAACAGGCATAGTGGTTAGCTGCCAAACGGAACGCAGCCAAATTCAAAACCGCGATACCGCAATGAAAATGCTGCGAGCCGAGCTGGTTCAATATTACAAAGACGAAGAAGAGGCAAAGCGAAATGAACGAGCCGCAGAAAAGCGCAAAATTGAATGGGGCAGCCAAATTCGCTCTTATGTTTTGGACGACCGCCGAGTTAAAGA
>Ga0268262_10004297_pt1 | contig 14814 bp, 11 predicted proteins | sample TergutNc150P3_FD_190354 | JGI IMG/M metagenome (GOLD analysis project Ga0268262, IMG submission 190354) | Nasutitermes corniger P3 segment gut microbial community from laboratory colony in Florida, USA - Nc150 P3 (SPAdes) (version 2) | ecosystem: Host-associated > Arthropoda: Insects >... | reverse complement strand
GCGTAATAGTCATGTTTCTCGTGCCGGTCTGCTTTTATTGTCCCTACCCTCGTTACTATTATTCGCTGGTCTCCTCCGGCGGGGAATTCCAAATGTTTCCGCTAGCCCCGCGGCGCTCCCTCCGGCTGGCCTCTACTCGCATAAGGTAACAGCATGTACCCTGTTACATTGGCTTATATTATAGCCAGAATAAGGCGGCACAGGGGGCAGCGCGGGGCTGCCAAAATATTATGGGATTCTTCGACGGAGCAGACCAGGGAGAAAACGCAAAAACTAGGTGTACAGTAATAGCCGCACGGCACAAAAAACATGAGAACACGCTGATCGTGGAATTACCCGTAGTTTTCAATAATGCGCTGAGGCCGTGCGGGGGCTGCGTAGTCGAATTCCCCCATCTATTTTGGCAGCCCCGCGCTGCCCCCTGTGCCGGTTTACGCAGTATTGGTATGTAGGTAGAGAGGAACATGCTATCCTTGTCCACAGGCATAGTTTACTCTATACTGCTATACCATGCGCCCATTTGAAGTAATATCGCCGTTTAAGCCCGCGGGGGATCAGGACCAAGCCATCGCGGCGCTGGCCGACGGAATTAGGGCCGGGGATAAATACCAAACATTGCAGGGGGTCACCGGTTCGGGGAAAACCTTTACCATGGCGAAAATTATCGAGGCGGTGCAGATGCCCACCCTGATCGTCAGCCATAACAAGACGCTGGCGGCCCAGCTTTTTCGTGAGTTCAAGGGGTTCTTTCCCCACAACGCGGTGGAGTATTTTGTCTCGTATTACGATTACTACCAGCCGGAAGCCTATGTCGCCAGCCGCGATTTGTATATCGAAAAGGACGCCTCAATAAACGACGAGATTGAACGGATGCGGCTTTCGGCGGCCCGCAGCATGATGGAACGGGAGGACGTGATTATCGTGGCGACCGTATCCTGCATTTACGGCATGGTAACGCCCGACGTGTACCGGAAAATGACCGCCACTTTTTCAAAGGGCGAAACCGTTGACGTTGACTCCCTGATCCGCCGCTTTGTGGAACTGCAATATGAGCGCAACGACGCCGTGCTGGAACGGGGCCGTTTTCGCCGCCGGGGGGACACGCTGGAAATTTATCCCGCCTATATGGAAGAAGCCTACCGCGTCGATTTGGACTGGGACCGCGTTGAACGGATACGGCGCTTTAACCCCGTGTCAGGCGAAATACTGGAAGAGATTGACCGCGCCCTGATCTATCCCGCCAAACAGTTTGTCATGCCCGCCGATATGGTGCAGAACGCGATGGGGGCGATTAAACAGGAACTGGCGCGGCGGCTTGAGTTTTTTAAAAGCGCGGGCAAGATAATGGAAGCGGAACGGCTGAAAACCCGCGTTGAGTACGATATTGAGATGCTGACCGAAATGGGCCATTGCCCCGGCATCGAAAATTATTCCGCGCTGCTGGCGGGGCGGAAGCCCGGCGAATCCCCGGACACCCTGGTTGATTACCTTCCCCAAAAGCACCTGACCTTTATTGACGAGAGCCATGTCACCCTGCCGCAGTTAGGCGCGATGTACGCGGGTGACCGCAGCCGCAAGGAGAGCCTGGTGAACTACGGCTTCCGCCTACCCTGCGCCCTGGACAACCGGCCCCTGCGCTACGATGAATTTGTCGAGCGTCTGGATAAAACCGTTTTTGTATCCGCCACTCCCGGCAAGACTGAGATTGAGCAGTCGGCGCGGGTGGTGCAGCAGTTGATCCGGCCGACGGGACTGCTGGACCCGGAAATTGAGGTGCGTCCCAGCGAAGGCCAAATGGAAGACATTTACGGCGAGGTACAGAAACGGATAAAGGCGGGGGAGCGCTCCCTCATTCTTACCCTGACCAAGAAAATGGCCGAAGACCTGACCGATTACCTTTCCGGCCTGGGGCTGAAAGTGCGCTATATTCACAGCGAGGTTGAAACGATTGAACGGGTGGAGATACTGACCCAACTGCGGCAGGGGGATTTTGACATATTGGTCGGAATCAATCTGCTGCGGGAAGGCATTGATTTACCGGAAGTGTCTTTTATCGCGATTCTTGACGCGGACAAAATCGGCTTTTTGCGCTCGCTGACCAGTCTGGTGCAGATCATCGGCAGGGCGGCGCGGAATGCGGCGGGTAAAGTGATCATGTACGCCGACCGCATGAGCGAGGCGATGGAACAGGCCATTGCCGAAACCAACCGCCGCCGGGAAATTCAAATCGCCTACAACAAACAGCATGGCATTACCCCCGCCACGGTGAAAAAAGCCATTGCCGACATTCTTGTCCGCCATGCCGAGGAAGCGGATAACGCCGCGGCGGCTTCCGTGGAAGTGCTGAAAAAATCCTACAATGCGCTGATTCCCGCCCAGCGTAAACAGCTTATCAAAGCCCTTGAAAATGAAATGCTGGAACACGCCAAGAACCTGGAGTTTGAGCAGGCGGCGGCTATAAGGGATGAAATTGTACGGATAAAAGACGCTCTGTTATGAATCACGACGGGGACGTGTTACCGCCCCCGCCGATATCGAAGATTACTGACCGCTATTTTTTATTCTGGTTAGTGGTGGCGTATCTGCCGACTTTGACCAAAACCTGCCTGGCTTTTTCTTTTACCGAAGGTACATAGGGGCCGCTGCTTATTTTCATTAAAAGCTGAATGGCGTCCTGAGTAATGCGTTGGTCTTTCTGGGCAAATTTTTCCAGCGAGTCTATTGCGGCAATGGCAAGAATATCGTTCGGGGCGCCGCTGTTATGAAATTTCTCGGTGGCCCAGACAATCGCGTTAACCGCGTCATCATTGTCGTTCATGCCAATAGTACCCAGTGATTTTACCGCTTCCTGTATTACCATTGGTTCATTGTCGGTGGTTATGACTTTGATAAGGGCGGTTTTCGCTTCCTTCGTTCCTACAACGCCCAGATACTTCGCCGCCTGCCGCCGCACGCCGGGGAAATTGTTTACGAGTCTTTTGCCTTCCCTTACCTGATTTTGAGTGCTCTCAAGGGAAAGGTATTCCAGGGAAATACGCAGTTCTTCGTTGGTACTGCCCCGTTCAAGGGCGTTCGCTATATGCTCCAACGCGATGTATTTTTGATCCAACTCGTTTGACCTGGTGGTTTCATGAATAATCATCAATTCGAGGGCTTCCTGCAAATAGGATTCCTCGATTGACATTTCCTGGTTGGACTTACCGGATTGCCCCATAGCCGTTGAAACCACGAAAAGCGTCGTGATTATCAGAATAAAAAGCCGTTTGAACATCTTCATTACTCCTTCCTAAAGTTTAATCTATTATCTTCCAGGTGTCACCGGATTTCTTTATCAATACATAAAGCCGCAAACGCCTGGCTTCGGTTACCGTCATATTATTTTCTTTTTGTTTCTCCGTTTTTTCTACATAATAAACTTTAACCGCGTTGGGCGCTTCAAATTCAATCTCATCTACACTGCTGTTACTGCGTGAGGGGACAACTACATGGATAAAGTAATCATTCGGCGTTTTGAGCACAATTTTTTGTGATTGTAACAGCTTTGATTCGGAGGCGTTTGCCAGAAATTCCGGTGATGAGACGTGCTCAAAAAATTCATCCGATAAAGCGTTTCTCCAGCCGTTATAATCCTTATTCTTGATAACCAGGTTAAGTTTCTCCACAAAAAGCCTTACTTCCGCCAATGTATTATCGTACATTTCCTGGCTGACGGAAATGGAACCCGAAACTGTCTCTTCATGATGGGTAACAGTGGGTCCTGCCGGTGGGTTATCCGCCGCCGCCGACGGAGACTTACACGCCAGAAAAACGAGAGGCAATAGAAACAGGCTCCAAACGGACCTTTTCATATTTCTCTATATTATATGACTTTTTGTTCTATGTCAAGTGGGGTATATTATATTTCTTTGGGGCCAAGTTCCAAAATCAGCTCGACTTCGCCCTTGGATATCTTCATTGATCGGGCGATTTCGTCAATACTCCAGCCCTGGCGTTTGAGCCTGATGATGTTTTCACGGTCGCGGGGCGGGGGAGCGCCGTCGTCCGAGGCCCTGCCGGCGGCCTTACCGGCGGCTTTTCCGGCTTTACCGGCGGCGCGGCCCTCTATTTTCCCTTCCTCGCGGTTCAGCAGGGAACGGGTAAGGTTAAGCTGGTCCTGGGCGTCTTTGTCGAGGTTTTGCAGTTCGGTGGCAAGGCGCGCCAGGCTTTCGCGGGCGACGTTCATCTCGGCGATGCGTTTTTCCAGCCATTTGACGGTTTCGTCCAGGGTGGAAAGCTTCGCGGCGGCATCCCGCGCCTTTTCATTGTCCTGAGAGAGGGTGCGGACTGAATTTTGGATGGCGTCCACCTCAGTTCTGAGGGTGGAAATGGTGTCTTCAAGCCTTTTGACCAACTGTTCGTCTTCCTGCAAAGTCCTGAAATTCCGGTCTATGCTGTCGTTGGTTTCCTGCAGGGTTTTGCTCTTTCGTTCTACCCGCTGATACTTTTCTTCGGCCTCTTTTATGGCGTCTTCCAGGCGGCGTAATTGAACCTGCATGGTTTGCAGTATGTCGTCCGAATTTGAAACCTGGGCAAGCTTTTCCTCTACCGACTGGGAGGTTTGGAGCAGGCGGGTAAAATCGCTTTCCATGACCTCGATGCGGCGTTTTTCCGAAAGGAAGCGGGTCATTTTGGCGTTTACGTCGTCTTCCAGGCGCTTTATCTGGATGAACTGGTTTTCAAAATGGGCTATCTCGTTTTTAAGCTGTAGAAGCCGTTCTATGTTGCCACTCATGTCCTCAACGTGGCGGTTCAGTTCCGCTTTGAGCATATCGGTACGGTCGAAGAGTTTTACCTGGGCGGTGATTTCATGGCGCATTTCATCCAGAGAGTTGCGCGCGGCCATAAGCCGTTCTTCATTTTCCGCGGAAAGCTCGCGGCCGCGGCGGCGGGCTTCTTCCATGGCGTTATCAAGGTCCCTCATGCGGGTATTGTACTGGGTCTGCCATTCCTCTATATTCTTGCGGAATTCTTCCGATGAAGTTTCCAGGGTGGTATACCGTTCTTTGGAATCCGTTACCAGTTCGTGAATCTGCGTTTCCAGGTCCCGCTGGCTTTGGCGGAGCGTATCCGCGACCGAGAGGTTGTACTGGCCAATCTTGGTATTGATCTCGTTCTCGGCGGCGTTCTTGACTTCCTCCAAATCGCGCCCCAACTGTTCGCTGAAGGACTTCCGGGATTCGTCCGCGCCGCGCATTTCTTCGCGTATGCCTTCCTCGAAGGCGGCGGTTTCCGCTTTGAGCCGTTCCAGATCCGAGATGATTTTTTCGCCCTGGGCGGTGATGGCTTTCTTGACATCTTCGGTAAGTTGAACCTCGGTTTTTTGGCGCTTGGCTTCGGAATCCGCGGCGATTGATTCCAGCCGTTTGTCCATCGACTCCTGCCACGCGGCAAGCTGCTGGTTTACCTGGACGCCCCGCTTGCTGAGGTCCGACAGGAATTCGTCTTCGAAAACCTTGAGTTTCTGGGAAACATTTTCAATAGCTTTCTCCTTGATTCCGGCGAGTTCCCGATCTGTGCCCGCCAGTTCATCCCGCAGTATTTGCAGTTGGGCGTTAAATTCCCCGGACGCGCTTTCCCAAGTGCCGCGTATTTCCTGACCAAAAACGGCAAAGTCGCCGTTGACGCGGTTCATAGCGTCCTGCATGGATCGCCGTAATTCAATTTCCAGACGGGCGGCGTCATTGGCAATGCCGGCAAGCTGCCTAAACTGTTCTTCCTGCGCCTGGCGGTATTCTTCAATCCGATCCTGGGCGGAACTGATAATTTCCTGCCCGGTATCACGGGAGGCGATTTCCCATTCTTCCCGCTGTTTCTTCAGCGATTCGCCGAATTCTTCCTTTTGCCTCAGTATCGCCGCGCCCAGATTTTCCGCCTGCTGCCGCGCGAGGTCGGCGTATTCCTGTATCTCCCTGTTCCATTGCTCTTTGTGCTGCCGGGCGAAATCGGCAAGGTCCTGTACGTCTTTTCTCCAGTCGGCGCTGTATGCTTTCTGACGGGCTTCGATGGCGGCGATTTCAGCCTGCCATTCTTTGTGGCTGCTTCTGACCTGATCCTGAATTTCAGCGAATTTTGTTTTGATGGTTTCCTCGGCGGCGGCGATTATCTCCCGTCCGGTATCGTGGGAAAGGGTTTCCCATTCTTCCCGCTGTTCCTTGACCGCTTCGGTTAAGTCTTCTTTTTGCTTCTGTATCGCCGCGCCCAGGCTTTCCGCCTGCTGTTCCGCGCGGGCGGTAAATTCCTGCATATCCTTGTTCCATAGCTCTTTCTGCTGCCGGGCGAGGACGTTTAATACCTCAATATCCCTGTTCCAGTTGTCCTGCTGTTGTTTTACAAAGAGGTTAAGTTCCTCAATATCTTTATTCCAGATGTCCTGCTGTTGTTTCGCGAAGAGGTTAAGTTCCTGCATATCTTTCTTCCAGTCGGCGCTGTATGTTTTCTGGCGGGTCTCGATGGCGGCGGTTTCGGTTTTCCATTCTTCGCGGTTGACCTTGACCTGATCCTGAATCTCGGCGAGTTTGACCTTGATGGTATCCTGAACGGATTTAATTTTTTCTTCAAAACTGGTTTTAATCAGGGTCAGTCGTTCCTGCGCCTGATCGCGGAGTTTGGCGACTGCCGCTTCCTCGGCCTTGTCCGCCCGGACGCCTGCCCGATCAATGGCTTCCGAAAGAATCTTTTCAAACTGTTTCTCGCTGTGGAGTAATTTTTCTTCCCTTTCACGGTCAAATTTATCCGCCGTTTCCCGGCGTTCTTCCATTTCCCGCTCCATGCTACGGGCGCCCGCTTCCAAATCGGCGACGGTTGATCGGGCGGCGCTTATGATTTCTTCTATCGCCTTTTCCAGCGCCTGTGAATTTTCCCGTTCGAAATGATCCTCTATGGTATTCAGCTTTTTGCCCAGGGAGGCAATTTCTTTATCATAACTTTCAACTTTTTCCTTGACATCGCCGATCCGTTTTCCGACGTTTTCCACAAAGGCGGATTCATCTTTTATGCGGTTCAGATTCTCCTGAACCCTGCCCGTCATCTGAACCAGTTCTTCCAGCGAAGCGTCATAGTCCCGGATTCTATCGTCAATTTGGGCAAGGGCCTGCACTTTTTGGGCAAGCTCTTCCCTGGTCAGAAGCTGGAGCCGCCGCATCAGTTCCATCGCGGCTTTTCTTTCTACTTCAAGGTCAATGCCGTAATTTTTTATAATCGCGGCCTTGTCTTCGACATAAGCGCCGATATCATCCTTACACCGTTCCGCGTATTTTTTTATAATATTGTGAGAATTGTTGTTTTTGTCCAAAAGGCGAAAAAAGATGAGAACAAGCACCACGATGCCAATTGTTATCAGGTTACCGGCTTGAAACAGCATGGCTTACTATAACACAAAATCGCGTAATTGGCGATAGCTCTGGAAGGTAAAATCCGCTTTTGTTGTACCGGAAAACAGCCTGTTACGGCTGAAATGACCGGTAAACAGGGCGGTTTTCATGCCCGCCCGCTTTGCCCCGCCCACGTCATACCGGCGGCTGTTGCCCACATACAATATCTGTTCGGGGGGGCAGTGCAGGGCCAGCGCCAGTTCCTGGAAAGGCCGCAAAGCCGGTTTAAGCGCCCCGGCGCGTTCCGAGCACAGTACGGCGTCCCAGCAATCGGATATGCCCAGATTTTTCAATTTGGTTTCCGGCGGAAAATCGGAGAGCAGTCCCATTTTCAGCCCTGCCGCCCGTATTCCGGCCAGCGTTTCCCGCGCGTGGGGAAACAATTTTATTTTCAGGAAATGAGGCTCCCAGCCCCGGTAAATCAGGCGGTCGATTTTTTCTTTAACCTGTTCAGGCGGGGCGTGTAACAGGCTCGCGGTAAGCCGCGCCTGGTATTCGTAAAAGTCGGGCGCGACGGCTTCGGGGGATTGCTGTTGTTCGCGGCGGATGGCGCCGCGGGTTTTGGCGAAGGCGGCAAGCAGCGGCCCGTGTCTGCACAGGAAGGGCAGCAGCCTGATATTCAGGAGGTAGTTGGGGTAAAGCGTTCCGTCCAAATCAAAGGCCACAGCGCTGATTCCCTGAATCATGCAGGTAGTTTATAGGAAAGGCGGGGGATGGGGAAGGGAAGGGGGGAAAGAAGAAGAATTAACCACGGAGGACTGCTGTCCTACGGACAGCTTGGAGTTTCACGGAGGGGAGACTCAGGAAGCACCCATTTTTTTGAGTTCGGCTGCCCGCGCGTCAACGGTTGCGGCTACGGCAGTCTTTAAATCCGCCATTACCTCCTCCTGAAACCGTTTTATGGCCTCGTCAGAGAAGGAGTTCATTGAAAACAACTGAGGACTGTCGATTTCAAGGGCTTCCGCTATTCGTTCCAGCATTTCAGGGGAAGGGAATTTATTTTTTTGCTCAATTTGACTTATGTAATTAGTGGACGTACCTACTTTTTCAGCTAAATTCTCCTGAGAAATAGCCAAATTTCGCCGTTTTTTCTTTATGTTATAGGCTAATAGGGTTCGTAAATTGGTCATGTTACATATTCATAGTTTATGGCAGGCAGGGCTATTGATAAGTTACTAATAGGGATGATATAATACAAAATATTGAAAAATATACCAATAAGAGATATATTATTGATGAGAATTCGGCTTAAAAAGCGCAAAATATGCCTTTTAGTATGAATTTTCACAACGCTCAAAGGAGTTTTTATGAAAAAGATGCTTTTTGTATCCCTTTTTATGGGGATAACAGCGCTCTGTTTTGCCCAAACCGCCACCCTGGATATGTCCCTTTCCACGGCAAAAACGTACATAGAGATACAACTGCTCCCCGGCGCTAAAGTCTTAATTGCCGACAGCGCGGCTCCCACCAAGGAGCTTGGCTCGTATATTGCCGAGGAAATTTCCGCTCTGCTGGTCAATAATAAGCGCCTAACCGTGGTGGAACGAAGCGCGCAGGTAATGCAAACGCTTGACGCCGAAACCGCGTATCAGCTTTCCGGCGAGGTCAGTGATGATTCGATTCAATCCATTGGCTACAAAACCGGCGCGGAATATGTTATTACCGGTTCCCTCACCGCGGCAGGGGATCAATACCGTCTGCGGTTAAAGATTACCCAGGTTAAAACGTCGGAAGTTAAAGGGCAATGGAGCGCGGTTATTCAGAGCGATACGGTGTTAAGTTCGCTGTTGACCAAAAAAGTTCCGGTTGTTGAAACGCCGCAGTGGATCAATATGCCGTTAAGCGCCCGTGGTAAATACGAACAGGGCAGTCAGGGTGTTTCTCTTTATTACTACGACCGGGGCCTTTCCAATAAAGCGACCACCAGACAGACTGCCGAAACCAGAGCGCGGCAGAATATTCAGCAGATGATTGCCGCCAATATCGCGTCACAGATCTGCGCCCGCATAGATATAACCGAATTTTCTGAAAACATGGTTTCCGATGTTGAGGATGTACTGCGGCGCATGGAAACAGCGGTAACCCAATCAATCAAAATGCGGGTTCCCAGTTATGAGACGCTTGAGTACTACGTTGAAACGGGAAAAGAAAACGGCAAGGACTGGTACATCGTGTATATGCTGGTACGTTTTGCGCGGCGGGATATTGTGGCGATGATAGAACGTCTTGAGACCGAGAAAATGGTTGAAAATATTTTGAAAGAACTGAATATCCGCGAAGCGGCGGCGAAGGAAAAGGCGCGCAGGGAATTGCTGGCTGAAATGAAAAATATTTTGGCTGATACAAGTAAGGATATTCGTGAAGGGGGGACGGGGAATTAGGGAGGAAATAACAAATAACAGGTAACAGGTAACAAAGGAGGAGTGAGAAATTATGGGGAAATTAATTGCGCGCCGGATAGTTGGTTTGCCAGTTTTTTGTCAAATGTCAAAAGCGGGGCATTATTTGTCCTTCGGGACAGAACTTCAAGGTAACAATCGACAAAAGAAATTTTGGGGTGTTTGGTATATATAGGAAGAACTTCAATGAATAACTCACGGTTGCAAAAAATTGCCTTATTCCCGATAACAGCCATTACCGCCTTCTCAATAGTTTCCCTGCTTATTTTTTTGAGTTTCTCAAGAACGAAAACAGTTTCAATGAGCGCCGCGTCAGCTACCGCAAAACTTTCTCCTGAATCAATAAGAGAAGCTGCCAGTTTTTTTTGTTCCGGTATATCCCCTAACAGCCAGCGCAAAAGGCAATTGGTATCAAGGCTCGGCATAGTGTTCCATGACGTGGGCTTCCCATCCGCTGCCGGATGCGGTTTTTACTTTGGAAGTTCCCTTTTCCGCCATTTCTTTTTGCAGAAGACGGCTAACATCTTCAATTTCCGCAGACAGAGGGAAAACGGAATCGCTTTGGCTTTTTACAACTACGGCAGGGATGCTTATTTTAACTTTTGCTTTTACACCGGATGGAATCGAATGGGGCAATTCAAGGAATACCCGATAATCAGCCGGTATTTCAACAGTTTGTTCAATAGTCATGGGTACAGTATAGCATGAAAAAATACAATATTCAAGGATTGAAAGGAGCCTAAATCATGAGAAAAGCGGTATTTTTTATCATTGTATTCGCGGCAATGACCGCTGCGCTGTCTGCCCAAAGCGGCGGCGTGGATATGGCAATTCTGAACCGCATAATGAAGTACAAAATGGACGGGCTTATTCCCCTGCGTTTTATCGACGCGCTGGAAGGGAAGCCCGTTGACGGGGCGCGGGTGCTGGTAAACGGCATTGGCGCGTTTACCACCGACCTACAGGGGATTATCACCTTCCCTGAACAGGAAGACGGATTTTACACCCTGGAATTTTCAAAACAAGGGTTTATTACCGCTCAAATTGAGTTTGAAGTAAAACTTAACAATGTATTTACCAATAATATTTCTGTTTCCCCCATACTGAAAGGCGATTATATGCGGATAGTTTTGGATTGGGGTCAGCGTCCTTCCGATCTTGATCTGCATCTTGAAAAGGAAGGCGGGTATCACATTTCATACCGTAATACGCATAGCGCTGATGACGGTTCTGTTCTGCTGGATCATGACGCCATGTATGGTTTTGGCCCCGAAACTATTACGCTCATGGAAACCGATTTACGCTCTGTGTACCGTTTATATATACATGACTATACCAACGGTGGCAGATCGGGTTCTGCGGAACTTGCGCGTTCCGGAGCGGTAATCAGGGTATACGGCAGAAACGGGCTGTTACGCACTTTCTATGTGCCGGCGAATTTGCGGGGGACAAGGTGGGATGTGTTTAGGATTGTGGGCGGGGAAATCAGGTAACAAATAACAGGTAATAAATAACAAACAAATAACAAGGAAGGAGTTTGAAAGATGAAAAGAGTGTTTAGTTTAATCGTTGTATGTCTTGCGGTAGCTGTTGCGGTTTTTGCGCAGGAAAAACCGCAGCTCGCGGTGGTGGAGTTTAGCACAAACCTCAACAATGAGAGAGTTAAGGCTCATGCGATAGCCGTGCGTAATCTGGTAGAAAGCGCCATAACCGGAACACAGAAGTACATTGTTATTACCCGCGATGAGATTGATAAACTGCTAAACGAACAAAAAATCGCAGTCTCAAGTATTTCCAGTAATGAAAGCAGGGATAAACTAAAATTGAAAAAAATCAGTTATATTGTAACCGGTTCTGTAAACGCAATGGACAATGATTACGCGATAGCGATAAATGTACTGGACGTATTCAGCGGAGAATTCCCGCACAGCGTGAAAGGCATAATGGGCAGCAGTTCACGGGAATTATTTAATGGTATTGACGAGTTGATAACCAAATTAGTCGCGGGTATGTCTACCACAGGCGGCAGGATTACACAGACTGATTCCGGCAAAATATATAAAGTTGGCGACTTTGGACCTACCGGAGGATATATTTTTTATGATAAAGGAGTATTCTCCAACGGCTGGCGATATCTGGAAGCGGCTCCGTTTGAGACCGAATTTACCGCTCAATGGGGAACGTATGAGAAGGATGTAGCCGGAACCAATACCGGAGTAGGGTTTGGTAAAAGGAATACTGAGATAATTGTTGAACGGCTGAAATCGTTAGGTGAAACCGGAAAAGCGGCGCAATTATGTGTAAATCTCAATTTTGATGGATATAAAGATTGGTTTCTGCCAAGTAGAGATGAACTTGACTTGATGTATAAGAATTTGAAACAGAAAGGTTTGGGTAGATTTGGCAGTAGATATTACTGGTCCTCATCGCAGGACGGTAAGTATACCGCATGGTATCAGAGATTCAGCGACGGTGCTCAGTACGGCACCTACGGCCTCAAGAATGACGCAATTCCGGTTCGGGCTGTCCGGGCTTTTTAGAAAGTGGGGGGAATAGGGAATAGGGAATAGGGAATAGGGAATAGGAAACGCAGAAGAAATTCACCACGGAGGGCACGGAGTTTTAGTATGAAAGTCTTTCCTCCGTGTAACTCCAAGCTGTCCAACGGACAGCAGTACTCCGTGGTTATATTCTTCCTGAAACTAAAAGGAGATAGAAGATGAAAAAGGCAATTTTTTTATTCATTGTATTCACAGCCGCCGCCGCGCTTTTCGCGCAAGTCCCGTCCGATTGGGATACCAACAGGCCGCGCGATACCGCGGAGCAAAAATACAATGTCGGCATATCACAGCCGTGCGGTACTGAGCAGGAAGCTGTCAAGAACGCATGGCAATACGCGGTACAGCAATACGCGGGGTCTATCGCTGTGCGTTATGAAGGGCGAAGCGATATAACCGTGCAATCGCAAAATTACGCAAGCGAGATAGAGGACGCTTTTATTGTTACGGTGGAAACGTCAACATTTTCGACTAACATACCCTTAACCGGCGTTCGTGAGCTTGCGAGGAAAACCGCGAGACAGGACGGAAAATTTGTCGCTTCTGTTTTGGCGGTGATGAGCGTTGAGGATTACAATAAAGCGAAACAATATGTAGAAAATGAGGAAGCCGCGTTTTTGGCGTACCGCTTTTTTGGTCAAAGAGGGCTTTTTACCGCGGTAAAAAGCGGGAAACCGGCGGGTTTTGACGATTATTACTCATGGCTGCGGAACAACTGTGTCATTATTTCCATAAATGATACCAACGCGAACGCCTTGCTTGAACAGATCGATCTGTTTGTAAAAAAACTGTACAAAAACGCCGCCGTATTCGCGCAGGTTATTAACGGGCAGGGCGCGAGAATTATCTACAATTCAACCAAATACTACGACGGCATATTGCGGGCTTTACAAAATACCAATTTGTTTACGATACAGCGGGAAAGTTCTCACCTTGTCTTAAAACCCGCCAGGCCGAATACTTTGGCTGAATTGCGAAACGCGGTAACGGCGGTAAAGGATTCGGGTAAATTTGTGATTACCGGACTGGAAATAATTCAAACTCAGGGGGGCGATACCGTAAATCCCGGCGCTATTGTGATAAACCAGTTCAAGACAATCGCCTCCAGACAGTTTAATTTGCAGGCGGTTAATTTTTCCATACCTTTGCGGTATCTTTCCGGTTATGTCGATGAAGACGGCATCATCCGGCATATTCAGAACAATCAAGGCGGTTTTCCGGCGCGTTATCTGATAATCTGCCGTTCAGAAACAAAACTGGAAAAAGGGATACCTGAATATAAAATCCCCCCGATGGTCAGCGCGTCCTGTCATTTTACCCTGTACGATATTGTTACCGGGGAGACCCTGCAGAGCGAAACGGCGCAAACAGCGTCCGGGGCTTTTACTCCGTCTAATCTGGAAGATAAAACCGTTACCGAAGAAGGCCGCAGGGCTTTGCAATTCTTGTATAACGCGAAAACCCAGCCCGGTCTTGAAAAGATAATGCGTGATGTGCTGGGAGAGTTGTAAGAAGACGCGGCGCTGTTATTTGTTTTTATTTATCTTCTCAATAACCGGAAGCAAGGGCCTGAGCCGCACGGTTTTGCCGCCGCCCAGTTTGCTGAAGGCGCGGTAGCGTTCGCCGTCATCGGAGAAGGGGCTGGCTTTTTCTCCGGGGAAGGGGGCCTGGCGCTGCTGTGTCCAGTTGAGGGCGGGATCGCTTAAAGAGACATCGGGTTTGGCAGGGTCAAAATAGATAAATGAATCGTGGACGCCCCGTTCAGACAGGGGCGCCTCATCGGTGCATTGCAGATAACGGATGACGCCTTTTTTCATGTCTATGGACTGTATCATCGCGGAATGGGATATCGCTCCGTCCGATCCCCGGAACAGGATAATGTCCGCCGGGCGCAGATTTTTGATGTTGTCCTTTATCACAATAATGTGGGAACTTCTTGAGTTAAAAAACGATGTTCCCACATACCAGGCGGGATCATCGCCTTTCTTCGTCCCCAGAGAACGGCCCAGAGTCCTGCCCAAATCCACCGAGCCCTGCCGCGCTATATAGTTCAGCACATGCCAGACAAAGCCGGAACAGTCCATGCCGGTAAGGGCGACGCAGTACAAATAATTGTAAACGTCGGTTTCCTCGATTCCGTTTCCGGTTGCGAAAACATAGGGACGGTGGGGCAGGCCGCGGTAGGAGCCGGCTTTCATGCGGGCGATGTCAAACAGATCGCGGGAACTTTGCCAGTTCTGGCCCGGAATGTCGAATATGATTACCTGTTCGCGGCCGTCGGAAAGGGTTTTGACATAGCGGCCAAAATCTTCCGAATCGATTATGCCCTCGATTATGGGCCACAGCATATCGGGGTTCCACTTGCCGCCGCCGAGAAATTCCCAGCCGGTTTCGCTTAACAGATCGCGCTCGTTATTTTCGGCAAAGGGCATACGGATATTCATCACC
>Ga0268262_10004296_pt1 | contig 14815 bp, 9 predicted proteins | sample TergutNc150P3_FD_190354 | JGI IMG/M metagenome (GOLD analysis project Ga0268262, IMG submission 190354) | Nasutitermes corniger P3 segment gut microbial community from laboratory colony in Florida, USA - Nc150 P3 (SPAdes) (version 2) | ecosystem: Host-associated > Arthropoda: Insects > Digestive... | reverse complement strand
AAAAGTTAAAGACGGCGACGACATTTACGGTTCCGTTACGTCGCACGATATTGTCGAACATCTTAAAACGAAAGGCATAGATTTGCCGCGTTCGGCTGTTTTGCTTAACGAACCGATTAGAAAATTAGGCGTTTACGATATTAATCTTAAATTTTTCCGCGATGTCGAAGCGATAATAAAAGTTTGGGTCGTAAAAGGCGAAGAGTAACGGCATCTGCGATTTGTCTATGATTAAATCGGAGAGAACTTTAAGGGAATTAAAATTTAGTTCGTGAGACGATTTTTGTATAAGGGCGCAAAGAGATTTGCGCCTTTTTTGTTTGCGCGGATATTATTTTATCGCAAATAAATTTTTAGAAGCAAGTATAATTATGGTGCGTTTGAAGGTCTGGTAAGGAGCGGTTTATGGCTAAAAAAAATATCGCATGGGGCGACTTGGGTTTTTCTTATATGCGGACAAATTCGATAGTTCGCATAAAATTCAAAGACGGAAAATGGGGGCGGATAGAATTGTTGAGCGACCCGGTGGTGCCGATTCACGTCGCGGCTACTTCTCTGCATTACGGGCAGGCGGCTTTTGAGGGGCTTAAAGTTTTTGAAATGAAGTCCGGCGACGTAGCGGCTTTTCGTCCCGACGAAAACGCAATCCGTTTGCAAAATACCGCCGAGCGTCTGCTTATGGAAAAAGTATCGACGCCGATGTTTCTCGAAGCGCTTAACATCGTCGTAAAAGACAATATCGACTACGTTCCGCCTTACGGCACCGGCGCAAGTATGTATGTTCGTCCGCTTTTAATAGGGTCGGGAGCGCGAATCGGCGTCCAGCCGTCTGACGAATACGATTTTTATATTCTGGTTATGCCCGTAGGACCTTATTACAAGGGCGGACTTTTGCCGATTGACGGCTGGATTCAGACCGAATACGACCGCGCGGCTCCGCACGGTTTGGGACACGTAAAAGCGGGCGGAAATTATGCGGCTGCGCTTTACAGCGACAAATTAGGCAAGAAAAACGGCTTCCCAATATCGCTTTACGTCGATTCGCGGGAACACAAATATATCGACGAATTCGGCTCGTCGAATTTTATAGCGATAACGAAAGACAATAAATACGTAACGCCGGATTCTACGTCGATTCTTCCAAGCATTACCAATAAATCGCTTATGGCTTTGGCGCAGGATTTCGGTATTATCGTCGAAAAAAGAAGAATTTCAATCGACGAACTGGAAGATTTTGTCGAAGTCGGCTCTGTCGGAACCGCTACGGTGATTACGCCCATAAGTTCGATAACTTACGGCGACAAGGTCTATAAATTCGGCAAGGCGGGCGAGGTCGGGCAGACGCTTCAAAAATTATACAACCAACTTCAAGGCGTTCAATACGGAACCGTCGAGGACAAATATAACTGGATGTATAAAATTGCGTAAATTTCAAAAGCGAAGATTTTGAGGTGCTAAACGATTCGTATTAACAAATATCTTGCGGAGTGCGGAGTAGGTTCGCGAAGATGGTGCGACGAACTCGTTTCATCGGGGAAAGTTTTTGTAAACGGCGAAGCGGCGAAAGTCGGTGCGCAAATAAACGAAGATAAAGATGTCGTTTCTATCGACAAAAAAGAGGTCTCGCGTATTTCGCAAAAGAGATATTTTGCGTATCACAAGCCCAAAGGCGTAATAGTAAGCAGAAACGACGAGAGCGGGAAGGCGACTATTTATGACGCTTTGAGAAAACTAAACGTCGAAAATTGCGAAAATCTTAAATACGTCGGACGCCTTGATTTTAATTCCGAAGGATTGCTTTTGCTGACGAACGACGGCGACTTGGCTTTTACGCTGACGCATCCGAAATTTCGCATAAAAAAAGTTTATTTCGTAAAAACCGACAGGGAATTGCGCGGCGAAGAGATACGAAAAGTTATCGAAACGGGCGTTGAAGAAGGCGGCGAAGTTCTAAAAGCGGACGCGCTGACGTTTAAGTATATGGACGGCAAATGTTTTTGTTATGAAGTCGATTTGCACGAAGGGAAAAACAGGCATATACGGCGGATATTCGAGGCGCTCGGTGCATCGGTAATTCAGTTGAAACGGCTGCAATTTGCGGCGGTAAAACTGGGCGGTCTGGACTATGGAAAAATCCGCGAATTGCAGCAAAAAGAAATTGAGGAATTAAAAAGGTATTCGATATGAAATTCTACGCAAAAACCTCCACCGAACGATTAGCCGTTACTATTTTCTGCCTTTTTCTATTCCTCGCCTCACCGCGTCTTTGACTTCCTGCGAATATTCGAGCGAGTGCAGAATTTTTTCAAAATCCATAGTAAACGAAGACAGCGATTCCAAATGGTCGGAGTTTTTGAAAAACTCTTTCCAGACATACACAAATCCATCGTCTAATTGTTGTTCTGTCGTATGTTTCGGCTTAAAAACTACATTCGCCGCGTTATATTTCGCCCAATCAATAGGCAAATGAAGGCGGTTTTCTTCTTTGAGCCGCTTAAAAAACGGGGTGTTCGGAAACGGCGTCGCTATAAAAAACTCGGCGGTTTTAACGTTCGCGACGCGGCAATATTCCAAAATTTTATCAAACTGGTCTTCGTGGCAACAATCAAATCCAACCGCAAACGAACCGAAAAATCTTATTCCTCTGTCTTCTAATTGCTTGACCAAATCTACGCACTTGTTCCAGACGTTTTTGTCGCCTTCGTAAAATCTCGCGCTAAACGGGTCGCTCGCAAAAACGGTGTACATGCTCGCCGCGCCCGCCTCGGCGATTTTATCCAAAAATTTCGGGTCGCTGTTCATAGCCGGCGAACACGATAAAAACATTTTAACGTTAAAATCTTTAATTCTGTCGCACAAGTCCATAACGTAATTGGTTATACGCGGTCTGTTAAGCATTATCATATCGTCCGTCACATAAAATTCCTGACCGCTCAACGCGCGAATATCTTCGACCACGTCGTCTATCGGGCGCAGGCGTGTGCGATTTCCCTGATATATTGGAACGTTGCACCATTCGCAACCGAAAGGGCATCCCCGCGTAACGCTTACGAGCGAAGCGTGCCAGTCGTATTTGTTTTCAATGTCGAATACTCCTCTTTTTGGAGTTACGATTTGTTCGGGCGCAGGAAATTCCGTTGCCTGATAACGCGGTTTAAGACATCCGTGTCTATAATCGTCAATCTGCTGCAAAAACACGGTATCGCCCTCGCCTACCGTAAGCGACGTACAATGCGGCTGCGCGTCGTCGGGAATCATCGACGGATGCATTCCGCCCATCAAAACGGTTTTGCCAAGCGCCAAAAATTTATCGCCCAATTCGTACGCTTTCGCCGCCTGCGGAGTAAAAAAACTTATCGCGATAATATCGCTGTCGTCGTTAAAATTTATTTCTTCGATATTTTGGTCTTGGATATGATATTCAATATCCGGCTGCGAATCGCATAATTTCGCCAAAATCGGAATCCCCATTGCAGGCGGCATAGTATAAGCCCACGTCGCTGCTATCGCCGGAAACTCGGCTAATTCCAAACGCAACTCCAAAAATTTGTAAAACTTCGGGTATATAAACTTAATTTTCATACGTTTTCCTTTTTCTAAAATTACAGAATACATAACTCAAAAATATGTTTTGCCAGTCGGTTGTTTCACAGAAAAAGAAAATATTTTTTGTAAAATTTAGTTTGCCAATTGATTATGCGTTTTGGGTCGATAAAAGTCGCCGCGAAATTTTGGTTATTGCCCGCGCTCAAAGCGGTCGGCGGAGTTGTCCAAGCGTAATGTTCGGACAAAGTCGAATCCGAAAGTTTTGGCATCGGCGCATAAGTTATGTCGAATGAACTGCCCCGTAGCAATACTGCGGGGTATCGTTTCAGGAATAACTTTATCTTTCTCGCCGCAAGCGGCAGGGAATATACCCGTAAAGATTAAAGATAGGCGACAATAATTATTCGATATGGACATGGCTTGTGAATATCTACGGGAAAAATAAACCGGCGATAAAAAAGGAACTTGATTTTTTCATCGAAACCGACGGCGGAGTAAATGAAGAGTTCGCAAAAAAATAATTTTTCACTGATTTTCGCGTCAAAAATTCCTCTTAAATTCTCGCAAACCTCAGTCCCAGAGCGACAACGCACGCGATAAAAATCATCGCGGCGGTTACTCGAATAATAATTTCTACAATTTTCATATAATTTCCTTCTTGACAACGGTCGTGGCGATAATATATATTCTGCACAGAGAAAATATTAAAAAAAGAATTTTTGATGGAAGATTTTTCAGGTGAAAAAAAAGGAAACATAGACCTTCACATTCATACGCGGTTTTCCGACGGGGCGCTGACTCCGGAAGAAATACTCGCGATGGCTAAGAAAAAAGGTCTGTCGGCGATTTCCATTACCGACCACGATTCCGTTTCAGCGTTCCCGTTTGCCGTAGAGCGCGGAAAAGAATTGGGAATTGAGGTTATACCCGGAGTTGAGTTAAGTTGCGAGGTCAATAAACACGACATCCACGTTTTGGCGTATTTTTTCGATTACGAGAGTAAAAAATTATTAGACGCGCTTGAAGAAATGCGCACGGCAAGACATAAACGAGCGCAAAAAATAGTAAAAAATCTTAACGAAATGGGCATAGACCTGCATTTTGAGACGGTCTTGCGCTTTGCCGATGGCGGTTCAATCGGACGTCCGCATATCGCCGAAGCCCTTTTGCACGAAGAATTCGTATATACACACAAAGAAGCGTTTGAAAAATATTTGGGCTACGACTCTCCCGCATACGAAGAAAAAATGCAACTGACCCCGTTTGACGCTTTCGAATTGATAAAAAGCGCGGGCGGCGTGTCAATAATGGCTCATCCGGGCGTTACTAACGTCGATAGCCTTATTCCCGAACTTATAGAACGCGGTTTGTGCGGACTCGAAGTGTATCACGCAGACCACAACAACGCGCAACAGAAAAAATATGCGGATATTTGCAAAGAACACAGATTGCTTATGACGGGCGGAAGCGATTTTCACCGTAGCGTCAATAAAATTCACTCTTCGGAAATCGGAGAGCCGACGATAAGATATCCGCTTTTTTATGGACTTAAAACGAGATACAAGGAGTTTTTATGAACGAAATAAAGGTTGTTCCCGTGATTCTTGCGGGCGGTATCGGCGAAAGATTTTGGCCCGCGAGCCGTTCAAGCAAACCCAAACAGGTCTTGCCGCTGATAAGCGAAAAACTTATGATTGAAGAAACCATCGAACGCGTCGCCGCGATAGGAAGTTCTGCAAAACCGCTTATCGTTACGGGCGAAAAGATAGCAAAACCTATTCGCGAAATTCTTAACGGAAAATACGAATTCGATATGATAGTCGAGCCGGTCGGCAAAAACACCGCTCCGGCGGTCGCGGCGGCGGCGGTTTGGTGCAAAAAAAATTACGGCGCGGACTCGGTTATGGTCGTAGTTTCCGCCGACCACGCGATTCGTCCGTTAGAAAAATTTGTCGGCGCGGCGAAATACGGAGTCGAAATAGCAAATTCGCAAAAAACGCTCGTGGTATTTGGAATCTTGCCAAATCGTCCCGAAACCGGTTACGGATACATCGAATTGAGCGGCGAAACGGGAATGTCCGCCGACGGCGTAAAAAGTTTTTCGGTAAATAAATTCGTCGAAAAGCCGTCAGCCGAAAAAGCGCGGGAGTATTTATCAAGCGGCAAATATTTGTGGAACAGCGGTTCGTTTATTTGGAAAACGCAAACCATTATCGAACAATTTGAAAAAGATATGCCGGATTTGTACAGCGATATACTAAAATTAGAAAAAAGCGGGTGCAGCGAAGACGCGCTCAACGAATTTTACAATAACTGCCTTAAAGAATCTATAGATTTCGGAATTATGGAAAAGGCGAAAAACGTTTCGGCGGTCGAAGGCGTTTTTGAATGGGACGACATAGGCGCTTGGGAGGCGATGGTTCGTATTCACGGAAAAGACGAAAACGGCAATACCCGTACGGGCGGTGGTATATTTTCGACGGAAAACAAAGATTGCGTAATCGTAAATCAGTCAAAAAATTCGGTCGCGGTCATAGGTGCCGACAATATTCTTGTGGTAAACGTCGATGACGCGGTTTTGGTTATTTCAAGAGACAAATTGCCGGAATTGAAAAAGTACCTCGCCGAAACGAAAAAAATATTTCCCGAACAATTATATTGATAATTAAAGTAGAATACTCATAACTGTTTGGAAAATATAGAGTTATTGCTTCATTAAAAAACCAAAAATTTTTTCATAAACTACCGCATTTGGCTAATTTTTATTGGTTCAATCATAGTTGAGCAGAAAATTATTTTATTCGTTAAAACCAAGATTTTGCCACTTTTGTGCAAACTAAAAACCTACGAAAAGAATATAATTTGCGATTCGAAACATTGTCAAGGTGAAAGTAAAAATTTGTGAAAATTGTTTGGTTTGACGTTTTTGTATAATCTGTCGGCAATTCCCAAAAAAGCAAATCATAAAAAAATACTTGACAATCTTTCAATCGAAATATTATATTTTCGTTTCGGGGAATCAGTAAACTTTAATTTGAAAATGGAAAAGACGTGAGAATTTTTGAAAACGTAAAATTTGAAACGAGTCCGATACTTATCGCCGCGTGGCCCGGAATGGGAAACGTAGGACTTATCGCGGCGGATTATATTCGCAAAAAATTGGATGCCCAACCGTTCGCTGAAATAGATATGACTCCGTATTTTATACCCGAAGCGGTCGTTGTACGCGGCGCAATCGCCGATTTTCCGAAACTGCCGACAGCCGTGATTTATTACAGCCGCGACCCTGATATCCTAATCTTTGAAAGCGACGCGCAGATTATCGGGAAAGAGGGTTTCGCCGTAGCAAAATCGCTTATGAGATTTACTGCGGACATAGGAGTAAAGCGGGTTTATACCGCCGCCGCCCTGCCGCAAAACGTTTCGTATAGAACATCGCCGCAAATTTACGCGGCTTTTACCGACAAAAACGTTCACTTGGAATTTGAAAAATTCAATATAAGTCCGATGGTTGACGGATTTATCGCCGGACACAACGGAACTTTGCTGGGAATAGCCAAAGATTACCGCATTGACGGCGCTTGCTTTTTGGGGACGATTCCCTGTTTCGCGGCGAATATGTCGTATCCGAAAGCATCGTTAAAAATCATAGAACTTTTTGAAGAAATATTGGATATTTACGTTGATAAAATGGAAATGATGGAATCCATCGCTATTGCCGACAGCCAATTTAGCGCTATCGAAGAAAAAATAAAAGAATTTCCGATGATAGCGCCTGACGAATTATACGAAAATACTATGGAAGACATAACGGCAAATTCTTCGCAGCAGTCGGGGGAAGTGATTCCGCAAACCATAATGGAAAAAATTGAACGTTTGTTTCAGGACGCTGCAAACGACAGAAACAAAGCGATAGCGTTGAAAAAAGAATTGGACAGATGGAACGTTTATGAACTATATGAAGACAGATTTCTGAAATTATTCAAGTAGATTTTTGATAGTATTTTATGGCTAAATATCTTATTATCGGGGAGTAAAAAATGAACAGATTTGATTTGCTGCGGCAAAAAATGAAAGAAAAAATCCTCGTTCTCGACGGAGCGACGGGAACGGAAATTCAAAAATACGGACTTACGGAAAGCGATTTCAGCAAAGGAATTTTTGCAAACAGCAAAGTTCCCCTCAAAGGCAATAACGACGTTTTGCCGATTACAAGACCCGACATTATAGCCGAACTCCACAGAAAATATTTTTATGCGGGCGCGGATGTCGTAGATACCTGCTCTTTTAACGCAAACGCGGTTTCGCAAGCGGATTTCGGCTTGCAGGATTATGTTGCGGCGCTTAATTTCGAGGCGGCGAAAATCGCAAGACGCGTCGCGGACGAAGTCGAAAAAGAAACCGGCGTGGCGCGCTTTGTTTCCGGCTGTATCGGACCGTCCGGCAAAACCGCCTCAATGTCGCCGGACGTAGAAAATCCAGCGGCGCGAAACGTCACGTTCGACGAACTTGCAAGCACTTTTTATGTCGCCGTCGAGAATCTGATTAAAGGCGGCGCGGACTGCATTATTCTTGAAACACAATTCGATGCGCTCAACACCAAAGCGGGAATTTACGCCGTTCAGGAATACAACAAAAAGCACGGCGTAGATGTTCCGATTATGATTTCGGCGACTATCTCGGACGCTTCGGGGCGCATTCTCACGGGGCAGACAATTTCGGCGTTTTATGCGAGCGTCATACACGCAAACCCCATATCAATCGGGCTTAACTGTTCTCTGGGCGCGGACTTGCTTTCACCGCACGTGGAAGAATTGGCAAAAATTGCAAACTGCGGCGTTTCGTGCCATCCCAACGCGGGACTTCCCGACGAACTTGGAAATTATACCCACTCGCCCCAGCAGATGGTAGAAACCGTAGAAATTTGGGCGAAAAACGGCGAGGTGAATTTTGTAGGCGGCTGCTGCGGAACTACTCCCGAACATATTAAAGCGATTGCGGATTGCGTAAAAAAATATCCGCCGCGAAAAATAGAAAAAAGAGAAAAAAATATGCTTTTGAGCGGGCTTGAATTGTTTGAATTGCGAAAGGACTCTCTTTTTGTAAATATCGGCGAAAGGACTAACGTTGCCGGAAGTGCGAAATTCGCAAAATTAATTCACGAAAAAAACTATGAAGAAGCGCTAAAAATCGCAAGCGAACAGGTAGAAAACGGCGCGCAGGTCATAGACATAAATCTTGACGACGCTATGCTTGACGCAAAAGAAGAAATGAAGACCGTGCTGAACTTTTTCACCGCCGACCCGTCGCTAAACCGCGTTCCGTTTATGATAGACAGCAGTAAGTTAGACGTTATCGTCGCCGGATTGAAATGCTGCGGCGGTAAAGCCATAGTCAATTCGATTTCGCTTAAAGAGGGCGAGGAAAAATTTATCGAAAGCGCAAAAAAAATTATGCGTTTCGGCGCCGCCGCCGTCGTAATGGCGTTTGACGAAAAAGGACAGGCGGACACGAAAGAGCGCAAAATCGAGATTTGCAAAAGGTCGTACGATATTCTTAAAAAAACAGGATTTAACGAAGAAGATGTAATTTTCGACCCCAACATTTTCGCGGTCGGAACGGGACTTGAAGAGCATAGAAAATATGCGGCGGATTTTATAGAGGCGGTAAAAGTTATCAAGCGGGAAATGCCAAAAACGCATATTTCGGGCGGCGTCAGCAACGTTTCTTTTGCGTTTCGCGGAAATAATTTCATCCGCGAGGCGATTCATTCCTGTTTTCTTTATCACGCGGTCGCGGCGGGAATGGATATGGGGATTGTAAACGCCGGCGTAATTCCTCCGTACTCGGAAATTGAAGCGGAACTTAAAGAGAAAATAGAGGATTTGCTTTTTGACAGAAAAGACGACGCCGCGCAAAACTTGCTTGATTTCGCTCAATCGCTTAAAAGCGAAAATCACAAGGAAACAAAGACGGCGCAATGGCGTTCTTTACCCGCCGCTAAACGGCTTTCGCATTCGCTCGTAAAGGGAATAAGCGATTACGTCGAAGAAGACATAGCCGAAGTCAGAAAAGAATTCGACAGCGCGGTGGCGATTATCGAAGGTCCGCTTATGGACGCAATGAACGAGGTCGGCGAGTTGTTCGGCGAAGGGAAAATGTTCCTGCCGCAGGTCGTAAAATCGGCGAGAGTTATGAAAAAAGCGGTCGCCGTTTTACAGCCGCAGATAGAAAAAGAAAAAAAAGGCGGCGCAAAATCCGCCGGCAAGATTCTTCTGGCGACGGTCAAGGGCGACGTTCACGACATCGGCAAAAATATCGTCGCGATTATTTTGCAGTGCAACAATTACGAAGTGGTCGATATGGGCGTAATGGTTTCAAGCGAGGATATTTTGGACAGGGCGCAGGCGGAAAACGTCGATATAATCGGGCTTTCGGGCTTGATAACTCCGTCGCTTGAAGAAATGGCGAACGTCGCAAAAAAAATGAGCGAGCGAAAAATGAAAATCCCGCTTCTTTTGGGCGGCGCGACGACTTCGCCGATTCATACGGCGCTCAAAATCGCTCCGCGGTATTCGTTCGGCGTCGTTCAGGTGCGCGACGCGTCGTTAATGCCGGGTATCGTAAAAAAACTGCTGGGCGGCGAAAAAGAAAAGTTTCTCGCCGAACTTGGCGCGCAATACGAAAACTTGCGGCTAACGCGGGAAAACAGGCAAAGCGAACAGGTCTCGCTCGAATTTGCCAGAGCCAACAATGAGCAGCATTGAAATTTTACCCAAATACAACTTTATCTTGAAAATCCGCGTGAAATGATATATATTATAAGGTAATAATAAAAAATTTTCAAAGGAGTTTTTATGCGAAAAGTTTATTTGTTTGCTTTGTTGAGCGCGGCGTTTGTCTTTGCCGCGACGGATGCGGAAAAGACGGCTCTGAGAACCCCGCCGTTGCCGCGGGAAAATATGCCTCAATTCGTCGTTTTGGGAAGCGACGATAACACAAGCGCGGAAGCGGTCAGATGGATGCAGGGAGTCGTCGACAAGTACAAAAACAAGGACGGAAGCAAAGTTTATATGTCGTTTTACGTAAATACCGACCAGAGCGGCGCGGTTTGGGACGGTAAAAACGATTTGATAGATGCCGTTTATAACGCCTACAAAGCGGGACACGAAATCGGAAACCATACTTCTACGCATTTGTACTGCGTCGAATACGGCAAATTAGACCCGGTGACCAAAATAGATAACGGCAGACGTGTGGATAAGAACACTATTTTTAACGAAATCAAGCGAGTTCAGGACGTTCTTGTAAAAGCGGGCATTCCGAGAACTCATCAAACCGGGTTTCGCACTCCGTATTTAAGGTATTCCGACTCTACGTTTACCGCGATGTCGGAAGTAGGATTTTTGTACGACTGCTCGGTAAGCGCGGCAAGCGATAACGTTGCGGGAACTAATTTCTTCCCGTATAAACTTGACGCGATTAAAGACGAGAACGGAAATTACGCTCCCGACAACAGCGCGGACGTAAATACTTGGGGGAAAACAAGCGTTATCCGCAAGCACGAAAATCTTTGGGAACTGCCTGCCGTGCAATTCGCCATAGACCCGCAGGATACCGCTTACGTTAAAGGAGTGCTTGGCATCGGCGGCGATGAAGAGTTTGACGGATATATCACCGGTCTCGATTACAATTTGTGGAACGAGGCGCATTTGGATTCGGGACAAACAGTCCGTTCGCTTATGCGTACGCTTAATTTAAGTCTGGCGGGAAACCGCGCTCCGCTTACAATCGGCTGCCATTCTCAGTATTATTTCCAAGCCAAAAACAGCGAATTTCCCAAAATTCCGCCGGAAAAACGACGTCAGGCGTTTGAAGAATTTGTAAAGCAGGCAAGCCAAATTGAAAACGTATTTTTTGTATCTGGGGATATGGTGATACGCTGGATGCAAAATCCGGTTTCCGCCGCCGAATTTAAGCCGGAAAATTATATCCGCGCGCCTTTTACCGACAAGACCGCGCCGACAAAGATTCGTTTGTCGAACACGAGCGTCGACGAAGGGGATTTGGACGTCGGGACTTTAACGGCGGTTAATTTGAATAAGGATTTGACGCACACGTTTTCGATTGTGGAGGGCGACGATATTTTTGCGGTCGACGGCGATAAACTTAAATTCAAATCGGCGGTAAAGTCTAATACCAACGCAAACAAGAGAGACGGGTACGGCGTTAAAGTCCGTGCGGAAGCAAGCGGCGGGGCAGGCGCAATAGACTGGGGTTTTACGATTTGGGTGGATTCTGTCTTTAATACCGAAATTGAGTTTGTCGAACGTACTTGGAGCGGTTGGTGCGACGATGACGGCATACCGGAAGAAAAACCGGAAGAGGCGCGAACCGGTTCCGCTTATACCGTTCCGAAGAAAGCAAAAACCGACCCTCTTGTAGCAAGTTTAACGCTAGGGGAAAATAAAATTGTCAATGGAAAGACTTACTGGCCCTCCGTTGAAGTTTCAACATCGTACTCTTACGCTCTTACGGGACTTAAAGAGATAGTCGTAACTTACACTTCCGACAAAGACGTAAGCCTTGGAATCGGGAAATGGACGCAAAAAATGTCGTTCGGATTTGCGGCGACGCTTCCAGCATCGACAACAGAAAAGACGTTTACGCTCACTCCCGATATGTTTGATATGACGTATTCGGAATACGAGAACGACGCAGAGCGCGCAAGGGTGCCGGGTTCGCTCAGAGACGCTTTGGGAACTACCGGACTCAGCATATCTTTCAGCGGAGTCGACGAGGGGACGACGACAAACATTAAAGTATCTTCGTTAAAGTTCAAAGGTATTCCAAACAAAAGTACGCCGCAGAAAACTTCGATTGCGCAAGATTTGAATAAAAAATTAGGTGCGGCTATTACGCTGTCTGGGGTTTCTTCAAACAAAATTAACTTGAACGTCGCAAAAGCCGGAGTTTATCAGGTGGATATTTACGCGGTGAACGGTAGAAGATTATTTAGCGAGAAGCAAAATTTAAGGGCAGGAACAAATTTCGTCTCGATAAAGGGCATAGCCAAAGGAGTTGCGGTAATTCGCGTAAGCGGACTTAACGCAAGTTTACAGCAGAAATTTATTATCAAGTAAGATTTTTGCTTGTGTCAAAAGGACAAACGGGAGGAAGCGCGAATTTGCTTTCTCCCGTTTTTTTATGGAACTTATATACTCATGTCGGTATATCTCAAAAAACAATAAGACAAATTAAAAAAAACAATAAGACAAATTAAAATCCTCGCATTTCCTACACACAAGCGGATTTCAGCGTTTTTGACACAAAAACACAAATTTACAAAATTTTCGCTCACAACTCCCGCAACTCCGCTTGTGTGTGCGGTTTTAGTGGTACAAAAAAGTGTACCAAAAAGTGTACCACTTGCGCAAAAAAGTGTACCATTTTTACCCGATTTTCAAAGCGTCGCGAAACGTGTTTTTTTACTTGTTTTTAATACCGTTTACAGTATCAAATTCTGCCTTAATTTTAGCGGTAAAAATCGGGCGAAAAAACAGCTCAAAAAACGTTACAGTTTTTCAAAGTTATTTATCTTGTCTTCGCCGACTTTTTTCCGGTAAAAGTTTTATTCTCCAAAAGCATTTTGTTTGTTTCGGCAAGCGCTTTATTTGTTTCTAATAGCGTTTTGTTTTGCTCGGCTAAAACACAAGTGTCACAATTTTTGCTTGCGCTTTCTTCTAATTTTTTTATTTTGGCTTCATATGCCGTGTTTTTTTCCTCCGCATCAACGAGAAGTGTTCTGTATTTATTGTTGGCGTGAGAAAGGTTTATTATTTTTTGTTTGTTTCTGTCGTATGCGTCTTGTAGTTCTGCTTCGCTGGAATATTCTTCGCTTCCGCGCAAAAACGGAGCTCTTTCGCTGAAAAGCCAATCGGCATTCATTCCATGTTCTATCACTAAGTAGTGTATAACCATTAAACTTGGCATAGTGTCGGATTCGATGTTGAACCATGTGTTTACGGTTTGTTTGTACACACCTAAACTTTTTGCGATTTCTGTTTGTGTTATGCTACGGTCGAAACAGAATCTTGCAATTCGTTTCTTTATCTGTTTTTCTACGTCCGTAATAGCCATAAAACCTCTTTTTTTGAAGAAAAATCACTTTTTATTAAAAAAACCTGCACAAGTTAGTGTTTTAACGTATATTTACTAATAAACACTAACTTGTGCGTGAAAAAACTAACAGCGGTTTAATGCACACACAAAAATACCTTTTGCCTATATCGGCAGGCGGTATTAAAAAAATTAGGAAAAACGGCGACCTACAATCGCAAAACAAAAGTACGGTTGTCTTACAGAGACAGCCAAACAGGGGGAGGGGCTTGGACAATTGTAGGGTGTTCAAGTCCCTTCTCTTTTTTTTAGGAATAGGCAAAAAAATGAGCGGTAAATTTGGAATACGCGAATTTGCGGGAATAGTCGGCGAATATCACGTGCGGATTCTTCGCCTTCTCTCCCGCGGGCGCAATCCCGCCGCGTATTACCGTGACCACCTTATACAATTAGAATACTCCGAATTAGAAATCGCCGAGTGGTTTGGGTTTTTTGAAACGCGGATTCCGGCGAAATTTAAGAAAACAGAGAAAAAACCTCTTAAAAGAACGCGTTTAATACCCGTTAAAGAGAACTTAAATTTGGATTTAACAGAGGAACAGGCGGAGACGATTCATAGAATGTCGGCGCTCAAAAGAGGCAGAATAGCGTTTATTTTGAGTGTCCTGAGAAAAGCGCAGGACGCCGGGGTATTGGACGGTGGCGCAAGCAATAAAACTTTAATTAAAATTCTAAATACCAAAAACGCACACAGAAGCGGCGTTGGCGAACATACTTACGACAGCGCCAGCGAGAGATTATCGGTAATTCAATACAAAAAGATAGTTAGAAAGATACGCGAAAATGGTATGCAAAAGTTTATCGACGATTACACAAATTTTGGTGGCGCAAATAAGGAAACCACAAAAATTACAGATGACGACCTTGCGCTGTTCGCACGGGCGTATATGAATGGCTCGCAGCATTCCGTAAAGGAATCGTGGGAATATATGCTGGGCGGTCGGGACCCGCGAGGGTTCGCCTGTGCGCAAGCGTTTCTATACCGTCTGCAAAAGAAATACAACTCCGCGCAAATCGACCACGCACGCAAAGGCAAAGAATACGCCTTGCGCAACTGGGGCGCGTCCGTGCCTCGTAAAAGCGACGCCCT
>Ga0268262_10004295_pt1 | contig 14815 bp, 13 predicted proteins | sample TergutNc150P3_FD_190354 | JGI IMG/M metagenome (GOLD analysis project Ga0268262, IMG submission 190354) | Nasutitermes corniger P3 segment gut microbial community from laboratory colony in Florida, USA - Nc150 P3 (SPAdes) (version 2) | ecosystem: Host-associated > Arthropoda: Insects >... | reverse complement strand
TGATATTTGCTAAAAAGTTCGTCCATCTCTGCTTTGTTTAATTTGCCGTGTGAATTTCTGACAATCAAAATAATTTTTTTGCGGCTTATGGAAATGCTGAAGTAAAAATTCTTGCTATCTAAGCCGGAATAATCAACAGCATTGTTTGAGAGTTCATCAATTATGGTTTCTATGTGGAAAATCAATTTGGGTTTAAAGCCTTTTTTTGCAAGCACTGAGCAAATGAATCTTCTCAAAATTGTAACGCAAGTTCTTTGCAGTGGAAGGTTAAACGAAAATAATTCCCTTGAGCTTAAAAAATGGAAATCAGATGATGCGGCTTCTGGAGTTGAATAAAAATGGAATACTCTATCTAGCCCCATTATGGACAAGCGGTCTTGCAAAAATTGAGATACGGAGCATATAGCCAAATCGCCGCCTCTTTGTTGGAGCAGTTTGCGGCAACCCATAAGGGTACCCACGAATGGAGAGTCTATAAAATTGACATTCTCCAAATTGACCACTATAAACATATTGCCGTTATCGATACATTTATCCACTGCGGCTTTGAAAGGAACAATGGCTGGAATATCCAGAGAGCTGGTGACGCTTATAATTGTGATTCCAGGTTCCATAGAGGAAACGGTTAAGCCTTCTAATAAAAAATCCGCAGTATTGGAAAGAGTCATTTTTTAGGTCTCCAATTTTTGCGGACTTAAGGATGTTATAAATTCTTTTTTATCGGTTGTGAGTATTTCCACGGAAATAACGCTGCCAGAAATTCTGCAGTTAAAAGAAATCACTGGCAAAGCGTGCAAAAATTTTTCCTTTGAAACAATGGAATCGAACCAAGATGCAGATTCCGTTGCGGCATGTTCTGAAAATTCTTTGTTAAAGTTATGGCTTTTAAGATAATCCTTGAAAAACTCCTGAACAAAAGGAAGATAGTCCCTATCGGCAGGAAACTCAATGAGAAAATTATTTTCAGAAGAGGGCATTATGAATGGTAATATAGTAAATGCTAACCAGGTATTTTATCGTTTATTCTATACACAAAAGCCAAAACTCTTGCTACAGCTTCAAAAAGTTCCTCTGGTATAAAAGAAGAAACAGAAACTTTTGAAAGCAGGCTTGCCAAATTATCGTCTTTGTGTATGGGAACATCGTTTTCTGTTGCTTTCTCTATTATGCGCTCCGCAAAGGAGCCTCTGCCAGAAGCTACAACTCTTGGAGCCTCTGGTTTGCCAAGCTCATGCTTTAGAGCAACAGCAAGTTTCACTTTTCACCTAAGCCCGAAAAACACAATTAAACCGAGTATAAGGGCAAAGAAAGATATGAGATGCATTCGCCAGGCAATTTTGGCATTTACAAGAGGTTTGGAATCACCAAAGCGACCTTTCCATTTCAACTGAAAATGGTGGTGTATGGGAGCGCGCAAAAACAACCTGTGCTTATCTGCATAGTCCCATCCGCGTATTTTTTTGTTCAATTTAAAATGCCCTATTTGCATAGCCACAGACAAGGCTTCCACCAAAATAATCACGCCAACAATGGGCAAAAACAAAGCAGCTTGCACAAGTATGAACATTATGCCTAGCAAGGCTCCAAAACCTATTGAGCCAGCATCGCCCATATAAATTTCGGCAGGCGGGCTATTATACCAAAGATAGGCGAGCAAAGCTCCTATAGAAGTCATTGCTATGGGGAACAATTCATCGCAGCCCTTTGAATATGGAATATGCAGATAATCGCTGAAAATTGCGTTTCCGCTAACATAAGCCACCACGCCCACAAAGAACATTCCGGTTATAAGCGGAATGCTCACAAGGCTATCTATGCCGTCTGTGAAATTGGTTCCGTTTGCGCTAGAGGCAACAACAAATGTTATGAACAAAATGAACAGCCAATTTGGCAAATGAGGATACCAGTCTTTTGGGTTTATTAAAGGCACATATAGTTCGCCTGTTAAATCTGGTATAAATTTATAGCAAAATATGGCTATAACAAAACTGAACAGAAAATAGAGGGATATTCTCACTGTTGAGCTAATGCCATTGGCTTTTTCCTCGTAATCTTTTTTTGATATTTTGCCGGAATCCACCAGTCTTTTTGTGCGTATTTTTGCAATGTCGTCTATTGCGCCTACAATAGAATAAAGCACCAAAATAGATAGCGCTGCTATTGTGTAGCCATTAAAAATAGCCGTCACGCAAGAAACAACAACAACGATAATCACGAGTAGCAAACCTCCCATAATGGGGGGCGCATTTTCTTTGAAATCTGCCGTAGCGCCTATTTTTTTCAAAAAAGCCATATAATGCGGCATAGTCAAAAATACCAAAAATGCGGCGAGTATAGCGGCAAGCCCTGCCCTGAAAAGACGGCTGTCAAAAATAGGGTTTGAGGTTAAAGCAAAAAGATATTGAATTAGCATTAGGTTTTATTCTCTCCGCGCATCATTATTATTTTGCCTGTGCGAACAAATTCCACAATCTCAAATTTTTTGCATAGAGAAACCATGGAATCTATTTTTTCGGAACTTCCGGTTAATTGAACTATCATAGAAACTTCGGTCATATCCACTGTATGAGCTTTAAAATGGTTGCAGAGCTGAAGCAATTCCGATCTCTCTTCTGGTTTGCAACGCATCTTCAGAAGAACGAGTTCTTTTTCAACCACATTTTGCCTTGTGTGGTCTTTTGCTTGTATAACATCAACCAATTTTTCAAGCTGCTGTATTATTTGAGCCAGAATTTCGGGATTGCCGCGTGCCACTATGTTCATGCGGCTAACGGAAGTATCTATTGTTGGCGAAACAACAAGGCTGTCTATATTGTAGCCGCGCCTTGAAAACACAAGTGCAATGCGAACCAAGGCTCCTGGTTTGTTGGAAACTAAAATGCTTATGGAGTGCGCTGGGAACATATCAAGTGCCTCCTGTGGGTTTTTCCATAATCTCTTTTGGTGGTTCTATTAAAATATCGTCTATGGATGCTCCGGGCGGAATCATAGGGAACACGTTATCTTCTTGTTCGCACTCGCAGTGGATTAAAATAGGTCCATCGTTGAATTCCATAGCCTTTTCTATTATCCGTCTCGCATCGGCATTGCGGCTAATGCAATGTGCTTCTATCCCATAAGCTTTTGCGAGTTTCACAAAATCGGGGTTGCCTTCTAGAGAAACGCCCGAATAGCGTTTGTTCCAGAACATATCTTGCCATTGGCGAACCATGCCTAAAAAGCGATTGTCCATAACGAAAATTTTAATGGGCAATTTGTTCAAATGAGCGGTTGCCAGTTCGCAAAGTGTCATTTGAAAACCGCCATCGCCTAAAACTGCGCAAACAGGGAATCCCGTTTTGTTGCCCAGGGCTGCTCCTATGGATGCCGGAAACCCATAGCCCATGGTGCCAGCCCCGCCAGAGCTTAAAAACTGACCAGGGTAGTCACACTTGAAAAATTGCGCAGTCCAAAGCTGATGCTGCCCCACATCGGTTACAACAATTGCTTTTCCGTTTGTAACCTCGTAAAGAGTTTGAACAATATGCTGAACCCTCAAGCCGCCGTGTTTGGGATAGTTCAAAGGATATTTGGTTTTCCACGAATTGATGGTTTTTAACCATTCCCCAGAATCCAATTTTTCCACTAAAGGCAATAGCTGTTCCAAAACAATTTTTGCATCTCCGTGCAAAAAATGCCGTGGGGTTATTATTTTTCCGTATTCCGCGAGGTCTATGTCTATATGCACAACCTCGCATTGCTTTGCAAATTCGGAGAGTTTTGCGGTTATGCGGTCGTCAAAACGAGCGCCTATGCTTATGAGCAAATCGCATTCGTGAATGGCTTTGTTTGCCGCAACAGTTCCGTGCATACCAGTCATTCCAAGCGAAAGATCGTGGCTTGCGGGGAATGTTCCCAGCCCAAGCAGTGTTGAACTCACGGGCGAACCTAGTTTTTCTGAGAGTTCCTTTACCACTCTGCTAGCTCCGCTTATGGCAGCTCCGTGACCCGCTAAAATCAGCGGTTTTTTAGATTTATTGATTGTGATGGCGGCTTGCTCGATGGAGCCTTGATCCGCTCTGCCGGGAATTTTGTACCCTGGCAAATCCACGCCTTCAACAAAATCTGCAGGGCAGGCTCCCGCGCTTATGTCTTTTGGCAAATCGATTAAAACAGGTCCTTGCCTGCCAGAATGGGCAATATGAAAAGCCTCTTTCACCACTCGTGGCAAATCGCTTGGATTTTTTACCAAATATGAATGTTTAACGGTAGCAAAACTCATTCCGCTGATATCGCTTTCTTGGAACGCATCTGTTCCAAGAACAGGGCTTATGGTTTGCCCGGTTATAATAACTAGGGGTATGGAGTCCATATAGGCGGTGTAAATGCCGGTTAGAGTATTTGTTGCGCCAGGCCCGCTGGTGACCAAAACCACCCCTGTTTTCCCAGTTACTCTGGCATATCCATCTGCGGCGTGTGTTGCGCCTTGTTCGTGGCGAGTTAAGACCAGTTTTATGTCTGAATCCAAAATCGCATCAAAAATCGGGATAACGTTCCCGCCCGGGTAGCCAAAAATGGTGTCCACCTCTTCTCTTTTAAGGCACTCTATTAGAACCTGAGCGCCATTTAATGGTTTTGCTGTCATATTCAGGGGGTAATATAGTAAAAAGGCTTATTTATTGAAATTTTTTGTCCTTTTTTTGTAAAAAGAATGTATATTATAAGTTGGAGTAGTTCTAATCAGAGGGTTCCGCTATATGAAAAAGCTTGCCACCGCCTTATGCCTCGCAACAACCTTTGCCGTATCGGTTTTTGCACAAGATCCCTGTTCGCAAACTACTAAGTTAAGCACTACCGCTTCTGGAGTACAAACTTGGAATGGCACTAAGGGAGCCACAACCGTAGGCGGCTCAGGCGATGACGCTTATGGAGTAGAAGCTTGGACAGAAGCGGGCGGCAACGCTACTAAATTGACATGGTTTGGACCAAATCAGGGCGGCGGCTACGCTTTTAGGGCAGAATGGACAAATTCCACGGATTATCTAGGTCGCTTTGGGTATTTTTGGGGCAACAACGGCAAAAAATGGAGCAATTTAGGAGATCTTTGCGTTGCTTATAACTACACAAGGTCTGCCAATGGCACCGGAGGTTCATATTCTTATATAGGCGTTTATGGCTGGACAATAGGCGGCAGCAACTCAGCTGAATATTATATTGTTGAAGACTGGTTTGGGTCTGGTCAGCAAGCTGCAAACAATTTGGGCAATAATTGTCAAAATAGGGGTAATATTACGGTAGATGGTAGAAGTTATCAAGTTGTCACGTGTATAAGACCACAGGGTTCTGGCTGCGTGAGTTGCAACAATCAGGCTTTTGGGCAAGTTTTCAGCATACGCCAAGGCATGAGAAGCGGCGATTCCAAAACGTGCGGAGTGATTTCCATAAAAAAGCATTTTGAAGAATGGATGAAAATACCAGAAGCCGCTAAATATATTTACGATAAAACCTACGAATCCAAATTTTTAGTAGAGGCTGCTGGAGGCACTGGTTGGTTTGAAGCCTCTTATATGAAATTTTCCAGAACAGGTGCTTGTGGCGGCGCAAGCGGCGGAGCTTCTAGCAGTTCCACAGGCACAGGTGGCGGAACTTCTAGCAGCTCACGCGCAACAAGCAGTTCAAGCGGTGCGGCACACACGCAAGCTACCACCTGCAAAACGCCTTTAATAACATATCCAACAAGCACCGTTCCCTCAGACCCATACACCGCTTGCTTTAAATACACAAACAACAAATGCTATGTATGCAAAATATCAAGTGAGGGTGAATTTGAAGGGAATGTAAACACCTGTGCTTCGGGCTGGGTTTGGGATGGCACTCAAATTGCATCCAACCTTGAAAACGGTTATTGGTATCAGGAAGTTACCTGCCCCGCAACATCTAGTTCCAGCGCGGCAGCTTCTTCTAGCTCCAGAGCGAGCAGTTCCAGCGTGGCAGTTTCGTCATCTTCCAGCACACCTAGCAGCCCATTGTGCCCGCCAGGAGGAGACTGCTTATCGTCATCTTCCGGCACATCTAGAAGTTCTTCTAGCGTAGCGGCTTCTTCCAGTAGCCGTGCAAGCAGTTCCAGTACGGGTACAACTCCTGTTTTGGCAAACCGAGTTCCTGTAACTTACTTCTCCGTTCAAACACAGAGCGATAAAGCTCTGCGCATAGAAATTAGTTCACCTTCAGTTGTGGAAATTTTTGATCTGAAAGGGAATAAAGCTACAAGTTTTGATGTTTCTGGCACTTTGCAAACGGTTAAATTATCCCTGCCAAGCGGGGTATATTTCGCAAAAGTTCAGGGAATGAAAAGTATTAAATTTGTGTTGAAATAAAATGGAGGTTCTTTTGAAAAAACTCACAATCGCCCTATGTTTTGCAATTGCCTTTGCCTTTGCGCAGGACCCTTGTTCGGAAGCCAATTCCACAAAATTAAGCACCACCGCTTCTGGAGTGCAAACTTTTAACGGCACTAAAGGTGCTACCGTTTTATACGGCTCAGGTGACGATGCTATTGGAGTAGAAGCCTGGACAGAAGCTGGTGGCGACAAAACTAAATTGGTCTGGTTTGGACAAACCCAGGGTGGTGGTTCCGCTTTTAGAGCAGAATGGACAAATTCCACAGATTATTTAGGCCGCCTTGGTTATCAGTGGGGCAATAACGGAAAAAAATGGAACGCTTTAGGAGACCTCTGCGTTGATTACAATTACACAAGGTCTCCCAATGGAACTGGAGGTTCATATTCTTATTTAGGAATTTATGGCTGGACAATAGGCAGCAACAACTCTGCTGAATACTATATAGTTGAAGATTGGTTTGGGTCTGACCAACAGAAAATGAGTAATTTAGGCGGTAATTGCCAAACTCATGGCAATATTACGGTGGACGGCAAAACTTATGAGGTTATTACGTGCATAAGACCCCAAGGTTCTGGTTGCGTGAGTTGCAACAATCAAGCTTTCGGGCAAGTTTTTAGCGTACGCCAAGGCATGAGACCAGAAGCCGCTAAAAAATGCGGAACAATTTCTATCAAAAAGCATTTTGAGGAATGGGTGAAAATGACAACTAAAAAAGGCGATCAATCTCCCGCTCAATACATTTACGATAAAACCTACGAATCCAAATTTTTGGCGGAAGCTGCTGGCGGCACAGGCTGGTTTGAAGCCTCTTACTTAAAATTTTCCAGAACAGGTGGTTGTGGCGTTGTTGTTCCTGCTGGTAGCTATACCCTTGATTTAATGTTAACCCCGTCTAACGGTGGCTCTGTAAAGAAAGAGCCTAGTGCGTCTTATTACTCTTCTGGTTCAAGCGTAAAAGTTACTGCTACTCCAGCCTCTGGTTGGAAATTTTCCAGTTGGGATGGAGATGCCAGCGGCAGCGAAAATCCCCTTACAGTCACTATGAACAAAAACAAAGTAATTACAGCGAAATTTATCCCCGTTATTGACCCCACTAAAAACCTTGTCACAAACGGCACTTTCACAAACACAGATAGCTGGACTTTCAACAAGGGTAAAGACTATGGCAATTCCGAAGGGACTTTCAGCGTATCAGGCGGTAAAGCCAATCTGGATATAACGAACATTGGCGCAGACCCGTGGAATCCGCAACTTGTTCAAAATGGCATCACCCTTGTTGAGGGAATGACATACCGTTTAACTTTTGACGCTTCTGCTGATAAATCACGAAAAATAGTAGTTATGATACAAATGGCAAGCAGCCCTTGGACAACTTATTTTGAAGAAGCGGTGGACTTGACCACTACATCAAAGACATTTACGTATGATTTTACAATGAAGGCAGCAAGCGATGAAAATGGTCGCTTTGGGTTTAACTTAGGTCAAGCAACTGGAAAAGTAACTATAAGCAATGTCAAACTTAATTACGTAGCTGATGATACACCAGAAACTTCCAGTAGTTCTGGCACGGCTGCGTCCTCTAGTGCAGTAGCTACATCTAGTTCCAGCACGGCTAAGTCCAGTTCCAGCACAGCTAGGTCCAGTTCCAGCGCAGGAAATACTCCCATTTTGAAAAACCGCATTCCTGTAACTCATCTCTCCATCCAAACACTTAGCGATAAAGTTTTGCGCATAGAAATAAGTTCACCTTCGGTTATGGAAATTTTTGATTTGAGAGGAAACAAAGTGGAGGAATTTGATGTTTCTAGCACTTTGCAAACGGTTAAGTTATCCTTACCAAGCGGGATATATTTTGCCAAAGTCCCTGGAATGAAAAGCGTTAGATTTGAGTTGAAATAAAAACTAGAGGCAACTATGAGAATGAATATAACATTTTTTTTAATTGTGGTTGCCTCTGCAACTTCTTTTGCTCAAACAACCATAGGGCTTAAAGATGTGTATTCAAGCAAGTTCAAGTTCGGCAATATACTGAACGGAACAACAGTTAACAACCAAAATATGAAAAATTTAGTGCTGAGGGAATTCAACAGCATCACCCCCGAAAACGAGCTAAAGCCAGACCAAACTCTGGTTCAAAGCGGTTCCACCAATACCGATATAAAAGTTCAATTGGGTAGCGGCGCAAAAGCCATTCTCAAATTCTGCGAAGACAACAAAATTCCCGTACGCGGGCACACCCTTGTGTGGCACAGCCAAACGCCGCAGTGGTTTTTTAAGGATAATTTCCAAAATAGCGGGAATTGGGTAACGCCAGCGGTTATGGATCAACGCATGGAAAGCTATATCAAAAAGATGTTTGATATCATAACAACTAGCTATCCGAAATTGAACCTCTACGCTTACGATGTTGTGAACGAAGCCTCAAGCGAAAGCGGAGGTCCTAGAACTGGAGGCTCAGATGCGGGCAGCGGTCAATCTATGTGGGTTCAGGTCTATAAAGATAATTCCTTTATAGAAAAAGCCTTTACTTATGCTCGCAAATACGCTCCGGCAACCACTAAACTGTTCTATAACGACTACAACGAATATATTCAGGCAAAAAGGGATTACATTGCGGGTTCAATAATAAAGCCTCTCAAGCAAAAAGGGCTTCTAGACGGAATGGGAATGCAGTCTCACCTTGATGTCAGAACTGGCAGTGATGCTTACCCTAGCGCAACGCTTTACGGACAGGCAATAACAACCTACAAGAATTTAAATGTTGAAATTCACGTGTCTGAGTTGGATGCGACTATTAATGATGGCAATGAAAGCTACTTTTCTGCTCAGGCAACATACTATAAAAACATAATGAATGAGATTCTCACTAAGGGTGGCAGTGCCATTACAGCCGTTGTAGTCTGGGGCATCCAAGACGACCAATCCTGGCGCAAAGCAAAAAAGCCCTTGCTTTTTGATGCTTCCGGCAATAAAAAAGCTGCATACAACGAGCTTGTCAAACTGATTTCCAGTTCATCCGCTGCAACACCGAGTTCCAGCAGCAAAGCGAGTAGTTCAAGTGTGGCACTTTCGTCTTCTTCCATCGGTCAAGCGAGCAGCTCAAGCGTGGTGGTTTTGTCATCTTCCAGCGATGTAGTTTCGTCATCTTCCAGCGATGTAGTTTCGTCATCTTCTAGCATAGGCACAACACCGGTAGCCAACCACTCGCCACTCGCCACTAGCCACTCCCCAACATACTATTCCCTAAAAGGCGAGCCTCTTGGCAATGAAAAGCCGCAAAAAGCAGGCATTTATATAATTAAACAAGGACATTCGGTTAAAAAAATCGTAGTGAGGCAATGATGAAACATATACTTTCGCTCTTTATGCTAATTTCTTCCATTTCCGTTTTTGCGGCACCAGTTCCAATGCAAACAACCCAAGACTATGCCGATGGCAATAGGCTTGTGATTAACGGCAATAAAGTGTTCATCTCCGGGATGAACATAGCTTGGAACAGTTTTGCGCATGATGTTGGGGAAGGGCAAGTGAGAATCGATGAATTTGTGAGGCAGTTCAAGCAAATCAAAAATGCAGGTGGAAATGCTGTTAGGTGGTGGCTGCACACCGACAATGAAGCCTGTCCAAAACTTAACAGCAGTGGAGCGGTGACAGGTCTCGGTTCAAAAACCATAGACAACATACGGCAAGTATTAGACTCAGCCTATAATTATGGGATTGTAGTTTCACTCACCCTTTTCTCTTTTGACTTGCTCAAAAATGACAATAACAAAACCGCATCGCAAATGGATGCCAACGAAAAATTTCTTACCGTTGAGTCAAACCTTGATACCTACATAGAAAAGGGACTGAAACCTATACTAGCAGCAGTCGGCAATCATCCAGCTATTATGTGCTGGGAAGTGTTCAACGAGCCAGAAGGAATGTCTTCAGACGCAGGCGGTTGGGCAACCAGGAAGATAGAAATGAAACACATTTTGAGATTTACGGCAAAGATAGCGGCAGAAGTACACCGCAGCACAAAAAAGATGGCTTCCACTGGCATTCACGAATTCGGCAAGATGAAGACTTGGTATTCCAATGCTAAACTTAAAACAGCTTCTGGCAGCAACGATGAACTTGCATACTTAGATTTTTATATGGCTCACTATTACCCAGAATACATAGGAACTTCAGGTTCCCCATTCCACAATACTGCAGCATCTTGGGGTATGGACAGACCCATTCTCATTGGCGAATTTCCCGCTCAAAGCTGGGGACCCGGAACAGGGTATAACAATATACAGGCTGGTACTGCCATGACCATCACCGCTGCTTACGAATATGCCTACAACAACGGCTATTGCGGACTGATGAGCTGGTCAATGACCGAGGGAGATAAGGCAAAATTTGGCAGTTTCTCCACAACCGAACCCGCATTGCAAAATCTGTACTCTAAGCATAAAGCCGATATAGAGATAAATAATTCAAGCAAGCCTGCATCCTCCTCAAGCAATTCTGGCGGTGGCAGCAGCAGTTCCATAACGGTTGCATCGTCTAGCAGCATTTCTAGCAGCAGTTCCCGTGCAAACAGTTCCAGCGCAACAGCATCATCTAGCAGCGTTTCCAGTAGCAGTTCCCGTGCGAGCAGTTCCAGCGCGGCAACATCGTCTAGTAGCGGCGTTTCCAGCAGCAGTTCTGGTGCGAGCAGTTCTAGCACAGGCACAACACCAGTAGCTAGTCACTTGACATTAACCGCTAGCCACTCCACAGCATACTACTCCATCAAAGGTGAACCACTTGGTAATGAAAAGCCGCAAAAAGCAGGTGTTTATATAGCTAAACAAGGACATTCTGTTGAAAAAATTGTGGTGAGGGAGTGATGAGAAAAAGTATTTTTCTGGTGGTTTTATTTATGCTTGCGCAAATGGTTGGTGCTGCACCTCAGCTTGTGATTGACGGAACCCAGTTCAAATACAAAGGCAAAAAAATATTCTTCAGCGGGATGAATCTCGCTTGGATAGATTTCAATTCCGATGTAGGCAAAGATCCGCTTGATGAAAACAGATGGAGGAAAGCCGTTCAGGATATTCGCGCGGCTGGTGGCAATTCCATTCGCTGGTGGCTTTTCAACAATATGAGCGTAAGCCCTGTGATAGACCAAAGTACCCATAGGGTAACAGGACTACCGGCAAACACCATAAAAAATATGAAAAAGGCTTTGGATATCGCAGAGGAATATGGAGTTATGGTTAGCATGTGCTTGTTTAGCCATAATTTAATGGAAAGCGACCAATGGGGAAGTTATAGCGGCGACAAATTAGATATAACCGCAAATAAACTCCTATTTAGCGATAATGCGGCAGCTCAGGCTTTTATAACCAATGCTCTTAATCCCGTTTTGGAAGCAATCGGCAATCATCCCGCTTTGATGACTTGGGAACTATTTAACGAACCGGAAGGAATGATTACAGGTCACGGCTGGACAAAAGAAAGAATAAGCATAGAGAGCATTGTCAGTTTTTCGGAAAAACTTGCAAATGCCATTCATAGCAAAGCGACTGGAACGCTGGTTTCCACCGGAATTCATTGCGCATCGGATTTGCAATACTGGAACAAAAGCTGGCTGGATTTTTTGCAACTGCATTTTTACCCCGAACATCAAGAAACATCTCAAAATCCTTTTGACCATCCTTTCTCATTTTGGAACTTGACAAAGCCGCTTATAATAGGTGAATTTTCTGCGGCGGGTTGGAATAAAGAACAATTCCCGTCATATAAAGTTAGCACAAAAACACCGCAGCAACTTTATAAATACGCTTATGACAATGGCTATGCAGGAGCTTTATCTTGGGACTACACCGGTTTCAACGATGAAGTGGCAAAAACTGCTGTTACCCACAATTACGCTGCGGCAAAACCTGGTATGGAAGCTTTGGCGGCTCAATATGAAGAATTTATTAAAATTAAGGATTATACACCGGAAAATACCTCTGGCAATGGTGTGATGCAAGTTACATTCTCAAATGTAGAAAGCGAAGCAACATTGGAATATGCCAATCCAACCGCAAATTTAACAGGAAAAGCAACCATAACATTCAAAGCGAGAACCGTTAGCAGTTCAGCAATTTCGTTTAGGTTGGTTGTGAAAAGCGGAAATAATTGGGATTGGAAAGACACTCAAAAAATGTGCGATATACCTGCAAATGGTCAGTGGACAACGTGTACGTTTGATTTATCTAGTTCAGATTACAGCAGCGTGGATTTGAGCAATGTTCGCAGTTTCTTGTTGCAAACTTTTACCAATGGCTATTCCGGCATTGTGCAATTTGACGATTTCAAGGCTGGGACATCTGTTATAAACAATTTTGATACTCAATATGATGTTTTCAGCGTTGCTTCCAATATGAATGGCGGAGATGCAATAACCGAAATAAAAACCGTTTATATCGGAGGAACAACACCAAGTTCCAACAGCAACGCAACTTCTAGCAGTTCCGGTGGCAACAAATCCAGCAGCAGTTCCAGCAACGGCTCAACGCCAGTAGCCAACCACTCGCCGCTAGCTTCCAATGTCCCACTCCCAACCTATTATTCCCTAAAAGGCGAACCCCTCGGCAACGAAAAACCACAAAAATCAGGTGTTTATATAGTAAAACAGGAACATTCCATTAAAAAAATAGTGGTCAGGTAATTTCTATATTCCAGCTATGCGCTTTAACATCATCTCGAAAATACTGTTAATCCTCTTAATCGGGGGGGTCGGGGTTCAAACGTTTTCGCAAGATACAATTAACAATTCCAAAGACTCTCTTTCTGTGGCAGCAAAAGCCGATTCCATTGCCGCTGCCTATAAAATGGAAGCCTTGAAACAAGCCTTAGGCGGAGATTACCGCCCAATAGCGCCAATAGCAGATAACTACCAACCCCCAGATTTGAGCAAAGTTATAATCCGCATGAGCATTGGGCTTTTGGTTATACTCATGCTTTTATATGTGCTATATATTCTGTCAAAAAAAATCCGCAGAGTGGAAAGCCCCTCGGCAAATAACAATCAGTCTGCAATTCAGCTTTTGGATTCCAAATTTTTGGGAGCAGGCAAAAATATATTCTTGATAAAAGCCGGAGCAGAAAGAGTTTTGGTAGTTGGAGCTGCATCCGAAAATATGCGCACCCTCTCTGAAATACAAGGCGAAGAAGCCAGATACATTTTGGAAATGTACCAAGCAAAACCCATAAATTCCGCCCAATTCTCCGCAACCGTTGACCACTTGCTGAGAAGATTCAAAAGGGAGGGAGGGAATTGATGAAAGGCAAAATATTTATATTTACATTTTTTATAATGTCAGCACAAGCCATTTTTGCCCAAGAAATACCCTTGCCTCGCGTAACTTTTGGCGTGGACAAGGCGCAAAGCGTGGAAGATGTTTCGGTAACTTTGGAGCTTGTGGCTCTTTTAACCATACTCTCCCTTGCCCCCTCCATTGTGATAATGCTAACCAGTTTCACCAGAATAGCAATAGTTTTGAATTTTGTGAAGCAGGCTCTTGGAACGCAAAGCGCGCCGCCTAATCAAATGGTTATGGGACTAAGTTTGTTTCTCACTTTTTTTGTTATGGCTCCAACCTTCAACAGGGTGAACGAAGAAGCCATTCAGCCATATTTAGCCCACGAAATAAACTACCAAGAGGGGTTAGACAAAGCAATTAAGCCTCTTCGCGAATTTATGCTCAGGCAAACATCCGAACAAGATTTAGCCCTGTTTATAAGAGCGGCAAGGCTGCCAAACCCAAAGACCATTGATGATTTGGGAATGTGGACAATAATTCCGGCATTCATAATATCTGAGCTTAAAACAGCCTTTATAATAGGATTTCTCATATATGTTCCATTTTTGGTCATAGATATGTCAATTGCCTCAATTTTAATGTCTATGGGTATGATGATGCTTCCGCCTATGATGGTATCTATGCCTTTTAAGCTCATTTTATTTGTTATGGTGGACGGTTGGAATTTAATAATACAGCAACTTTTGCTATCTTTTCATTAGCGAGGAAAAAAATGGTAACAGATCTTTTTGTTGTTGATATTGGGCGCAAAGCTATGCTTTTAATGCTTTATATGTGCGGTCCTATGCTTATATGTGCCCTAATAGTTGGACTGGCAATTGCTATTTTCCAAGCAGCTACGCACATTAATGAAATGACAATGACATTTATACCAAAAATTTTGACAGTTCTCCTTGTGCTTATGTTTTTTTTGCCAACTATGCTGGCTTTGTTCAAGGATTTTTTTATAAATTTAATGGCGGTTATTCCAACGCTTTATCATTAATTTTTTACCGCTTTTTTAAAAATAATATATAGTAAATGCTGATTAAGTTATACATTTTCCATATAAATGCAATAGAAAAATCAAGAAATGATTTTTGAGGAAAAATTTTATTCACCGTCTT
>Ga0268262_10004294_pt1 | contig 14816 bp, 11 predicted proteins | sample TergutNc150P3_FD_190354 | JGI IMG/M metagenome (GOLD analysis project Ga0268262, IMG submission 190354) | Nasutitermes corniger P3 segment gut microbial community from laboratory colony in Florida, USA - Nc150 P3 (SPAdes) (version 2) | ecosystem: Host-associated > Arthropoda: Insects >... | reverse complement strand
AATAATTCTGAACAAAAGCAAATTAGAGAGTATTCCTTTTTTGCGGAAAAAAAGAATAACGCTTTGCATATTTCATCTGGGACAATAATTCCTTGGTGGTTTAATGAGTATGTGTTGGGAAAAATGTAGTAAATTAACCATATAGCTGTGAAAATTGCTTGTGGATACTTGACAAAATCCCAAACTTTTACTATATTTGTATGCAGGAATTTCTATTCACAGTTCGCAAGGGTTTTGCGACAATCGAATAGATGGGCAAAACAATGAGCGAAGGTGAAGAAAAAATCGGAGGCGAATCGGCATTCGCCAATTTGGGGTTATCTCCAAAAGTTATGGAAGCTGTTCAAAAAATTGGCTATGAAAATCCAACTCCAATACAAATGCAAACCATACCCCTGCTTTTGGCGGGCAAAAATTTGCTTGGCACAGCACAAACAGGAACAGGCAAAACAGCGGCATTTACGCTGCCCTTGCTATCTCGGCTGAATTTTAACGCTCAAAATCCAGCTATGCTGGTTTTAACGCCAACTAGGGAACTTGCAATTCAGGTTTCGGAAGCAATTCAAAAATACTCTTCTTTTATGAAAGATTTTCACGTTGTGCCTGTTTATGGCGGGCAAGATATGGGAGTTCAGCTTCGCGCCCTTAAACGCAAAGCGCAGGTTGTGGTTGCAACCCCGGGCCGTCTCATAGACCATTTGGAACGCAAAACAATAGACCTCTCAGGCATTCAAGCCCTTGTGCTTGACGAAGCAGACGAAATGCTGGATATGGGTTTCCAAGAAGATGTTGAATATATTTTGGAATCAACGCCAGAAGATGCGCAAAGAGCTTTGTTCAGCGCAACTATGCCTGCCGCTGTGCAAAAAATAGTTTCCACATACCTCGGCGAATACGAAACAATAAGAATAGCTGGCAAAACCGCCACCGTTGAAAAAATTCGCCAACGCTATTTATCAGTTCGCCAAGAGCATAAAATGGAGGCTCTAACAAGGGTTCTGGAAGGCGAAGAATTTGAAGGGATGCTTATTTTTGTGCGCACAAAACAAGCCACGGCAGAAATCGCGGAACGCTTGGAAGCAAGAGGTTTTGATGCAGTTCCTCTTTCTGGAGATTTGGCTCAATCATTGAGGGAACGCACCCTGAACCGCCTCAAAGACGGCAAAATAGACATTGTGGTTGCAACCGATGTTGCCGCCAGAGGCTTGGACGTTGAGCGCATAACCCACGTTTTGAACTACGATATTCCCTACGATACTGAATCTTATGTCCACCGCATAGGCAGAACAGGCCGCGCAGGAAGAGACGGCAATGCCATATTGTTTGTCACCCCAAGAGAAACGCGCCTGCTCGCTATGATAGAAAAAGAAACTCGCCAAAAAATTGAAAAAATGAGCTTGCCCACAGGAGAACAAATAAGCGATAAAAGAGTGGCTAAATTCAAAGAAGATATTATCAAAACCGTTCAAGAACAAAAAGGCTTGGATAATTTCAGGAATTTGGTTGAAAGCATAGCTTTGGAGCAAGCCTTAGACATTGCAGATATCGCTGCCGCCCTAGCTTTTATGACTCAAGAAGAACAACCGTTATTCCCAAAGATGGAACCGCTGGAGGCAGAATCTAAGGGAACAAGGGATAGGGAAGCAAGGGAACCCAGAGGCGAGCGTGAGCGAGAAAGACCGAGGAGAGATAGGGGAGATAGAGGAGACAGAGGTTCAGATAGGCGCAGAGATGGCAGCTTTAGCGATATGGAGCCGCCGGAAGACGGAATGGAACGCTATTATTTGGGTGTTGGCAGAATGGACAATGTTTCGCCGAGAGATATTGTTGGCGCAATAGCAAACGAAGCCGATTTAGATTCCAAATACATTGGGCACATAAAGCTCTTTGAGAAATTCAGCACGGTTGATTTGCCCGAAGCCATGCCCGAAGAGGTTTTGCAAATCCTTCGCAAAATGACAATTAAAAACCGCCCCTCTAAAATAAGATTAATGACAGACGAACCGCCGCCAGCAAAAAGAGCATTTGAAGGCGAAAGCAGAAAGTCCTCATATTTCGACAAGAAAGAGGAATATGGCGCAAAGAAAGCCAGAAAGCCTTTTAGAGGCGATGACCAGCCTCCAAGGAGAACGAGAAGGTTTGGCAGGCATTAGCTTTCGGAATATAGTAATTTTTGGGAATTATAGCAATGTGTACCAACATTTTTGTATATTTAGGATAAGAGAACTTAGAAATGAGGTAGAAAATGAAACGGAGCAAGGATTTAAAACTAAAAGAGCTTGTTGGTAAAAATGCAATGAAAGCGTATGATAATTATGTTAATCTAAAAGAATTGGCAGATTTGTCATTTTTTGCTGATACCCAAGAAGATTTGGCTGGTTATAGTAACTATAATTTAAAGGATTATTGTTATCCAATAGGATTGGTTTTCAAGGAGAATTAAAATGTCTTCTTGGAATGAAATTTTAGAAGATTTGAAAGAGCAAAATCCCAATTATAGGGCCCAATATTTGAATGCATTGTTGATAAGTTCATTAGAAAAAATATCCAAATTACGTAATGGTAAAAATGTGATATTTTACGCTTCTGCATTTTTGCAAAAAACAGATCCATTATTAACTCAGATAACAAATGGGGATATAAATTTGTTTATGGCTATGTTGCATGGTATGGATTTTTCCAAAGGACTAACATTAATTTTGCATACTCCTGGAGGTATACCAACTGCTACAGAAACTATTGTTGAATATCTTCATAAGAAATTCAAATATATTGAAACCATTGTACCAACTTTTGCTATGTCCGCTGGAACAATGATTGCATTAAGTACAGATTTGATTATTATGGGACATCAAAGTCAATTAGGTCCTATTGATACACAAATACAAGTTGGTGGAAGATTCGTATCTGCAAGGTCGATAATAAATCAATTTCGTAAAGCAAAAGCAGATATTAACAAAAATATAAAAAATGCCCATTTATGGGCACCGATACTAGGAGGTATGACACCAGGTTTATTAGTAGAAGCTGAAAAAGCTAATGTTTATAGTGAAAGGCTAGTTGCATCTTGGCTTGCTAGAAAAAAATATAAAGATCCTAATGCCATTGCTAAATACTTTAATAGTCCAGCTTTACATAAAAATCATGGGAAGAGAATAGATAGGGATGTATGTAAAAAACAAGGATTAAATATACATGAACTTGAAGAAAGTCAAGATTTGCAAGATGCTGTGTTAACCGCGTACCATGCTATGACTATTCTTTTTGAACAAACAATAGCATCAAAAGTTGTTATTAATAATTCAGGTAAAAAATGGATAATAAACTCTGCTCAACCAACAAAAATTCCATAGGTAAAAATGAAAATTATGTAGGCGGTGAAAAAACAGCGGGCAAAAAGTTGAAAGCAAAAAATGGCTGGGACAACGATGGCAACGGCACGGACGAGTTTGGCTTTTCGGCTCTTCCGGGTGGGTACGCTGGAAGAGCCAGTGGTGTTTTTTACAGTATTGGCATCAGTGGCGACTGGTGGAATGCCTCGGAGGGCTATTATGGTGATAACGCCAGTTTAATTTTGAAATTTGAAAATACCATTGGATTTTATATGTTATGGATATTGGTGGGCAGAGTGTGGGTACACATCGCTATAATTCCCTAATTTTTTATTTCTACTTTACTCCTAATGGAAGAAAAAGACCAAGGCAAAGTTCAGTTGAAAACCATCTTAAAAGGAAATGCGGCTCAGTCAATTAGACCTGCGGCTATGGCAGGTTTTAAAGTAGCAGATTTTCAGACAAATCCTGCGGCAAGAGAGTCTTTGGAAGACCGTCTGAAAAATGAAGTAGCCGCCTTGCAAGGGCAAATAGCCACTCTTAACGGGGAAGTAGCAAATTTAAAACAAAAAAACGAACATGATGCAAAAGCGAGATACGATAAAGGCGTTCAAGACGGCAAAGCTTTGGGTGCGGCAGATGGCGAAAAAAAAGCTATGGAAAAATTCAATGCCAACTTAAAAGATTTACAAGCCAACATCGAGAAAACATTAGAATCTCTCTCTTTGCAGCAAAAAGAAAATTTTGAGAAAATTGAAAATTCCGCCGCCGAAATAGCCATCGCTGTTGCAAAAAGGGTTTTTTGCGAAGAAGCAGCTCAAAATCCAAACATAATACCCAGAGCAATAAAAGAAGCCTTTACATTTCTCGGGCAAGAAGAAAAATTAAAAGTTCGCCTAAACTCTCAAGACGTAGAAATTGCTGAAAATACAGAATCTATATGGAAACCAATTCTGAATTCATTGAAAAGCATTGAACTAGTCATTGACAACACAATAGAACAAGGCTGCTGCCTGCTTGAATCAGAAAACGGCTCTTCTATTGATATGCGATTGGAAACAATATGGGGGCATATTGAAGAAACGGTAAAAAGAATTTATAGCTAATCCATCCATGCGCCAGCCCAGTTTGCATGGTCGCAATCTTTGTCGCCGTTATCTAGAGTTTCCAGTTCAAAAACCTTAATTCCGCTTATATCAATGCTCAAAGAATCTATTTCGTGGGAAGTTAAAACCTTGGAGCGATAAAGTTCTTTTCCATCACCTTTAACCACCCAAATAGCGCCATTGCCGCAAGCAGATTCATCGTCTAAACCAATATGGCTGTGAAATTTTTTATGGGAACCGCTTAAATTCCAAACAAGTTTTGAAGCTGCATGTGAGCCAATTCCAAATTCAAAAATTCTCCCATCTATCCTCATGGCGTTGTTATCAACGGATTTGCCCATTTTAGGTTCTCCCCAAGATTGTTCAGCGGCAACGGGTTTTAACTCTTGGAGCAGGCGGTTGTTTTTTGAGCTAATAAAAAACTGCGTTTCTTTTTTAACTGTATCGTTTTTGGGAAAAGCCATTAAAACAGCATAGTGCATACCGGGATTTTCCACTAATGCACTATTTTTATCCTTTTCCAAATTCAAGAGTTCTGTGCCGTTCACAAAAATTTTGTACCCAGTCTGAGTATCTGGCAGCATCCACTCAATTTCTTTTTTATCGCCATTCCATTTTATGCTTGCGGCATAGTTTGATTCTCCTCTTCTTTTCCCTATTTTATATGCTTCAAGTGGGTAGCCAAAGGGTCTGGTTTGCGAAAAAATTCTATCTGTTTTGTACTCGCTTAGAATTCCGTCTATGGTGCTTGTGGTTTTAAAGCCAACAACTCTGGATTTTCTGTTCACGTCTCCATAACCATCTTGTCCGCGCACAATGTAAATATTGTTTCCAGAAAAATTCCGCCATGCTTCCAACTCATTTGGAGACCATCCTAAAAATTGCCGCTCAGAAAAACCGTTAAAACCGCTGGCAAGCATTTGCCAAGGGCGGGCATAAATGAATATGGAATTTTTAGGAAGTTTTTTTAGCTCGGTGTTTAAAAAATCCTCTTCTGCCAAGAGTTTATTTTTATTGTACAAAATATTCTCGTTAAAACTTTCTCTATGATGCAAGGAGAGATAGCAAGCCAAAACCGCCGCAATGCCGCACACGATTTTTGATTTGCCTCTGGAAGCATCGCAGAGTCCAGTGCCCATTACAATGGCAAAAAGCGGGAGCGCAACAAGCACATATCTCTGGTTAATATCTATTTCAAAAGTGCCAGAAACATTGAAGAGAATCACCGCTATTTGCAAACAGAACAAGGCAAACAAAATCGCAGCCCATCTGTATTTTTTTTGAAAGGCAACCGCATACAAAAGCCAAGCGAAACTTGCAAAGAGCAAAAGCGTATAGCTTGTATAAAATGGATTTTTCAAAAGCCCGTTCTGCTCAAGCTCCGCATTCCACATTATTTTAATATTGCTTATTAAGTTGTATTTAAAATTCTCAAATGAATGAGCCGCGTGTTCACCGCCCTGAAAGTCATAGCCGCGATAGGCAATCATTGTGTTTATGGCGGGCCAGGAAGCTAACATTGCAAGAGCGGTGAAAGCAGCCAAGCGATATGTTTTTGCCAAAAAATAAGAATGATAGTAAAGAACAAAGGGAATAAAGCAGAACAATGTTTCTTGCCTAGTTTGGGCAAAAAATCCGAGCAAGGGAATTATTAGGGCAAAATGCTTAAAATTAACTTCTTTGGGCGGGACAAGTGAATAAAACGCAAGCAAAACCGCAAATAAAAATACATACAAAACCTCTGTTGACGCGCTGCGGGATTGCATTAAAAATATGGGCTGGCTTGCCAAAAAAATTGCGCAAGCAAGGGCAAGCCATTCATCTTTTGCAAATCTGAACATTGCAAAAAATAAAAGAGCCACAGAGCCAAGCGCAAGCGGCAAATTTAACCTTAGCGATGTTTCTCTGTTTGGTTCAGCAAACAAAAAAGCAATGCTTTGCACAAATGCAAAAGCCTTGCCCTTAAAATTATTCACCACATCTTCGCATTTAAGAGCGCCGTTTTTCCATGCGCCTTGGTTGCACACACCGCCGCTTTGGCTAAAACGCATTTCAAGCGCCATTGATTCCCAACTAGTTTCATCGCTTAACACCCTGTGCTGCAAGCTTATTTGCGTGGCTGCAAAAACCGCGAATAAAATAAGAAGAACCGCTAGGCCAAGCATGGAACTTTTTGCGGGCAAATAATTTTTTATGCGTTGCAGAATTTCTTTTGCGTTCAAAATCAAGGCTATGCAAAACCAAACGAATAAAGCAAGCACGGCATAGTAGCCCCATTTTATATCCCAAGCCTTGGCATAGTTCTGAGGAATTTTTTGAAACAAAAAGAATACCCCTGCAAGCACAGGAACAGTATATACGCCAGCTACCAACCACTGGCTTATTGTCTCTTGTATTTTATTGCGCATTTATGTAATAAGCATTAACTAGTTTTCCATCTTGCTTAATTGTCAAAAATTGCTTGCCTTTGGGCAAAGTTCCCCTTATTTCATAAAGATTTTCGCTTTTGTAGTCCGAAGGAATGCTTGTTCCATTGTTCAAATTTGGAACTAGCAGGGTTTCTTTTGCATCTACTCCGCAATCCTCGTGTTTTTTGGCAGGTTCAGACAGCACGGGGTAAGAAGTTACTTCAATGGGCGAAGTCACAGAGGTTGCTATTTTAGAGAGAAAGGCTACCTCTGCCGGAACATTGGTTGGAGGTGGCAAAACGCTTTCTTCTTTCTTTTTTGTGTTTGGATTTTCTGTTGTGAATTTCACGCGAAAGGCAAATTCGCTTTCTTTGCAAACAGCCTGATAAACTGCGTTAGCTTTTATTTTCTCAGCTTCTGTGCCTTCAATGGGTCTGTAAAGCCCAGGCGCAACATCTTGCCTATAAATATATAGGTTTTGCACCACATCTAAATTATCCTTGGTTATTGAAAATTTCACCTGACCCTGAGAATATTTTGGTTTGCCAGCCTGCAAGGTATAAGAAGAATCGGAGATGGCTATTCCCTCAAACTTAAATTTGCCATCTGGCAAGCCGCCCGGAATTTTTTGCGATGTAAAGGTTGTGCCTTTTATCCATACGGTGGGAAGTTCAACGGCTTTTCCGCTAAATGGGTCCATAATGGCACCGGAAACGGAGCCTTTTTTTCCGCAAGCCACAAAGGCAAGCGCAACAAGAGCAGTGAGTAGTAAAATTTTATTCATAGGGGTGTAATATAGAAAATTCCTTGTGTAGGTATGCGATTAATCGCGTACCTACACAAAATCCTTCTTTCTAAACAGCAAAGCTGCCAAACAAAGAACAATGCTGGAATAGCCAACTGCGTAAAGGCTGTTCCATATTATGTAAGAGGCTTCCAAAGTTATGGAATGCGCTGCCTGCATAGAAGCATTGAACCTGAACAAATTCGGAAAAATATAATGTATTCCCTTGGCTATATTATACACAAATTCACCATGCTCATATAAAAAACTACCCTCATCGCTAATTCGGTAAGCAAAATAGACCTCCTTCAATATTTGGTTGCTCAAATGCCCAATGAGGTAAATGCCAAAAGAAAAAATGGAACTTATAAGCGCAGAAGAATAGGTGGAAAAAAGAACCGCAAAAGCAAGCACTATGGCAAGCTCCCAAAAAACAAGATAACATGCTTGAATTATCGGAATGCTTATGCTGCCATTTATAGCCCACAGAACAAAAAAAAGCGTTAACGAAAGCAAAATCACGTGAAGGGCAATTAAAGCCAGCAAGCCAATGTACTTCCCAAGCAAAAATGCCTCTCTGGAAACTGGCTTTGCGAGCAGCGTGTGTATGGTTTTCTTTTGTATTTCTTTTTGAACCTGCCCAACGCCTGCAAAAAGAGCTATGAAAAGCCCGGAAATTGAAATCACAGAAACCGTAACGCTTTTAACCACAAATTCCCTGTCAAAAACAGACCATTCACCCAGCAAAACGCTGAATGCCGCAAGAGCAATAGCCGAGAGCAAAACCACATAAGGAATTTTGTCGCGTACCGCTTCTCTAAATGAATTCAAAGCTATGAGATAAGTTTCTCTAAGGAACAACACGCGACACCTCCTTTGCAAGAACCTCTTCAAGGCTGTTTCTGCCCGTGTCTTTTGTTATTTCTTCAACAGTTCCCGTATGCGAAATTTTCCCATCTATAATCATGGCAACCCTATGGCTTATGGCTTCCACGTCTGAAAGAACGTGGCTTGAATAAAAAATGGTTGAACCTCCTCTATTGAGTTCCAAAATGGCCTCTCGCACATCGCGCCTGCCAAGGGGGTCAAGCCCGCTCATGGGTTCGTCTAAAATTAAAAGTTCGGGCTTATGCAAAATTGCCTGCGCAAGGCCAATGCGTTGCTGCATCCCTTTGGAATAGGTGCGCAGGTGGCGGTAAATCCAGTCTGCGTTTGCATTAACTAACCCAAGTGCCCAGTGCAGACGCTCTTCCAAGAGCTTGCCTCTCAAACCGCTCAAGCCACCGTAGAATTTTAAAAGCTCATATCCGCTGAGAGAGTCGTAAAAATAAGGTTGTTCAGGCAAATAGCCTAAATTTATTCTGCTTCTGGTTTCGCTAGGCGATTTTCCCAGAATAAAAACATCTCCGCTATCTTTGCGCAAAAGTCCGGTTAGCACCTTTATAGTAGTGCTTTTGCCCGCTCCGTTTGGGCCTATAAAACCAAAAACTTCGCCTTTTTTCACCTCTAAAGATATTCCAAAAAGCGACTTCTTTTTAGCCAGCCAAAACCCCGAACGATAAGTTTTATGCAAATCCCTTATCTCTATAGCATTCTCACTCAATTGTTCATTTCCTCCCGCCGGCGAGCAAGTTCTTTTTTACGCAACACGTAATATGCAGTTGAGGCTCCAATATAAACCAAAACTCCAAGGGCAAATAGCACCCAACCAACGCGGCGGTCTTCCAAGCCAGGGAACCAATTTAAAAACCAAGACGGAAAAAGCCCGGGAATTATAAACAAAATCCCCGCAAACCGCGCCAAATATGTTGCAACTACGTGATTCATATATTCGCAAATATAGAAAATTTTTTACTATATTACAAATATGCGTTGTTACTCAAATTTCTTAAAAACCAAAATTTTTGCCATGTTTTTTGCCGCAGTTGTTTTTTCTGTGCATGCTGGGGAAGGCAATATGAATTATTACGGGCAGCTTGGCGTTCATAAAACGCAAAGTGCGCAAACCCTTGGGCACGGGCGTTTTGGAATCGGTATGCTCCTAGAAGGAGCGGGTCTTGGAACCATAATAGAAGGTGAGAGGTTTCATAATGAAGGTAACCCATGTGCCCCTTGTGACTATGCAATAAGCAATTATTGGGGCGCAAACGGCTATCCTTTTCTTTCTCTTGGGCTTTCCAATATTTTCGATTTTTCCCTTGGCATCCCTTTATACTACGATAATTTGAAAATTAACGATTATAAAACAGATGACCTTAGCGCTTTTGGGTGGGGAAACTTATTTATCTCAATAAAGTTTCGCCTCCCTTTCAGAGAAAATTTTCCACTTTCTATTGCGCCTTTGCTAGGGTTTGGCATAAGCACAGGCAAAGAAGACTTGGGAAGCATAAATTCTTATGGTCCCTGGGTTCGAGACCCGATGTTCCTCAGAACTAATGCGGACAAACCTATATCGGCAGGTGAAGGTTCTCAATCCACATATTCAAATGGGAACCATTTTATGAAAGTAGGAGCTGCGGCAACTCTTGATTTTGACAAAATGAAAGCAAAAATTCCGCTTTTGGTTCATCTTAATTATATGTACAGAAAGTTGCTAGGACAAAAAGACGACAACGAGTATTCAGATATTCAGAGCATTTCTGCTGCTCTGGAGTGGACTCCTGTTAAATTTGTGTCGTTTTTTGGGGAATACTATAACGATAAGCCATTTAATTGGCCTAGCAACGGAAGCACAACAGATTTATCCACTGCATCGTTTGGCACATCTTTTCATTTGGGCAGTACAGTTGATTTGCAATTGGGTGTTCAAGTATTTACTGGAGACGAAAGCAACTACATAAACAATTTAACCATAAATATGAGTGATAATGATAAGGCTTCTTACAACGCAAGGCTTATTCCCAAATATATGGCATTTGGAGGATTGACAATTAAATTTTTTGCCATAGAACCAGAAGTGGAGGAAGAATATCGCAATCCAGATACAGACGAAGACGGCGTGTGCGACCCTTGGGTGGCGGAAACTGGCAGGCAGCGTGAATTTTCGCGTACATGCAAAGGCATAGATTTGTGCCCGTACGAACCAGGGGAACCAAGAGACAAAGGTTGCCCAGTGGAAGAAATCGTCTCTGATGCACCGGTTATTATCTTCACTGCAATGCCGGATGTTGTGCAAAAGGGCCAGTCTGTCACATTGAGCTGGCAGGTGTCCAATGCCACCGAGGTAAGCATAGAAGGCATAGGAGATGTTCCAGCCAGCGGTTCTAAAAAAGTCAAGCCAACTGAAAACACTACTTATGTATTAACAGCAAAAGGCGAAGGCGGTAGCAAAAATTCAACTGTTGATGTTGAAATTGCCTCTGGGCCTGTACCCGCTATTATGTTTACCGCAAGCCCCGATGCTGTGCAAAAAGGCCAATTTGTCACATTAAAATGGCAAGTTGCAAATGCCACCGGAGTAAGCATAGAAGGCATAGGAGATGTTCCTGTCAGCGGTTCTAGAAAAGTCAAACCCAACGAAAGTACGGTTTTCACATTAACAGCAGTTGGAGAAGGCGGTACGCAAATAGCAACGGCAGAAGTTGAAGTAGCGGCAGGTCCTCTTCCTACGATTTTGTTTAGCGCAAGTCCAGAATCTGTGCAAACAGGGCAACCCGTCACATTAAAATGGCAGGTTACAAACGCCACCGAAGTGAGCATAGAAGGCATAGGAAAAGTTGCGCTCAAAGGTTCAAAGCAGGTTAAACCAACGGAAAGCACGGTTTTCACATTGACTGCAGTTGGAGAAGGCGGCACGCAAACAGAAACGGCAGAAGTTGAGATTGTGGCAGCTCCGGTCATTGAAGCGAGAGTTAATTTGCAAGGCGTTACATTCGGCAGCGGAAATGCTACCTTAACACCAAATGCAAAGAAAGTTCTGGATGGCGTTGCGGAGCAGCTTTTGGCAAATCCAAAGGTTAAAATTGAAATTCAGGGTCATACGGATAATCAAGGCAAACCCGATGCAAATAGGGAGTTGTCCGAGCGAAGGGCAAAAGCCGTTGTTGGTTATTTGGCTGTAAAAGGCGTAAAGATGAGCCGCATGAGCGCTGTTGGCTATGGGCAAGACATACCTATAGCAGATAACAAAACCGCTGAGGGTCGCGAATTGAACCGCCGCATAGAAATGATAAGGGTAGACGATTAGAAGCGGTTGATATGCCCCATTAACTGGCCTCTAATTACGTTGATTTCATTATTAACTAAGCTTATCACATTTGTTGGGCAAAGGAGAACCTCGCCCATATCTGCGAAAATATCAACTTTGTTCTTGAACACGGGCATTAATTCTTCTGGTTTTGTGAAGGCTTGGTTTTCTTCTATTTTTGCGGCAGTGTTTAGCAAAGGGTGTTCAAAATTTTCAAAAAGCGCTTTTACAAAAATGCACGGTGAAATTCTAATTCCTATTTCTTGGCGACTAACATCTAATTTTCTAGCTATTTGCGGGTCTGCTGGCAAAATAAATGTATATGGACCGGGCGTGTAATTTTTTAAAATTTGAAAGGCAAAATTATTGACTTTGGCATAGTATGTAGCCATTGAAATATCTGGCAAAAGCAATGCCATAAATGCTTTTTTTATTGGCTTTTTCAAAGCATAAAGCTTGTTTATGGCTTTTTGGCTTGCGGCAGAACAAGCAATGGCATAACCGGAATCCGTTGGATACAGCAATAAAGCATCGCGGCGAAGCATATCTGCTATGGTTCTGATATGCCTCGCCTGCGGCGTTTGATGATGTATTTCCAAATGGAGCATTTGGAGAATATAGTAAGTGTTAGGTTTGTGTAGATATTCTATACTACCTACTCTTCGCCAAATCCTCATACTGTTTCCACCTTGCATCCACAAATGCTTGCAGTTTGTTTGCAAGTTCCTCTGCGGCTTCTGGGTTGGAAGCGGTTAGCATTTTGTAGCGGTTCTCGGTGTAAATATAGTCTTTAACCGGCAGGCTCGGTGCTTTGGAATCCAAAACAAAGGGGTTCTTGCCCTCGTCTATGTTTGCTGGAATGTAGCGGAGCAGGGGCCAGTAGCCGCTATCCACAGCCATTTTTTGCTGGTGGAGCATATAACGCATATCCTTTATGCCGTGCGAAATGCAAGGGGAGTAGGCGAGTATCAGCGAAGGTCCATTGTGGGCTTCTGCTTCGCGGAACACCTTGATTGTGTGCACATCGTTTGCGCCCAAAGCGACCTTGCCAACATATACGTTCTTGTAGCTCATTGCAATCAAGCCCAAGTCTTTTTTTGGGGCGCGTTTGCCGCTGGCGGCAAACTGCGCAACTGCCGCCAAATTGGTGCTTTTGCTCGCCTGGCCACCTGTGTTGGAATACACCTCGGTGTCTAAAACCAGAATATTCACGTTCTCGCCGCTGGCTAGAACGTGGTCTAAGCCGCCGTAGCCAATATCATAAGCCCAGCCGTCTCCGCCCATAATCCATACGCTCTTGTGCACAAGGTAATCGGCTAAGGCTAGGAGTTTTTTTGCTGTGGGGCTGTTTACCTTTTTCAAAATTCCCTTTAATTTTTCAACATTCGCTCTTTGAGCGGCAATGCCAGCTTCGTCTATTTGGCTTTGTTCTTTGAGAGTTTTTGCCAAATCTGCTGGAACTTCGGTCACAGAGTCTAAAAGGTCTTCTGCGTGTTTTGCGTGGTGGGTTATAGCAAGGCGAAGCCCAAGTCCAAATTCCGCATTGTCTTCAAATAGGGAATTAGTCCAAGCCGGACCTTTGCCTGCTTTGTTTTTTGCCCAAGGGGTAGTAGGCAAATTTCCGCCGTAAATGGAAGAACAGCCCGTTGCATTTGTTATCACCATTCTATCGCCAAACAACTGAGATGCCAAACGGACGTATGGTGTTTCGCCGCAACCTGTGCAAGCGCCGCTGAATTCAAAGAGAGGTTCAAGGAGCATCGCGTTTTTAACGAGTTTCGGCTCAATTTTTGTGCGGTCTGCTTCGGGCAAGTCCACAAAGAAATCCCAAGCCTTTCCCTCTTTCTCTGCTATATTTGCCTGAGGGAGCATATTCAAGGCTTTTGCCCCTTTAAGACCGGAGCAGGCTTCTGTGCAAACTCCGCAACCTGTACAATCGTAAGGGCTAACCTGAACGGTATATTTAATGTCGCCGTCTAGCTTAAAGCCTTTGCCTTCCATAGTCTTAAATCCTTCCGGGGCATTTCCCAAGGCAGAGGCATCGTAGGCTTTGGTGCGAATAGCGGCGTGTGGGCAAACCATTGCGCATTTTCCGCACTGAATGCAGGACTCTGTGCTCCAAACAGGAATTTCCAAAGCCAAGTCACGCTTTTCGTATTTGGATGTGGCGGTTGGATATGTGCCGTCTGCGGGTATTGCAGAAACGGGAAGCTCATCGCCATAACCCTCAATAATCTTTGCAGTTACGGAGTTTAGAAATTTGTCTTTTGTACCTATCAATGCGGGTCGGAAACCGCTTGTTGCGCTAACGCTGCCCGGGATTTTTACCTCGCTTAGATGTGCAAGAGTGTGGTCAACGGCTTCCCAATTCTTTTTAACAACCTCCTCGCCTTTTTTCATATAGCTCTTTTTAATGGAGTCTTTAATATGGTTGATTGCCTCTTCTTTTGGCAAAATACCCGAAATCGCAAAGAAACAGGTTTGCATAATGGTATTTATGCGCCTGCCCATTCCCGTGTCGTGAGCAACCTTGTAGCCATCTATAACATAAACTTTGAGCTTTTTGTCTATTATCTGCTTTTGAACTTCTTTTGGGAAGGTGTCCCAAGCTGCGTCTGCACTTTGCTGCGTGTTAATCAAAAACACCGCACCGGGTTTCGCATAACGGAGCATATTTACTTGGTAAAGGTGCGGGGTATGGTGGCAGGCTATGAAATCTGCTTGGTTTGGCTCAATTAAATAGGGTGCGTGAATGGGTTCGCTGCCAAAGCGCAAATGGCTGGTTGTTCCGCTGCCGCTCTTTTTGGAATCGTAAACAAAGTAGCCCTGAGTGTAGTTGTCTGTGTATTCGCCTATTATCTTTATGGAATTTTTGTTTGCTCCAACTGTGCCATCTGCTCCAAGACCATAGAACATGGTTTGGAACAATTTTTTCTCCAAACGGAAGTTTTCGTCTATTTTCAGGCTTGTGTTGCTAACATCATCGTTTATGCCAACTGT
>Ga0268262_10004293_pt1 | contig 14816 bp, 16 predicted proteins | sample TergutNc150P3_FD_190354 | JGI IMG/M metagenome (GOLD analysis project Ga0268262, IMG submission 190354) | Nasutitermes corniger P3 segment gut microbial community from laboratory colony in Florida, USA - Nc150 P3 (SPAdes) (version 2) | ecosystem: Host-associated > Arthropoda: Insects >... | reverse complement strand
TGGAACAACAGGCGAACAGCGAATTCGAATCACTAACGGAGAGCGGATTGTATGCCCTGTTACTACTCCGGTGGAGATTAACTGGAAAGACCGTCAATCGGTGATGCGCGTAATTATAGTCCCCGGCCTGTCACAAATTCTGCTTGGCTTGCTTCCCCTGGAAGAAATGGATATTATTGTCCACCCAAATAAGCATGAGCTGGTCGGCGCTCATGGCGACGCGATTGAATATATGGCGTATTAAAGTTGCGTAGAGGCCTTTGAAAGTATCTCCGGGTTATCTGCGGCAAGTTTAAGGACATCCGCCATTATGCCGGAGTATCCGCGCCCTAAGGCTTTGTATTTTTCCAATACATCCGGCTGGATACGGAGTGCTACAACCGGCAGTGGGTTCCGGCGGTTCTTTTTGCGCTCCCTCGCCATGGCCGCGAATTCGGCAAGGGCTTCCGGTGTGGAAGGCGGGCAATCGGGATCATAAACCGGAGGCATTTTTTTGGCGGCCTTGATTTCCGCTTTCATACGTTTGCGTTCGTCTTTAGTCGGTTTTTGTCCAACCCTTATTGTCGATACGATAGTAGCCATTGTAACTTCTCCTCTCCGCCTTGTCTGCCAAGCGGGCTGTTATCAGGCGCGTTTCGTTTGTTCCATCTGTTTCGCACTCAGTGTACACCACAAACACTATGCCTTCAGCCTTGCCAAGGGATTGCCAGCGTTCTTCTCCTGACGTGTTGTCCTCACTCCGATCAAACCGCCAAAGCCGTTCGGGATCCGCAAAAACATATTGCGCTGTTTCAAAGCTGATTTTGTGTTTCAGCTTGTTATCCGCGTTTTTTTCCGGGTCCCATACGATCCGGCGTTCTTCCATGTTTCATAGTAATACTTATCTGTATAACTTACAAGGGTGAGAAAAAAGAAGAGTTCACGAAGCCAAGACGCATCGAACCTTTGGTTCGCAGGCGCAAAGGAAAGGTGGATAATTTTTACCGCTAACCACACAAACCATCACAAAAAATTAGATGCTCGTGGAAGTCACCTTTTTTCCGCAGTCTCTATACTTGGGTTTTCGCTATCGTCATCAATATAGTACGAACTAATAATTTCTAGTGTGCTTTCTATTGTTGAAATTACCGTTTTATGCAATGAAACTGATAAATCTTTTTTATATTTTGCCAAAGTATCCCGCACATTGACAGGCTGTGCCGGTGTTTTCCTTTGGAAAAGCATATACACCTCAACGTCAAGGGCTTTAGCAAGTTTTACCAGTGTTTCGGGGTGTGGCCATTTAATGGCTCGTTCGATATTGCTTAAAAATGGAATAGAAATATCGGCTTTTTCTGCCAATTCACTCTGAGATAAAGAGCGAAGACTCCTGAATGTTTTTATGTTTTTGCTTAAAATTTGCCGCAAATCGGTCTCTGTCATTCCTAATCCTTATAGGCTTTTATGAAAAATAGCCCATTGAATGTTCTTCCTCTCTGTGCATCACGCTAATGACAAGACCAAAAGCAGGAAAATTGCCTTAATCTCTGCAAATAACTACTTATAGTTGAGGATAAACAGTATTTGAGAAGATAATGCTTATTTTTGACAGAGTATTGACGGTTTTTCAAAATCCTAGTAGGATTTATAATTAAAAGTTCTATTGGATAATTTTTTTGGAGATTTTTATGAAAAACAGTGGAATACCGAAACTTTCGGCATGGTGGCGGTTTATTGTCGTTATTTCAATAATCGTTTTCTCAATGGTTGCTTGTGATATTGGTAGTTTGCCTGGCATGATTGGAGGGAGTAATCCTCCTGTTTCTCGTACCCCTGATGAGATAAGGCTGAATATGGCCAGTCTCACATTGCTTGTAGGTGGAACAGAGACTTTGACCGCCACGGTGCTGCCAGCCGACGCGGCGAATAAGTCCGTAAACTGGAATTCCAGCAATTCTCTGGTAGCAATGGTGGCTTCCAATGGTGCGGTAACCGGTCTTTCGCTTGGTTCAGCGACTATTACAGCAACAACAGAGGTTGGAGGCAAGAAGGCAACCTGCACAGTTTCCGTAACCGAAGCGCCCCCGGAAACAGCGCCTGCCCCAACAGGCATCAGCCTGTTCCCGCCCTCCCTTACATTGAATATAGGCGATACGGATAACCTTGTCGTTACGGTAACGCCTGCCAATGCTTCCAAGGACGTAAACTGGAAATCAGAGAATCCGGAAGTGGTTGTGGTAGATTCGAATGGTAAAATAACCGCCAAGAGTGCGGGTACGGCTGCTGTCTACGCATTAACCGTTGTCGGCGGCAAGCAGGCAACCAGCGTGATTACGGTAAACCCGCCGCCGCTTGATGTAGAGCAGGTAAACAAGTACGAAGTAAAGACTGACTCCGGTAACAACATCAACGACAGAATAAAGTATTCGGTTTCCTACGGGGATATCGATTATTACTATATACATCTTGGCTCAATGCAGCACATCCCGTTGTTTTTCTACACAGCGCAAAGACACGACGGCATGGCATCCACATATTCGGTTTCCAGAACGGAGACCACGAAAGAGAGCATAGAAAAAACCGTTACCCAAAGCAGCCAGACGACTTTGGGTGTTGTCGATACCAATACAGTCTCAACAACTTTGGGCGGAAAAGCAAGCGCGGAAATCAGTAAGAAATATACAGTGAACGTAAATCTTGGTGGCATAAGTGCCGGATCCGAAGTAGCGGCAAAAGCTGCTGTTGAGGCGTACTGGAGCAAAGTGAATACCAATTCCTCAAGTACAAGCGTCCAGAAAACCACTTCCCTGACAGACACAGTAAAAAACGGAACGGAATATACCGTATCCACCCAGGAGACAAGATCATGGAATTTTTCCAAAAGCGATAAAGCTGGCTGGTACCGGTACACCCTGTTTTCCGCTTCCGATGTTTACCTCTACGTGGTTCGGAATCGCACTAAACCTAATGAGATATATTATGAGTTCCGGGAACACGTGATGCCTGACGTTTATTTTTGGCAGTTAGATTATTCGGAAACCGCGTCTTTCAATAAAAGCGACGAAACAAGGTTTGGCTTTAATGTTTCCATGCTGGATAACCTGCCCAAGACTAAGAGCGATATTACGCCCAGCTTTGAAATCACCTTTAACAGCAACGGCGGGAGCAGCGTTCCCAAGCAGACAGTTCCGCTTAACGGTACGGTAACCAGACCGGCCAATCCGACAATGAGCGGCTACACTTTTGACGGTTGGTACAAGGACTCGGGTTATAAGAACCTGTATGACTTTTCAACTAAAGTTATTGATAACATCACTCTGTACGCCAAGTGGTCAGCTATACCGGTTATACCACCCTCCATTATTACAACAGATTTTATAAGCATTCGTGGTCGTGAAGGTGAAATAACGGTAACAGATGCCGGAGAGCTAAAAGCACCTATTGATCAGGTTAATTTTAATGTGTTTGGCATTGATATAGCCACGAAGAAACAGGAAGGATATAAGACGGTCAGTTTTTATATCAGATTGGATGTAAGGGAAAAAACTGATGGGTATCAGTGGCTGTTTCTTTATAGTTCGCCAATCGCGGATAAAAAGTACAAAATAGCGGAATTAAAATTTGAACATTCACCTAAACTAGATACCAATTGGTGGGTTCATAAAGAAGACGAATTAAAATTTGAAAACATATCTATTGATAAATTTATGAACAATGAATTTGTCATTCGATATGACGCTTCCGGCAAAGGGAGTGATACCTGGTACAACAGAGATTTAAGTATACAACTGGTTATTAAAAAGTAGCCATGGAACGGATCAAACAACAAGGAGCTATCAAATGAAAAAGATAATCGCAGTTTTATTCACCCTTATAACAGTTGGGAGCGCGTTTAGCCAACAGCTTGGTACGCCCACCCCATTGCAAAGAATATTAAATGAACTACCCGCAATCCCAATTGCCGGAAGGAACTTGAAATTTCAATTCGGCGGTACTACCTGGATAGCAACGGTCAACGGAGAGAACGCTTTGGCCGGTACTGTCGAATCCGTGGATATAAACGGCGGCAGTATTCTGACGCTTAAGCAAACCCACGTTTGGGCCGCCGCCGCCGGAAGGGCGGTTGCCGGAGTGCTTGGGGGCGTTTTAGGAGGGGCGGTTGGCAGCGTTACCAACATATGGGTAGCGACGCCAGGCCCGGAAATATTCCTTGATTATAACAGCGCAGGCCCCCGCGCATCTTTCTCATTGGCATCGGAAGCGCGGATAGCGGAAGCCCGATCGGCAGGAACACGCACCGTCGAGGCGCTCGCAATGGGAACGCTTTCGGCGGTGGCTGGGGCAGCCGGAGTGTCTCCGGAAGGGATACGTGCGGCGGAAACGCTCATAGCGGCAGCGAACGCGGCAATGGAAGCCCGTGCGGCGGAGACTCGCCTAGCTGAAGCCCTCGTAACTGCGGAAACCAAAGCAGCGGCGGCCCGCGAAGCGGAAAGGCTCGTAGCAGTGGCCCGCTCGGCGACGAACCCAAGTGAGTCCAATATACGTTTAGCCGAGGCGCGTGCGGCGGAAGCACGGGCGGCAGAATCGCTAGCATTAGCGGAAGCTCGCATGGCCGAAGCTCGTGCAATCGAAGCGCGGGAAGCGGAAAGGCGCACGACAGAAACAACGGCGGGGGCTGTGTCTGCTTCCACATATGTTCAACCTGGACTTACCCAAACTGGTACTGACGCAGACGCATGGAAAAACAAACGGATATATCTTGGCGGTGGGTTGGGTGGTGTGCGCTATTCTTTTTATCGCAATTATTATGAAAAAATAAGCGGAGGTGAATTTGCATTGGGAATTCTCGCTGATTTTGCCATAGCAAAATATTTCTCATTTGAAACAGTGTTAGGCTTCGGGTTAGGTGAAATAACTGTACCGGCGCTAGTCTTAATGGCAAAATTGGGAGGGAGATTTACGAAAATAGAGCTCTCCGCAGATTTAGGCTACGCTATTGGTGCAGGAATTACAGTTGGCGGTACTTTCGGTATTAATGTCGGCCCGGGTATTCTTTTTGCTAAATTGACTGCCTTGCCTGCTGCTCCTGCTTCATCAACAGGTCTTGATTCAATAATGCTTGTAATGCTCGGCTATAAAGTAGGTGTAGTGAACAAACGCTAATTAGGCGTCAGTCATCATTGGAAGGAGGGTTTTATGAAAACCAAAATCTAGCTTCTCCGAAGTACTATGCTGTTTGTTTTTGTAATTTTTATGACACAGTACATTTTGTGTACCAGTGTATAGCATTTTTCTAAATCAATTGGGAGAATGCCAAATATTTTTTGGTCGTTGCGCCAAACAACATTCAGGAGGAATGTATGAAGAGGATTTTTATTGTCGGGATTTTTGTTTTGTTTTCTTGCGTAGGCATTTTTGCCCAGAATTGGACGGTTGCTCCATACATAAGTATTGAAAATACTGTTTGGGATAATTCAGATGCGCCAACAACATTTTCATTAAACTTAACGGTTGGTTATTATATTGCTGAAGATTTGAATATCGGGTTATATGGCGGATATTCACAGCCGATAAATGGTTATACTTTTAGTATTGGCCCAGCGGTCAGATATAATTTCCTAAAATTTGAAAGAATATATTTTTCTGTGTTTGGGAATTTATATTATTCAGGATATTTTGGCTCATATTCGTTGAATAACAGTAATTATGATGCGACATTGGTGTCCATCGCAGTAAGACCGGCTGTTTTTTTCACTATAAGTGAAAACATTGAGATTTATTGGAGGTTTGCCGAGTTATATTACGGTATTACATGGATAAGCAACGGCCGCACGAGAAATGCGTTTGATTTATCCGGACCATATAGTAGTCCATCATTTGGATTGGTTTTTAGGTTTTAAGCCCAAGCCCAGAGGAGAAGTAGAGGCAGAGTTTCACAGAGCGCACACGGAGTTACATGAAAAAGATTAAGGGAAGGATTTTTTCTTCATTTTCATTCTTCTTCTTTCTTCTGCGACTTCGTGTGTACTCCGTGAAACTGAATGTGCCGTTTTCTAACAGGAGAGACCAACATGCTTAGCAAGGGTATTTGGAAGCCTTTACTGCTGGTTTTTATCCTGTCAGCCTGCGCGACTACGGTAGAATTAAAGGTACAAAGGCCGCCAACCTTAAATACTTCCGGTATCAAACGCATCGCGATTATGCCCTTTGAATACGCATCCTATGGTAGCGCTTATAGCGAGTTGGCTCAGTATGCCACTTCCGTGACAGTCAACAGAATCAAGGAGTCTAATTATTTTACCCTGGTAGATTCTTCGGAAATTGAACGCCTTCAGAGAAATACCCAAAGCATCGAGAATTATGTGGATGCCCTGCTAATTGGGCGCATAATACGGGTTGGTGTCCAGGACGGAAGCGGGCAATACCAAATAACGAACAGGCAAACCGGCGTTACCACTACGACAACCTATTATACACGGGATGCCGAGATCGAGTTTAGCTATTCCCTTGTGCGGGCCCGTGATGGAAGCGTCCTTGGGCCGATTTCCAGGAAAGGAAATACAAGCCAACAAAGTCCGGAAAGAAGCTCTCTTGGCTCCGCAACGGCGCTTCTGCGGCCTGTTATTGATAGTCAGCTTAGATACATTAGCCAGGATCTAATCCCCTATACAGTCATCGAAAACCGTACCTTGGCGGTTGATAATTCAAGCAACAGAGCTTTGCAAGCGGAAATGAAAAATGCCTTAGCCCAGATTAAAAATGGAAGCTATAAAGCGGCTCTTGAAGACTATCTTGGAATTTTCCGGATATATAATAGTTACGCCGCCGCAGAGAACGCGTCTATCCTCTATGAGGCTTTGGGCGATACCCAGTCCGCAGCAAGCCTTATGCAGAGGGCATTTAATGAAACAGGAAACCCCAGGGCACAGGATGTGTTTGCCCGACTGAATAAAAATTTGCAGGATCAGACAGCCGTTACAGGCGGATATGGCGATTCGCGGGGCCAGATAGAAAGGGTTTCCGCCTTCGCGAGCGACGAGATACAGAAGATCCTTCCCAAAAACGCGAAAGTGTGGATTTATAACAATTCGCCTGCTGTAAGTATGGCAGAGGCAGTTGTTGATAACATAACGGCCAGCTTTATCCGAAAAGGAATAGGTCTTGTTGACCGACAAAACATGGCGTTGATTGAAGCTGAACAACAATTCCAAATGTCCGGCTATGTGAGCGACAATGATTTTGTAAGTATCGGCAATATGGCGGGGGCAAATACAATCGTTACAGTTGGCATAACCGGAACCGGAGCCATGCGCCGCCTACAGGTACGGGTATTGGATATTGAAAGCGGCGTTCTGCTCATGCAGAGCGATACCGGCGAGCGCTGGCAAATTTAGCATACGTGAAGGAGCGTACAAAATGAGAAAGGTGCTTTTGAGGGGAGTGGGTGTACTTGGCATGGCGCTGGTATTCGGGTTGGCTTTGACCAGTTGCGATGATTTATTTCCAATGAAGGCGGAGATATATGTTTCCAATGATTCCACTTTCTCAAGTCATGAAAATGTAACCGTTTATATTTATGGAGAACAGGGATATTACTCTTTGGATTCGGCCAATATTCCCCGAAATCAGTCCGTATCATTTTCCGTAGATATAGGAAAATACAGGCTTAGCGTATCTGCCGGTGGCAACAGTTTTTCGTATCCTCAAAACGGAAGCACCATCGAAATGAGAGGGACAGTCAGGCTTCAATTTACCGGGAGCCAACTGAAGCGGACGAACTAATCCAGGGAACATCAGGCATAAATGTGGAGTTGTGTATGTTCAGAATAAAAACATTTTTGTTTTTATTGGGCCTTTTGGGATTTGCCCTGATATTCTCAGTCTGTACGAGCAGCGGTAGCGGTTATAGTACAACCGCCTTAAAAAACACAAGTGCCGAAAGCAGAACCGAACTGCCGGATTGGGTACGGGATCCATATACAAAATATGACAGGCAGGCAAATGTCGCAGTAGTGGGCAGTGCAAGTTCGCGTGAAATGGCTGAAAAAAGCGCGATGGGTAACCTTGTCGCCATATTCGGTCAAAACATACAGGTTGACGAGAAGGTATCCACGTCCTACCGGGAAGCCGTAATGAATGGCGTTACCGCGAATTGGTCGGAGAATACAGCCGTTGATACGGTTATCACTACTTCCGCCGGTTTGAATTCCCTTATTGGAGCGGAAATTGGCGAAGTATGGAACGACGGCAGGAACACATACTTTGCCGTCGCTGTCTTGAATAAAGCAAAGGCCGCGCAACTTTATTCCGACATGGTAAGGTCAAACCAGACAATGATTGACAAACTCACAAATATTCCTCAGGCAGAGAAAAATACCTTGTCCGGATATGCGCGTTATCAATTTGCCGCAACAATCGCCGATATGACAGCCCCATATGTGAACCTTCTTTCGGTTATTGGTGGGCCAGTACCGGCCTTTACCCGTGGAGATGTTTTCCGTTTGGAAGCCGTTAATATCACCAAAGCGATTCCGGTTGGGCTAACGGTAAGAAACGACAAGTCAGGAAGAATTCAGGGAGCCTTTGCTAAAGCACTTTCTGATTTGGGGTTTAGCAGTGGCGGGAGTAATTCACCGTATTTGCTTGAAGTGAATATTACTACTACGCCGGTAACGATAGTCAACAATCAGAATAAATTCACCCGCATTGAACTCAAGGCGGATCTAAAGGATACCAAATCGGGCACCGTGTTATTGCCTTACGATTTCAGCAACCGGGAGGGACATGCAATGCAGGAAGAAGCAGACAATCGCGTTTATATTACGGCAGAACGAAAGATCAACGCCGAATATGCAGAGCTTTTGAGCAACTATCTTTCCCGCTTACTACCTGTAAAGTAATAAATTGGGTCACCGTATGCGTGAGAACGTTTGTTCTTGTGATAAATATTATCAAGGAGTGTTTTATGAAGAAGATTTTTGGAGTGGTATTGTTATTATGTGCGGCATTGGTAATTTTTGGGTGCGCTTCCAAACCCCCGGCGTCAAGCGGGATGCCTTACAATATCGCAAACGCCAGGAGAAACGCGCCGGAAGACGTGCTTGTAGGCATCGGCAACGCCAAGATGGGTACGGTTGCCCAGTCAAGAAACATTGCGGCCACCCGCGCCCGTGCGGAGATTTCAAATTCTTTGGATTCCATGGTAAAGAACATGGTTCGCGATTACACAGCCTCAAGCGAGGTTGACCCACAGGCGGCGATTGCATTCCAGGAAAACATCACCGTAACGCTTTCCAAATCAGATCTTTCAGGCGCGGTAATAATGAATGAAGAACCAGATAAGAGTGGTGAATGGTGGGTTGTGATGTATTTAAGCAAAGCAAACGTAGTCAAAGAAATCACCCAGGCCCAAGCCGCCGCCAGGCTTGCGGTTCCGGCAATGGCCTCTTTTGACGCCGAGAAACGTATGGACGACGCGTTCGAACAGGCGAGAAAAGAGGGCTGGTAATAAGATGGTATGAGGCCAGTTTTACTGTTTTTATTGATACATTCTTTTGCTTGCAGTTTAGTTTTTTCGCAGGCTGGTGAAGTAAGGCGCTATGTGGTTGTGCATAAAGCGCCGTTAAAAGAGACTGCGAGTTTTTTCGCGAATGATTTGGGAAGCCTGTCGCTGGGGGATACGGTTACGCTCGTCCGCGAAAGGGGCAAATGGACTCAAATCAGAGCTGGCGCAATTACCGGCTGGGTTCTTAGCTCAAGCCTTAGCGCAAGGCGGATCGTCTCATCAGGCGTCAACGCTATGGCCACGGAAGTCTCTCTTGCCGGGAAAGGTTTTTCTTCTGAGCTTGAGATGGAGTACAGGGAAAGCGGTCTGGATTATTCGATTGTGGACATGATGGAAAGCACGCTTATTGGCGCGGAAGAGCTGCTTGAATTTATCAGCGAAGGCCACCTTGCAAGGGGGCAATGAGTGAAAAAGCCTTCACTATTTATCGCTGGCCTATTTTTTTTATTGCAGATAGCGCTTCTTGAAGCCCAAGCGCCGCGCGGAACGCAGGGTTTCTTTGACGACGCGCTGTCGGACATGGACAGGGCTTTTAGCCAGGGGGAATTTACTCCCGAGGACGAATACTATCTGGGGAGGGCTGTGGCGGCTAGCATTTTGGCTGTCTATGAGCCGTACACCGCCAGCCCTGAGCTAACTCGCTACCTTAACCGTATTTGCCAAACCATTGTGATTAATTCCGTACAGCCGGTAATATTCAAAGATTATTCGGTAATCGTCCTTGACAGCCGCGAATTTAACGCTTTTGCAAGCCCGGGAGGTCACATTTTTGTTACGCGTTTTCTTGTGGAAACGGCGGTTTCGGAGGATATGCTCGCCGCGGTAATAGCCCACGAGCTTGCGCACGTTATGTTGAAGCATAGCGTCAGCATTATCGATGATTTCAAGTTGAATGATGAAATGGCGGCGTTGGCGGAAAAGGCTAGGGATTTGTCAGGCAACACCGAAGCCGCAACGCGATTGATTGGTTTTCGCAATTCCGTTTCCGCTGTTATTAACGCATTGTTTAAGAACGGATATTCAAAGGCGCAGGAATTTGAGGCGGACATGGAAGCCGCAGCGTTGCTTGCGGCGGCGGGCTACTATCCTGGAGCGCTTGTGGAAATGCTCCAGCTATTGCAACAGGTTCAGCCGTCTCAGAAAGAAAGGTTCAGCGCCACTCATCCCAGTCCTGAAGAACGAATCGCTAATGTAGCCGGATGGGTTGGTCGCTACCGTGTTGAAGACACCCGTTCCTATCGTGTCAGGCGTTTCAAAAACCAATAGGAAACCCCAATGAAAAAATGCCTTTCTTTTATAGTTGCCTGTGCTTTGTTAGCCATACTATCTTGCATGTCTAAAGAGCCAGAAAGGACTAAGGAACCGACCAATATTGAAACCGGCATTACGCTTGATAGGGTTTTGTCTGACATTGTTTCGTATTATGTGGAAAACCTTCCCGCGAATACAAAAATCGCGCTTATTAACTTTGATGCTGAGGTGCAGCTTCTATCCGACTATATATTCGAAGAACTCTGGATTCATTTTGAAGACAGCCGCTCTTTTGTCCTGATTGACCGTCAAAACCTGGAACTCATACAAAAAGAAATAGACTACCAGTATTCCGGCATTGTGAGTGACGAGTCAATGCAATCTATTGGACATCAATTAGGGGCGCAGACACTTGTTTATGGCAATATAACCCAAATTGGCAGTGAATACCGGCTTGTCGTTCGCGCTACGGATGTTGAAAAAGCTGTTACCAGTATCCGTTCGGCAACGGTGAAAGCGGATCAGCGTTTTGCCGCGTTACTGGAAAACAAGGCCAGCGGCAGGGTAGGCGAGAGCATGGCTAACGCCCTTTATTCCGGCCTGGACAACCCGTGGCGGTTTACGGTACAGACAGACAAAATAAGCGGCGATTACCATGACGGCGAATATATGACCATGCGTATCTATTCCGAAAAGGACGCATGGTTCAAGGTTACGCACATTGATGTAAACGGAGACGCGCAGGTGATTTACCCGGTTTCGCCTAATGACAATAACTTTATCACAGCCGGACAGACGCGGCAGATCCCCGATAATACTCGGTTCAGGATGACCAAGCCATACGGTGAGGAAATGATTCTGGTCGGCGCTTATGAAAAGCCGTTTGTAATACAGGCGAATTTAACCGGGCCGCTGTCAAACAATCTGCTTGTTCGCGGTATAACGGTTGAGCGGGAAGATTCGCGTACGGAAATGCGCCCTGTTGCCACTGCTAAATTCGCTTACAGCATTGGGCCGTGAGGGTAAAAGCTTGCAAGGTAGGAGGAATTTGGGATGAAAAAGTTTTGTACGGTTTTGTTTTTCTTAGCGGCTACACTGTCTTTCGCGCAGCAGAAATACGCTTTGGTAATAGGCAATGGCAACTACACCGGCTTAAGCAAGCTCGCCAATCCGGTGAACGACGCTAACGATATGACTGCCGCCTTGCAGAGCCTGGGCTTTACTGTTGACAAGGTGCTGGATGGAAACCTTGACCAGATCGAAAGCGCCGTTATAAGGCTGAAAAACCGGCTTTCCGTTTCAAAGAATTCTTACGGTTTTTTCTTTTACGCAGGCCACGGAGTGCAATCCAATGGCGTAAATTACCTGATACCGGTAGGCGCAAACATACCTACAGAAAACTCCCTGCGCGATCGTGCGATCTCGGTTCAGTGGGCGCTAAGCGAACTGAACGACGCCGGTAATGATCTCAACGTGGTGGTGCTGGACGCTTGCCGCGATAACCCCTTCGGCTGGGCGCGGAGCGGCAACCGGGGTCTTTCTGTAATACCGAACCAGCCTGCGGACAGCATTATCGTGTATGCCACAAGCGCCGGTTCCACCGCGGCTGACGGGACGGGCAGGAACGGCCTTTTTACCGCCCAGCTCCTAAAGAACATCAAAACCCCGGGCCTGGATGTAACGGAGATTTTCCGTCGTACCGGGGCGGATGTAGCCCAGGCCAGCGACAGAAAGCAGATACCCGCTGTGTATAGTCAGTTTTTTGGAAATGCCTACTTAGGTTCCGCGCCTGTGGCAACCGCGCCGGTACAGCCAACGCCAGAACCGCAACCTACGCCCTCCACGCAACCCCCCGCACCAGCAGTACAGCCCGCTACCGTGCCAGTGAATCCGCAGCCCGTGCCCAACAACATGGTTCGCATAAACGGCAGCACCTTCATGATGGGTAGCCCTGTCAACGAACCGGGGAGGAATAGTGACGAAGTACAGCATCAAGTAACGGTTAGTTCATTTTACATGGGCAAGTACGAAGTAACCCAAAAGGAATATCAGGAAGTGATGGGAACAAACCCCAGTAATTTTAAGGGCGATAACCTTCCGGTGGAAAATGTTACTTGGTATGACGCTGTGAACTACTGCAACCGCCTAAGCCAAAAAGAAGACTTGACCCCAGCGTATACCGTAAACGGCACAAACGTAACCTGGAACCAAAACGCGAACGGTTACCGCCTGCCTACCGAGGCTGAGTGGGAATACGCCTGCCGGGCTGGAACGACAACGCCTTTCAGCACGGGAAACAACATTACCACAGACCAGGCCACTTGGTATAATTTTCAACAGCCAAGAGTGGTAGGAAGTTTTTCGCCGAATCCCTGGGGTTTTTACGATATGCACGGGAATGTGCATGAATGGTGCTGGGATTTGTACGGTGTTTATTCAAGTGGCACACAGACAGATCCAAAGGGTGCGTCTTCGGGGTCTGACCGCGTGATACGCGGCGGAGGCTGGTACAGCTACCGTCCGGAATTGCGTTCCGCAAGCCGGGGCCACTACACTCCGTCTGACCGGAACCGCGCTATCGGCTTCCGCGTTGTGCGGAATGGGTAGAAGAAGGGAATAGGGACTGGGGAACGGGGAATAGGGAACAAAGAGCGGAATTGTCATGATCAGGGCCAGCGCACTATCCTTTACTGTAACAAGATTTTTGAATGAATCAAGCCAAAACAAAGAAAAAGAGTGAAATTTTTACCACGGAGGAACACGGCTACCTAAGAACGAAGTAGAACCGAAGGTAGTTTTAAGACGATTTTAGTATTCCTCCAGTGCGCTAGCCCTGGTCAATAACTGGACAGAAATGAAATTCTGCGTTAAATTCAAAACATGTTGCACGAATTAACTATAGTTGTTGATGATACAGTCTACCAAACCCTTAAACCAATGGTTGAACAGCAAACCATAGGTTCTTTTTTACATGAATTTATCCAAAACCGTACCGTAAAGCGGCCAATACCAGACATATCTGCGTTGCGCGGATCATTGCATAAGATCGATACATCGGATATTCGTGACGAGACTGATCGGCCTCTATGAACATTGTTGATTCGTCATGTTGGTTCGAATATCTTATGGGTACTGAAATAGGCGTGAATGTCGCTGCTATTATTGAAAACCCAAATGAACTCGTTGTTCCAACGATAACCTTATATGAAGTTTATAAAAAGTTATTGCTTGAAAAAGACGAAGAATACGCATTGGATGTAGTTTCGTATATGCAAGCTGGCATGGTAATTGAACTTAACACAGGTTTAAGTCTTTCCGCTGCCAGAATAAGCCAAAAATATAAGCTGCCTATGGCTGATAGTATTATTTATGCAACTTCGTTGGATTATTCAGCGATTGTTTTTACTTGCGACAAACATTTCAAAGATATTCCTGGTATTCGATACTTTCCAAAAACCAGGTAGACGGTAACGCAGAGGTGAGACTTACACCGAATTTGCCTGGTGCGGATGCCTAAGAGGAATTATGGCGCGAATGACAGAAGAAGAAGCTGATGCCTTGGATAGAGTATCAGTCGATTACATTATTAGTCGCTCTTTATTAACCAATAAAATGCCTGCCCAAATTATCGGTGAGATGGTTCGGGAACGGATCGCCGCTTCAGCAACATAGTGAACGCGGAGAAAACGTAACCTGGAACCAAAAAGCGAATCATTCGATTTTCCTTTGTGCCCCTGTGTACTTCGTGCCTTTGTGTGATGATCTTCTTTAAATTCCCTTTTATATCTCCAGTTGCACAAGGCGGCCATGTTCTTTCTCAATTTTATAGAGGTCGTGAACATAGCCGCCGCTTTCACGGTAAAGGCCGGTCTCAATATCGCAGACAAGGGTCAGATCGTTTACGGCATCATCCAGGGAAAGGGTATGTTCTGCCTCATAACAATCAACAAGAAACCCTATGCCGTCGTTGTCGTTAAGATAATTGAACGCATCTTTCTGGCTCAGGCCTTTTTTGCCGGAA
>Ga0268262_10004292_pt1 | contig 14816 bp, 11 predicted proteins | sample TergutNc150P3_FD_190354 | JGI IMG/M metagenome (GOLD analysis project Ga0268262, IMG submission 190354) | Nasutitermes corniger P3 segment gut microbial community from laboratory colony in Florida, USA - Nc150 P3 (SPAdes) (version 2) | ecosystem: Host-associated > Arthropoda: Insects >... | reverse complement strand
CGAAAGGCTTTGATTTTTTTCAATGAACCTCTGATTATATCAAATCCACAATTCCAGTTATCCAAATCGGATAAATGATTTTTTCGAAATATTCGTTGAAATAACCATTTAACTTCGGAATATGCCGAGCGTATTCTATGCCAACATGTATAAACAAAAAAATTATGTATCTTTTCCGTTAAAGGTTCTTTTTCGGATTCCCATAATAAGCATTCGTCTTCCAAGACATCTTTTAATGCTTCTTCTTGCTCTTTTGTGGGTTTTGGTTGGCTCATGGTTTTGTAATATAGAAAGTGTTTGGTGTTGTAATAAGCAGAGGATGTTGAGTTTTATGGGGTGAGGTGTGGTCTGTGGGGAGTTGTTTAACTAAAAAATCCAGCAGGCGGTTCTTTAAAACCACCATCTTTTTTCGTACCACATTCCTTATTAGCCTCATCACTTGTAAATTTATCTTGCATTAATTGTTTATATTTCATAAGTTTATAAATTTCAATATCTTCTACAAGCATATTATTATTTTTTGCACCTTTAATTTTTAATATATTTTTTTGTTCTGTTTTATAAGGTCCAGTAATACAAGAATCTCCATATTGAGAGGCATTTGATTGAGCAATAAAACACATATTGTCTCTAACTGTTGCTTCAATGATATTAGAAAAATAATTTGTATCCCTATTAAATTCTGAAACCAAGATCAGTTCAACTTTATTTTTTAATAAAGCTCGCGAACTAATATTTGTAAATTCATAACACAGTCTATTACTATATGTATATTGTTGGCACAGATTGTATATCGTCACCCAATCTTTAGGCGAATTAATCAATTTATATGATTTTAATTTTTCAATTTCTCTTGGAGCATAAACATATTTTTCTCGTATATGAGTAAATATATTTCTATACTTTATATTCATAGATGTATAGAACGGTTGAATATTTGCAATAAAATTGAAAACTCTTGTATCATTTTTTATATATTGAAGCCCAGTAACTATTGTAACTCTAGCTCTTCGTGCAAAATTACTGACATCACCTAGCCAGGCAATAGGAAGGTATAGCTCAGGCATTACGACTATTCTAGCTTCATTTTTTTCAGCAGTGCGTAATAAGGAAAATAAATCTCTTTTATTTTTAAATGTTAAATATTTTGTAGGATCTCTAACTGCATTAAAGCATTCTTTTTCTTTCAATAAAATACTTGCTACTCCAACAGTAACATTTTCTATTTTATCCATAGCGTGATAGGTAATCGTTTCCAAGCCATTTTTGTTATGACTTTGTTTAATTTTAAATTTAGGGTCAAATGAATTAAATTTAGAGTCAATGGAATTTATTTTTGTAAATGTAGTGAATAATTTATTAATCTTACCCAGAAATAAGTTACCGCCATTTTTATAATTTTGTAAAAAACTGAAAATATTTAAGTCTTCAAAATGTATAAATCTAGGTGTATATTTTAACTTTCGTTTGTTTAAGGTTAATTTATTTTTTGTTACAACATTTACATCTTGCTCCAGTAATGAAAATTTTTCAGAATTAGAATTATTGGTATAATTTGTTAAGGGATAAGATACTAAATTATGATTAAACAAATTTGCTTTTCTTATAGTAAGAGCTATTTTCTTTATTTTAGTTACTCTAATAATTGAAATGTTTAACGCTAATGCTGTTGCCATAGCAATTTCAAGTTCATTTTTCAAAGAACGTTTAACTTTTTCTAGAACGGAATCTATTTTAAGAGAAGGAATATTTTGTATTTTATCTTTAGAAAGTTTGTTAATTTCATTTGTTATAATCTGATAAAATTTCCTAATATACTTAGGATCATTTTGAATTACACCAAGGTAAAATATCAATGTCCACGAATTTCTATATTCTAAACATCTAGATCCAGAATAAAAGTCTATAATGCTTTTATTTTCTTTATTTTGAGGATCAACAATGTTTTTATTAATATTTATTAGTTTATTTATATATTGAATTGCACTATAATTGTCAGAAATTAATAAATTGAAATCTTTAAATTTTGGAAAATTATTATCTTTTTCTTGATAATAAACTTTATCGTTAAATTTTCCAAGTTCAGCAATATCTTCGAAAAAATTTACTGCACTAACATTAATTAGAATTTTTGCTTTCATATTTTCTAATAATGCTTCAGGCTCACTATGATAAAAATTAAATATTTTCATCTTGTTTTTGTTAATTTTCAAATTAGTATTATCAATACTATATATTTCATTTTCTTGTTTGGTTATTATTTTATTTTGAATTAATAATTTTTCAATTGTTTGCTCAATTGTAATATTTTTGAATTTATTTTTCATTACTAAGACTATATCATCAACGTATCTGCCATAATGAAGTAACTCCGCACATCCGATAATTTGTCTGTCAAATTTTTGTAAATATAAATTGCTAAGAAATCCTGAACTGACTAATTCAAATGGGAAAATACATTCTTTTTTATCTGTATTTGCCATTATCTCTTCTCGTTGTTCTTTTATTATTTCTGTATATTTGATGTAGATTTTTTCTATTATTTTTGTTAAAAATGAAAAATTTTGTAATCTTGTATCGTTATTTAAATATTTGGCTAACGAATCAAACTTAAAATTTACCGAATAAAAATATGCTTTTATATCAAGTGTGATTAAAGTAGTATCTTGGGAGTTTTTATAACATTTATCAATTTTTCTAATAGCTTCATTTCTCCAATTTGAATACTGTTCAAAATAAGGTTTAAACAATCTATTTGAATAAAAATCAATATTATTTTCTAAATCTTTATTAACAGAAAATAGATTATTAAATTTATTAGCATAATTATTAACAACCATAACTTGATTATCCTCTGCGATTTTACCTACCAACAAAGTCCATAGACAATCAAGTAGCATTAATTCAATAGGCATATTAATCAAAAAATTAACGCTAGATAATTTAGTTTCAATTGTTTTATTTGATATTATATCGTCATTATTTTTAATAGGTTCAAACGCTTTGGGAAAAATATAATAATCAATATTATCTACTAACTCATCAATATATTTTTGATTTAATTCTGTCTTAGGATTTTTTAATAGGGACGCTAGTTTTTTAATAGTTTTATCCATTTTAGTTGCATTTTCTTCAAAACGACCAATTTTATATCGTTCCGACAATTTGTCTTTTGAATAGAAATATATACTCTTTATTTTTTTATATGCACCTTCAATTATTTCATAATTCTTTTTTTCATCAGCGAACATATATTACTCCGAAAATTTTGTTGAAAAAATTTACATCTACTTTGAATTAAAAGTTTCTATTTTTTCACATAGTAATTTTACAAATTCTTCTATTCTAGATTCTTTTCCTAATTCTTTTTTTGTTTTAAACTTTTTACAAAAATCATCTGAAAGTTTTATTTTTAATGAATTTAATTTTTGCTTATCTTCTTTCAATTTAGCCGACTGATTTTTTAGTTGAGGAATAATCGCCTTGGTATCATCTAATTCAAAGCTAAATTGCATTTCATCATTAAAAAAGTTCTTAACAAAATTTAGAGGCAATAAATCTTCAATTGTAGAATCATTTGGTAAGGATGTTAATATATCCTTTAATGTAAAAATATTAGAACTTGAATAAAATTCTTTTTGTTTATCTAATATATCTTTTCTACAATCTCTTCCGTCTTTATCTGCATCTACGATTATAAAAGGCTGAACATCTTCGTCACTTAGCAATCTTGCGAATCCACTTATTTTACTTGCACCACCCGCTTCTTTTATGGAGCAAAAGAAAGTTTCGTTTAATAAACAAAAAGCGCGAGCGAAAATATTTTTATCTTCAATTCCTTCTACAAGAATAATATTTTGAGGTAATAATTCTTTAAAAATGTTTAATCCAAATGCTGTAGATAAAACCTTATCATCTGTAAAATTAAAATCTTCATTCATTTGTGAAATTTTTGTTTCTGCTTTTTCTTTTTGAACTATCCAATGTCTTTCTCGCACAGCGGTATCGATCATATAATTACTATGAGTAGAAACAATGATATGATTATTTTTTCCTATTTTCAATATTTCATCTCTCATATATTTTATTCCGCTCGGATGTAGATGAACTTCGGGTTCATCAATAAGTATTATATTGTTTTTCAAACTGTCACTTTCATTTTGAGCTGATAGCGATAATATCAATGAAATAAATTGTTTGAAACCATCACTTCTTTGTGACATTGAATAATACCTGAATTTTTTATCATTATCCTCAATATGCACCGCACAATTTGCTGAATTAATAGATATTTTAACTTTTATTTTATGTTCTTTCCAAATTCTGTTGACGTATTTTGTTACGGCTTCACTCATTTTTTCCTGTAATTCAGCACATTTTGCTTGACTATTTAATGCTCTTTCTATTGCTGTGTTTATTTCGTCACTAGTATTTTTCCCGTATATTGAAAATATATTCTTTAAAGGAACTGAGATATTATTATTTGCTCTGAATTTATTTAAATCAATAGTTTCATTTATTAAATATTTTGAATCGGGTTTCCAAATTTGAATTTTTGGCATATTACGATTGAAAATCTCTTTCAATGAGGTTGATATTTTGTATTCTAATGTTTCTCTTGTCAATAATTTTTGTGTTTCTTTTAAAAAAGTTTTAGCATTTTTTTCCGTTATTTCTTCTTCTATTTGGTTCGAAGTAGATAAAACCTCAATATTTTCTGTATTTTCATCATATAAGTATTGAAAAAATGGTAAGTTATCATTAATCTTAATATTAAAACATTCGTTAGCTGCCTTAATATTTTTATATGTATTTTTCTGCAAGTCTTTTATTATAATACTATTAACGAAATGTTCGGGTAATTTTAATATTTCTGCGATTTGTTTTTTCCAATAATCCAAATCGGTCAATTCTAAGTTTGCATATATATCAATGTAACTTTCCTTATCGTCTTGTGCATCAGAATTACAATATTCTTCGTATGCAATATCTTTAAATCCTTTATTTATTAAACTAATAGCTTCCAATATAGCACTTTTTCCACTTTCGTTAATACCAACTAAAAATGTAGTATTGCTAGCGGTTTTTCCATTCCCATAGCTTTGAAGAGGAATAGTAATATCCTTTATGCTCTTGAAGTTCCGAATATTAATGCTTTTAATTTTCATTTTGTTCTCCTTTTTTGAATATTTTTATCAAAAACTTTTTCCATAATCTCGCCAACACTCTACCTGCGGCAACTCACACAACCCATAAACCAACCCATCAATCACAACAATTTCTCCCAAAAAGCCGTTTTTAATACTCCCGTTTTAAGCTCCCTTTCCTTATTATAAAAAGGAAAACCAATCAACATCCAATTTTTGTTAGCAGTCATTTTTTGTTGCTGTGTTAAAACGACCTGTTCTATTTCTAAAAGTAAGTCTTCTTTCCATTGCTCTTTACCGAAGTTTCCGTTTATTTTATCGTAAGCCCAATCTCCTTTTGGTTCAATATAAAACACATATTCTTTGCCTTCTTTTTCCATAAACAAAATAAAATCCGGTTCAAATCCTTCACCTAGATTATCTGATAACCAACTGAATAATTTTACCGCTTTCTCATTTCTTGCTAGATAAATTTCATTCCATCCATTTGCTTGCAAATCTGCTATGAACTTTTCAAACCATCCTACAAAACTTACCTCTTCATCTGTAAGAACACTATTTTCATATACATACCAATCATAACTATAATTATACTCTTTTATTTTTGGCTCTTTTGTATATTTTCGTGGAATATTTGTTTCAAAACTTTTTCCAGCTTTTTTTGAATCAAAATGTTTTGAAACTATTATGCGTTCTTGTTCTTTCTTTATTGGTAAATCAAGTGATTTTAATGTTTCTTTGCAAATAAAAAGACTATCCTCTGGGGTTAAATTATTTAATTTATTAGCTAAAGCAGTTATTTTTATTTTCTTTTCTCCTAAAATGTCAATAAATTCTGATATACTAGCTAATTTTGGATATGCTTTTTTAAGTTTGTCGAAATAGAAATTTTTTTTGCAGTTCAAAGCATAACGAAGAACATTCGTTTGGCAAAAATTAGATAGTTTTCCAATTTTTGATTCGTATATATTTTTATTTTCACTATTTTCATTTTGCTCAAATACAGCTTGCGATTTATAAAGTCCAGTTAATAACCTGATTTCTAATAATTCATCATTAGAAAAGTCTGGTATTAGTGGAATATTTTGTTCTTTTATTTCATTTTCAACAAATTCGGCATTGCCAAGATTTAGTTCACTTTTTTCAAATTTACGATTTATATAAATATTTTTTTCTTGAAAATTTTTATGTTTACCATCAATAAAATCACGCTTCATTTTTAATGTAACTTCAAATAAATTATCATCTGGCATAATGCCGCTATCTATAAGAACTTTGTGTAATTCGGATATATATTCTTTATTATATTTGCAATGGTAGTGCATTTGTTCTATTACTTGCAAAGGAGCTTTCTCGTTGTCATCAAATTTACGTTTGTATTTATCTTCACCACCATAAGCAAATGGAAAATATCTTGCTCCACGTCCTATTAACTGTGCTTCTGATATAGTTTCTGTTTTTTTTGCATCACTAGTATCATCTAAACGTACAATATCAAATAGGTTTAATACATCCCAACCTTCCCCTAGCATATTAACTGCAAAGATAGCCCGAACGGGATTATCTTTGTTTTCAAGAGTAGATAAAAGTTTAGGTTGGTCGGCAATACGTTTGTTTGTGCCATCATGAAGCAAAATTTTCCTTTCGTCAACGTTAGGATCAAAGTCAAGTTTTATTTCTTTGACTAAGTTAGCTATTTCATTATTGTGGAAATAATTAACTGTTTTATTCCATATATTGTTATTGTCTGTAATTATAGAATTGACAAATTCTTTCTGTAAAATATTTACGTTCAAGTTAGAAATAAATTGATTGAATTTTTCAAAATTTTCTCTGCTTTCATCTACTCTTTTGCTTTTGAATAGAATTACAGGTTTTAGAAAAATTCTATTATTAGCGGCAATATGTTTGCGATATTGTGAAATTAATATTGCTTGTAACATAATTTTCTCATTTTCGCCACCTGTTCCAAAGGTAAAAACATCTTTTGAATATTTATCATTGCGAAAATGTCTTAAATCGTAATTATAGATTAATTTATTTTCATATTTTTCAGCGATTTTCTTATTGGTAAGATTTGCAGTTGCCGTAAATTCAAATAAGCGATTTTTAGAATTTTTATTTAAAACAAGTTTTACGGAATTTTCCCAAGTACTTTCATCCGTCTGTTCTTTTTTTGTCATAGCGTTAAGATGATGAGCTTCATCGCCTATTAAAACAATAGGTATTTCGGCAAAATCGTCTAATGTAACAGAATCTTCACTTACGAATTCTGGTCGTGAAATTTGGTGCAAAGTATTTATGGTAGAAAATTTAATGTTAATGTCTTTGTTATTTGTTATGCTAAAATTTTCTACTTGTTTTATTTGTACTATTTCTCCATCAATTTCAATTTTTTCTGCAAACTGATATTTTTCCGCTGATGAATTAGTGAAATTGTCTATAGTTTTGACAATAATATCGGTAGAATTTACAAAAAACCAAAAATTGCAGTAACCTTGTTTGTACATTTCCAAAATCAGTGCAGCCATAATAAGCGTTTTTCCGCTTCCTGTTGCCATTTGCCAAAGTAAATGTGGTGATTTTGTAACAATATTCCCATTTGTGTCGTAAATATCATTTTCGTTGTAATATAAAAATCTAGCTAACGCTTCTTTTTGATATTCCCGCAATTCAAAAGCAAGGTTATCAGTAATATATTTGGGAATATTGATTTTTGAAATATGCCCTTTTTGCGTATTTAATGCTTTGTCAAGAGCCATATTTATTTTCCGTAAAATTGTTTGTTTAATTTTTTATCGGTTTCACTAATTTCATAATCTGTATTTTCAATATCCGAATAGTTGATATAAAGTGTGTTAGCATCAACAAGGCTGCAAAGTAAGTCACGTTGTTCTTGTTCGGTTAAATTTTCAAATCCGTTGAATTTATCTCTATCTACGCGATAACTTAAAAATGAAGACTTTTTTGCTTTTTCGAGTAAGCTGGTTAATTCTTTTGCATTTGCGTTGCGGACTTCATTTCTAAAATTTTCTGCATCGTTTGCTAATTCACAATAGACAAACTCGCCGCCGCCTTGCCAATTAACGGATTTAGAAATACCGTTATCTTCACCATTGATTACTTTTTTCATTCTTTCAATGCTTACTGTTTCAATATAATCCATTTGCTCAATTCCTATATATTGACGATTCATTTTGTGAGCAACGGCAGCAGTTGTGCCACTACCAAGATGAAAATCTAGGACAATATCATTTTCATTAGAGGAAGCCAAAATTATTCTTTTTATCAGTTCTTCTGGTTTTTGCCCTGTAATATCTCTCGTATTTTCTTTTGATTGAGAATTAATGGGATTTATGTCATTCCAAAAATCAGATAATAATTCGCCTTTCATTTCATCCAAATATTGCTTTTTTCTATAATTTCCTGTTGAAGTCTGGTAAGCAATTCCTTTTTCAATAAGTTCTTGTAAGTCTTTATCATGTACATTCCCCAAACTTTGGTCAACCCATAATCTACCATCATCATCTTTTCTCGCTCTTGCTTTATAATCTACTTCATAAGGCTTATATTGTTTTTCAAAAAAATAATTTTGGCTTTTTGAAAAGAACAATATGGTATCGTGAGAACGAATCCAATTATTGGCAGTTGTTTTAAATCCTAATGAAGTTCCTGTTTTTACTGCTATTTCTCTTATAAAATTATCTCTACAAAACACTTCGTCCATCAATACTTTTAGATAGTGGCATTCATTGTAATCAATATTAACATAAATACTTCCATCATCAGATAATAATTCCCTTGCTACTTCCAACCTATTCTTCATAAAAGTAAGCCAAGTACTGTGATTAAAATTATCATTATACTTAAAACCATCATTGCCCGTATTATACGGAGGGTCAATATAAATCAACTTTACCATTCCTGCAAAACGTTTCTCCAAAGAATGCAACACAACAAGATTATTGCCTTTAATTATCAGATTATCATTTTTATTCAACTCCTTAACTTCGTGTTCGCCGTTTTTGTCGTATCGTTTAAAATTAACAAAAACTTTATCATCAAGCAAACGGTTTATTTGGTTTGGTGCAAGAATTTCATTAAAAAATACTTCGCCACGTTTTTGGTCTTCTTTCGTTTGCCCACCCTCCAAAATGCAATCTTTATAAGCCCAATTCAACACCACATCACCGTTGTTAGCAAGATAATTATCTTTATCGGTAGCCAAACCAATTTTGTTTTTAAAAGCCGTAAAAGAATCTAACAAAAATTCTCTATTATTGATAAAAAAGAGAAAATTATCAAGTTTAAAAATCGCAACGCCACCCGCAACATCAACAAAAAATTGCTTTTTTATTTCCTCATTACTTTGTAAAAATTTTAATAATTCAACATCGTATTCCCTTGCCAGTTGGGAAACCTTTGTTATATTTAGCAATTTGTTTTCCGTTAAATACTCTTCCTTGATACTTAAAAAATCTACCAGACCTTGCAGGTTAGCATTAGGCATAAGTTACTCCTTCTTTAGAATTAAATTTTAAACACATATAGCTGAATATAGTAAAAAATCTAATAGCTTCCATATATGGACCCTAGACCGATAAAAATAATGTATATTATATCTTATGGTAGATAATAATACGAGCATAAAACGCATAATAAAAATTCTGTATTCTCTTTTGATGGTAATAGCTGCCCTCATCGGTATTCTCTCGTATTTCAATAAAGATATAGTTGAGCTTGAAGTTGAGGCTATAAATAAAACGCAACTGACAAAAATTGCTAATATTGATGGTTTAACCGTAGAATTTTTATATAAAGATAGCGTAGTGAAAAATCTTTGGCAAATTATTTATTCTATAAAAAATGTAGGTTCAAAAACTATTATAACAAAAGGTGATAGCAAAAATATTTTAGAAGAAAATTTATCCATCAGCTTTAATGATTCTGTAAAGGTTTTATCTGTAGATACAGTGATAGGAAACTTTCCGATAACAACTATAATTGACTTAAAAAACAATGTCATAAACCTTGATTTTAAACAATGGAAAAAATCAGAATATACATATATAGTTGCGATTGTTGAAAGTTTTGGAGAAACAGAACCTTCTATTTTCATTGATAGCCGAGATATAGTTGATGCAAAAGTAACTTTTCTAGAACATAAACCCGTAGAAAGGAATAAAAAAATTATTGAATATTTTAGACCTGGTATTTTTACTGATTTTTTAAAATGGGCAGCAGTTTTTTTTATTGTTTCTCCTTATGTAATGCTTAATATTACGGATATACGTGATTTTCGAAAAAAATCTAATATTTCTAAAATAGATAAAATTAATCTTATCCTTGATATATTACGTACAATTATAGGGGTTTCTCTGCCCTTATTATGGTTTTTTTAAATATTTGTTCCATAGGTGGTAATGTAGATAGTTTTTGCCACAAAATTTATTTCGCCATTTAATCAGGGCACGAGGGGGTAGCGGAAAACGCAGTTTGGACTTTCTCATCAACATAATCATAAACACGTATCTCCTTTTTTCCGTGAGAAGCACGATTCAAAACCAAAAAATTATCAATTTATTGTTTCCTTACTAAAATAAAACACCCGTTCCAAATTCTTAAAATGTTTATCTTGCGTATAAATTTCCGCATCATAAATTTTAGCAGTCGCGTAAATTATGCTATCTGCCATCGGAAGCCCATACTCTTTACCCAATTTTGCAGCAAGAATAGCAATTTTAGGAGTTATGCTAACAACCACAGCATTTTGCATAAACTCTGTTGAAGATAAAGCAACAATTTCATCTTTATCTATAAGCATTCTTTTATACACTTCATAGATACAAATGCTTGGGACATATTGATTGGAAGAATCCTCTATTATATCAACAATAAACTTGTTCTTCAAAGTTCCAGAAAAATATTCAAGCCATAAAGAAGAATCTATTATATTCACACCCTATCTTCCTCTTCTCGTTCAACATTAGTACTTATCCCTGGAAATGCACCGAACATAGATTTTAGCCTTGTTCTTTCAGGCATATTATTAGCCCTCTTTGTTCTTAAAAATAGAACAAAATCCAAAGCCTCCGCCACATACTCTTCTGGCAGAGCCTCTATTTCTTTCATCAACATTGTAGCTACGGTCATTTTTACTCCTTATACGTGGAAATTAGAAAATTTTTCGCCGCCCTAGTCAGGGCACGAGGGGGTAGCGGAAAACGCCCACCTGTTTGCCGTAAAGTTATCGGGCGGTTGGAGCTAGGGGGAAACTTCCCCCCTTCAATCGCTTCCCATACATCCTGAGTAACGCAGGCACTTTCTCATCAACATAATCATAAACCCGTATCTCCTTTTTTCCGTGAGAAGCACGGTTCAAGCGGTCATTTCAGTTTTGCAAGTTTTTTTACAGCACGATCAAAATCACTTTCCATCTGCCGCATTTCACGAGAACGATATGTTTCAAATTCTTTTTCCGCTTTTTCTATAGCCTGTTTATGGGAAATAACTTGATTGTCCAATGCAGCAATCCAATCTGCCATAGCCATAGGTCGTTGTTCCAATGCCGTAAATTCTGCATAGTCCAAGAATTGAGATACAAGCAAATTAAGCCGAGTAAGCTCAATCTCAGATAAATAATTCTTGGCAATTTTCACATCGTCCTTGGTAATGTAATCACCTTTGAAGTTCGTCATACCGATAAGCGGTTTTTTATTGTTCACCCTGTCATAGATAATCTCTGCCGCTGTGTGAGAATGTACCGCAAAATGCAATTTGTTTTGAACTGTTGCAAAAAACTTTTTTGTCATATCCGAACGCGGGTCGTAATCAATGGCTGTAGCGTAAATATCTGTAACTTGTTGATAAAAATTTCGCTCAGAAGAACGAATATCGCGAATGCGTTGGAGAAGTTCACGAAAATATCGACTGCCGCCTTGCTTCAAGCGTTCATCGTCTAAAGCAAAGCCTTTTTGAATGTACTCGTGCAACCGCTGAGTTGCCCAACGGCGAAAACGAGTGGCTATCTGAGACTGCACCCGATAACCAATGGCGATAATCATATCAAGGTTGTAGTGAATAGTTTTGTATTCTTTCCCGTCAGAGGCAGTTGTAAAGAATTTCTTTACAACTGAAACTTCGGATAATTCACCGTCCGATAATATGTTTTTAATGTGCTGACCTATGTTCTGTTTAGTTGTATCGTAAATCTCGGCTACTTGGAGCTGTGTCAACCATAAATCCTCATCCGAAAAGCGTACATTTACTCTGGTGACACCGTTTTCGTCTTGGTATAGAATGATGTTATTTTCGGGTTTGCCCATTATGGATTTGCTTTTTTTAACAGTCATTTATTATCCCTTTGAAATACGCTATGGTAAATATAGGAAATATTCCGCAGCTTTGGCGGAGTTTCATTTTCTGTGGTTTTGTTGAGATATTTCTGCGTATAATCTATATCTCGTTTGCGGTACATTTTCAGAAAATTCTTTGCGAATCCTCGCATTTCAGCTTCGGAACTACCGAAACCTATAGATACAATATCTTCTTTTTTTATATAGTCAATCAATTTATCGGCACGGATAACTTTTTCTCGAATTTTCTTCGGAGCATTTTTATGATTTAACACTGTTTGCTCATTAGCCAGTACCACCAAAGATCGGTAGAATTTTCGAAAAAAAATATTAACGTATTATTCAAGAATCTTCGGGCTTACTACTAACCGTAAAAACTGTAAGCAACAGTAAATTAAAAAAGAACAACACAAAAAGCCAAAATCCAATTTCATAATTAACTTTAATCATATCCATTTTTTCGAAATTCTCTATATTAATAGGCTCGTTGTAATACATTGGTTGTGAAAATTCTCTTTCTAGGCTATCTCTCTTCTTTGTCATTGCTTCATATTCACTCCTAGGCATTCTTTTGTTCACATAAAGACTACCCCCGACATGTTCCGTAGTTACTATCTGTTCTTCCTTTTCGCCACACCCTACTGCTAAAGTTAGCATAACTACGCTAATTAAAATTTTACGATAGATCACCATGCTTTTATGTAATCAATTCTGCGGTTGTAGCCAGAAACGCAGTCAGTTTCTATATGCAATGGTATTTGCCCTCGCGTTGGAATTTTGCATTCATTCCAGCTACTTGAACAATTGCAAGCAATATAATCTTCGCTGGTGCCGATGCGAATTTTCGGAGCATAAATCGAATAAGAACATTTATTCCAAAAACTTACGCTATCTGCCTCCCCAACATCAATATCAAAACCACAAATGCCGTCTGCGTCTAACGGAGATCGCAAAGAGTATTCTCCTTTATACGCGTCAAAATTATCTATCCACCAGTCTTCAGAAATTTCAATTGGATAAAAACCTTCTTCAAAATCCCATAACCCATCTGTTTGAGCAGATGGGGCATAACGTAAAGTACGAATATCATCTACAAAAAAAGAAGAAAATCCATCTTCACGTTTTAAGAATTTTATAATTGCAACAGTATCTTGTGTGCGGAGAATTGTGCTGAATTTAGACCAACTATAACTGTCTAAATTCCATTGATGGTCATTTATAATGATATATGCAACATCCTTATATTTTGTTGAAGTGTTTGAAAATTTGTAATATAAATTTAATTTTGTTGCGGTTTTCGGCAAACTAATTCGCACTTCCTTTGTTTCCTCGTCTTTCATCCAACCTGCATTTAGAGAATATGAACCTTGATATTTATCACGGTTATTTAAATACCAATTCTTTGCATATAAATCTGATGGCCAACCCGCTTCAAAAGAAAACTCCGGCGCATAAGCGGTATCTTTTACAGGGCGTTTCGAAATATCACTGATAATTGCCTCAGGAATTCCATCTTTATTGCGTTTTGTTATTTTCCAAGTGAATGTATAAGAACCGCACGGAAGCGATTCCGAATATTCTCTTGTAGAAACAGAAAAAATACAATAACTATTATTAATCTCTTCATCGTTATGCAATTTACCATTAACATAAAATTCTACCTTGTCATAATTTCTGCCACAACTGCCATGCTCATATCTAATTCCGCAAATATTGTCCGAAGAAAGGCTTGCAATGGCAACATCCTCTATTTTCATATCTTGAAACACTAAATTATAATTCCCTGTTTCTGGTATATATTGAAAGGAGACTTTTTCCGCTTTTTCAATTTTCCAATTTGAACTTATATAGGTATTGCCTTTTGAAGATGAACTACTTGACAAAAGCCCGTTGTTATCAGAACTGGACAACGTGTTGCTTTTTGAAGATGAACTACTTGACAAAGAGCCGTTTTTATCAGAACTAGATAGATTCTCTATGTTAGAATCATTTTCAACCTCTCCGCAGGCTGTCAGTACTGCAATAAAAACTAGAATATAAAGCAAAAAATAGTTAATTAGTTTCATGATAAGCAATATAGAAAATTTTTCTATATTCCTTGCTATGAAAATAAAATTTCTACTGCTTTTTTCTTTAGGTTTTATATTAGCTACTGGTATAAGTATTTATAAACAGGAAAAAGTTGCTAGTAAAGCGAATAAGCAAATATCCATCGCCAATACCGTCATTTCAGATTTGCAGAACAAGCAAAGAGAATTAGAAAATTTGAAGAAGATTTATAATGAAGAAAGGTTCTATGCCCAGCAAGAACGTA
>Ga0268262_10004291_pt1 | contig 14817 bp, 14 predicted proteins | sample TergutNc150P3_FD_190354 | JGI IMG/M metagenome (GOLD analysis project Ga0268262, IMG submission 190354) | Nasutitermes corniger P3 segment gut microbial community from laboratory colony in Florida, USA - Nc150 P3 (SPAdes) (version 2) | ecosystem: Host-associated > Arthropoda: Insects >... | reverse complement strand
ATCCTTGGGAAGCGTCAAAAGCTCCAAATCACTCTCAGGTTCTGGAAGCATACCGCAAAGACCTTACCATTTTGAAACGGCTCTCCAATGAAGCGCTTGCCGCCGCTTCCAAGCCTGCGCTTGTCGTTTGGCCGGAGACCGCCTTTGTCCCTCGGATTTACTGGCATACGATCTACCGCGACAGTCAGGATTTCTGGCTGCCTGTTAAAGAACTTTTGGAGTATCTTTCAACAAAGGATACGCCTTTTTTAATCGGCAATGACGACGCCCGCATGGAACCCGCAAAAAACCCCAACAAAGACGAAAGATTCCGCGTCGATTACAACGCCGCCATTCTCTTTGAAAAGGGGCAAATTTCAGGCATCTACCGAAAACTCCACCTTGTCCCTTTTACCGAACATTTCCCGTATAAAAAGCAATTTCCCGCCTTATACCGTATTCTGGAAAAAGCGGACACGCACTTTTGGGAAAAAGGAGAAGAAGCGACCGTCTTTTCGGGACCGGGTTTTACTTTTTCGGCGCCAATATGCTTTGAGGATACATTCGGATACCTGTCAAGAAATTTCGTGTGCCGCGGCGCGGACGTGCTCATCAACCTTACCAACGACGCGTGGTCAAAAAGCCTGCCCGCCCAAAATCAGCACCTTTCTACGGCGGTTTTCAGGGCTGTAGAAAACTGCCGCCCTCTGCTTCGTTCCACAGTTTCAGGCCAAACCTGCGTAGTAGAACCGGACGGCAGGATAACCGCGATGGCAAGTCCTTTTACGGAAGCGTGGATAATCGCGGCAGTCCCCATCGTAAAAAAAACGACTCTATATACCCTGTACGGCGATTATCTCGCGATTATCTTTACTTTGGCGACGGCCGCTCTGTTGATCTCCGGCGCGCTTTGGAGTACAATAAGGCGATGAGTACCCAAAAGAAAATTTTAATTGCCGATGACGATCTCATTAATCTTGATTTTTTTGAAGTGATGCTGTCCAAACTCGGTTTTGTTGTCGAAAAAACCGATAACGGCAATGAAGTCATGGAAAAAGTTAAAAAATTTTATCCTGATTTAATTATTCTTGACAATATAATGCCGGGTTTGACCGGTTGGGAAATAACAAAAATGCTGAAAAGCGATCCCGGCTTTAACAGAATCCCCATTATCATGCTTTCCGTTCTGGATGACGTAAAAGATAAAGTCGCGGGTTTTGAAGCGGGCGTGGATGATTATATAACAAAGCCTTTTAATTTTTCCGAAGTGCTCGCGCGTATAAACGCGGTTTTGCGCAACCATGAACTGTTTGACCAGATAGCGGTACGGGAAGCGCGTCTTACTCTTGCCGAAGAATTAAATAAGGACTTAAAAGAGAATCTTACTGTCTTTGTCGCCGGTATTGACGAGCTTGACAAAGCCATTTCGATAATCTGCGAAAACAACAATCAGGAAACGAAAAATCTTGTAAAACAGGTAAGTGAAAAAATAACATCGGTTAGAAAACATATAGCCGCACTGGACGCAAGAATTGAAAAAACCATAAACGAATGGGAAAGCCTGAAAAAAGATGAAATAGGACTTTCTGTTCTGGAAAATAAAATACGAAAACATTTACATCAGGAGCAGCAATAAGGATGCCAAAAAAAGAAAAGTCGAATAATTCCAACATTGTGGTTTTGGGAAAAACCACAAGTTTTACGGGAATATTAAAATTCGAGACAACGCTGCGAATTCAGGGGATTTTTAAGGGAACAATAGAGGCGTCCGGCGCTCTTATCGTAGACAAGGACGCGGTTGTAGAAGCCGATCATATCACCGTAAGCTCGCTTACGGTTTACGGCAGCATATCAGGCACTGTACACGCGATGGATAAAGTTGACATGATGAGCGGAGCCAAAGTCCACGGCGATGTAAGCGCTTCAAGGCTGCGTATCGCGGACGGCGTGCTTTTTGAGGGCAAATGCAAAATGACAGGCGTAGAAAAAGACATAGAAATTTTCCAGCGGCCTATCGAAGAAATAAAAGCGGACTTACAGCGGGTAAATGCAAAATCATAAGAAAGAGTTACTTGAAAAAGCACAGAAATCCGCGGAAGCGTTGATACATAAATTAAAAGAACGCTCCCTTACTTTGGCGCTTGCCGAGTCCTGTACGGCGGGTCTTGTTTCGGCATTGCTGGCGGGAATTCCCGGCGCCTCGGAAGTACTTTGGGGTTCTTTTGTAACCTACACAAAAGAGGCAAAAGTTTCTATGTTAGGCATAGAAGAAAAGATACCGGAAACCTTCGGCCTTGTAAGCAAAGAGTGCGCCTGCGCGATGGCGGCGGGGGCTTTGCGAAAAAGCGGCGCGGGAATTGCGGCGTCTGTTACGGGGCTTGCGGGACCGGCGGGGGACGGCAGTAATGTAAAGGTCGGTACCGTATGGACAGCCGCCGCTTTACAAAACGGGGAGATTACGGCAAAGGAGCATCATTTTACGGGCGCAAGAAACGAAGTCCGTATCAGCGCCGCTATTGCGGTACTTGAATTATTACAGACATTTGACTTGTAGGCTGGCTTACAAGCCCGGCTTATAAGCCCGGCTTACAAGCCTTGACAAAAAAGTGAGAAAAGGGTATAAAGGGAGTATCCTTAAAATATCAACCAAATAAAACCAATTCCCTTTAACAGGTGGTAAAAATGGCAATTGTGCGAAAAAGCAGAAGATTTGAGGAAACTGAAAACAGCGAAGCCGAAAATCAGGAAACGGATAATCAGAAGGCTGAAAATCACGTAAGTGATCATTCTCAAGACAGTGAATCCAACAACGCGGAAAATTCCACAGAATCTTCCGGTGAAAAAACAAGCCGCGTAGTTGTCCGAGCCGGAGGCAGAAGGACTGTTTCATCCGCAAATGAAACCGAACAGCAAAACGGGAACGGCGAATCATTACCGTCGCTGCCCCCTCTTCCTTCCATGCCCGACCTTTACGGCAAACCTGTTCCGCGCCAGGATCAGGACAACGGCAAACCGCGGTTAACAATAAATGAACTAATCAGGCTTAACATGATGGATTTGCGCGCCCTTGCGGCGTGCTACAACATCACGCATGACGATATGGTCTCGCTTAAAAAACAGGAAATTGTTTTTGCCCTGCTTAAAGCGCACACCGAAAGGGGCGGCATAATCTACGCTTACGGTTCTTTGGAAATTCTCCCCGACAGTTACGGCTTCTTGCGCAGTCCGCAGAATTCATATTTACCCGGTCCCGACGACATCTACATAAGCCCTAGCCAAATCCGTCTCTTCGCTCTTAAAACAGGCGACACGGTTTACGGGCAGATCCGAAGCCCAAAAGAAGGCGAGCGTTTCTTTGCGATGCTTAGGGTGGAAACCGTCAACTATGACGACCCGACAGTAGCGCAGAGCAGAATCCCGTTTGACAACCTTACCGCCCTGTACCCTAACCGGAAACTTGACCTTGAATTTTCCACAGAAGGAATAAGCGAGCGCATTATCAACCTTTTCTGCCCGATAGGAAAAGGCCAGCGCGCGATGATTGTCGCTCCGCCGAGGACAGGTAAAACCATCATGATGCAGAAAATCGCGAACGCGATTACAAAAAATCACCCTGAGGTTTACCTTATTGTCCTTTTAATTGACGAGCGCCCGGAAGAAGTAACGGACATGGAACGCACCGTGCGCGCGGAAGTAATTTCCTCAACCTTTGACGAGCAGGCAAGCCGCCACGTTCAGGTTACGGAGATGGTTCTTGAAAAGGCAAAACGCCTTGTCGAGCATAAAAAAGACGTGGTTATCCTTTTGGACTCGATTACCCGCCTCGCCCGCGCTTATAACCAGACAGTCCCAACATCGGGGAAAATCCTTTCAGGCGGCGTCGATTCCAACGCGCTTCATAAACCAAAGCGCTTCTTCGGCGCGGCGCGCAATATTGAGGAAGGCGGAAGCCTTACAATCATTTCCACCGCCCTTGTGGAAACCGGAAGCCGCATGGACGAGGTAATTTTTGAAGAATTCAAGGGAACCGGCAATATGGAAATCAACCTGGACAGGCGCATTTCCGACCGCCGCCTTTTCCCGTCTATCAATATCAAGAAATCCGGCACAAGAAAGGAAGAATTGCTGCTTTCCGAGGAAGAACTGCAAAAAATCTGGATTTTACGGAAAGTTATCAATCCTATGGACGACGTCGAAATTATCGAACTGCTTATTGACAGAATGAAGAAAAGCAAGAATAATGAAGCATTCCTAAAGTCCATGAACACCGGAACCGGAGGCATGGATTAGTCCTTAAACCGCCATTGCGGAGTTGGACAATTTTTCGGAGGATTAGAATGAAAAGCGGAATACACCCCAAATACGAAATGACAAAGATAACCTGCGCCTGCGGCAACGTGATAGAAACCCGTTCCACAACCAAGGATATCAAGGTTGAAATATGCTCAGCCTGCCACCCCTTCTTTACCGGCAAACAAAAACTGGTAGACACAGCAGGACGCATCGAAAGGTTCAGGAAGAAATACAAAATCGCAGAGTAGCAAGTATATGCCATTAAAACGGCATATACTTGCACGATAAGCGACATTAAAACGTCGCTTATCGTAGCGGTTTACGGGCGTCTGACCACTAAAAATACTGTTAGCTAAAAGTTGCTATAAGAATTTCACTTGTATTTTTAGTGGTCAGACGCCCTACATTCAGCCTTCGGCTGAACGTCGTAAACCGCCATTGAGATAAAAAAAACTAGCTAAAGTCCTTCTTGCGAATCATATTCCTTTGGATCTTTCCGCTTATGGTCTTAGGTAACTCCGGCACAAATTCCACTATGCGCGGGTATTTGTAGGGAGCGGTTACGCGCTTTACGTGGTTTTGAAGTTCGCGGATTAATTCTTCGCTGGCGGTAAAGCCGCGCGCGAGAACTATTGTCGCCTTGACGACCTGTCCGCGCATTGCGTCGGGGGCGGCTGTTACGGCGCATTCCAGCACGGAAGGATGTTCCATAAGGGCGCTTTCTACCTCGAACGGACCGATGCGGTAGCCGGAGCATTTTATAACGTCGTCGTTGCGGCCTACAAACCACAGATAGCCGTCGTCGTCGCTCCATGCCATGTCGCCTGTCTGGTATGTCCCGCCGTTCCAAACGGCTTCGGTTATTTCCTTGTCTTTCCAGTAGCCGCGGAATACTCCGGGGGACTGCGAAATTCCGATTACAGGGACTGCGGCGGCGGGGTCCGCGCCGTCAATTTCGTACATATTTTTACCGGCCTTTGTTATGCTCATATTTCCTACAATGCCTTTGTCGCAAACGTCGCCGTTTTCGTCTAACAATTTAAGATCGAACAGCGGCGCGGGTTTTCCCATTGAACCGGGTTTTACGGGCAGCCATTTGAAAACGGCCGCCATTACCGATGTTTCGGACTGGCCGAATCCCTCGCGAATTTCCTGGCCGGTAAGCTCTTTAAATTTATTGAAAACTTCCGGGCTTAAAGGCTCGCCCGCAACGGATGTATGGTTTATAAAACCAAAGTCATAGCCTGAAAGGTCTTCTTTTATAAGATAGCGGAACACGGTCGCGGGGGCGCAAAAAGTTACCGGACGCAGCCTCTGCAGCGCTTCCAGCATTCCTTTTGGCGTGAATTTTTCCGTATCGTAAGCGCCGATTGTAGCGCCGCATATCCATTGGCCGTAGATTTTTCCCCACGCGAATTTCGCCCAGCCCGAATCTGTCTGCGTAAGATGAACGCCGTTATCCTCGACACAGTGCCAGTATTTCGCGGTAACAATGTGCCCTAACGGAATCGCGTGATTATGCAGAACCATCTTGGGCATTCCCGTAGTGCCGGAAGAAAAATAAACCAGCATAGGGTCTTTTGCGGCGCTCGGTATTCTTGCAAAGTTTTGATCCGCCTTTTCAATTTCGGCGCGCATATCAAGGAAACCGGCGGGAATCGCGCTTCCTACAACCGCTATTTTTTCCAGCTTTTTGCAGTTTGGACGGGCAATATCAATATTTTTTAAAACTTCGGAATCGTCTATGGTTACTAAAAGTTTTACATCGGCAATGTTACAGCGGTATTCCAAATCTTTGGGCGTAAGCTGATATGTACCGGGAATGCATATCGCGCCTATTTTCATTAACGCGCACATAAGAATCCATACTTCCGGGCGCTGTTTAAGAATCAGCATTACAACATCGCCTTTTTTTATTCCTAACGAAAGAAAAGCGTTTGCCGATTTGTCGGAAAGGCGTTTTATTTCCGTAAAAGTAAATGATTTAACCGCCTTTGTATCGTCCGTCCACAGCAGGGCCATTTTTTCCGGCTGAAGCCTTGCCCATTCGTCTACCACGTCGTAGGCAAAATTAAAACTGTCGGGGACATTGCATTTATAGTTGGCGTAAAAATCCTCATAACTTTCAAAATCAATTCTTGGACAGTAGCGTGAAACTATTTCGTTCATAATTTTATTCCTGTATGATTGTAATAAACTGCGCTTTTCCGCCGGCGGCGCTCTGGCCGTGCGGTAAACGCGCGTCAAAATAAATTGAATCTCCGGCGCTTAAAGTATACTCGCTCTTTCCCACGGTCACTTTCACCTTGCCTTCAAGCACAAAGTTAAATTCCTGCCCGGCGTGCGACACCTGCGCCGCCTGCGGCTTTGAAGAATCAAGGGAGACAAGCAGGGGCTCCATTGTCCTGTGCTTAAAGTTATAGGCAAGGCTGGAAAACTCATAACCCGGGTATCTTTCGATCTGAACGCCCTTGTCTTTTCTGCATACGGCGGCTCTGTCCATCCTTGCCTCTTCGCCTGTCAAAAGGACTGTAACGTCCGTCCCAAGACGGCCGGCAATCGTATACAAAACGCTGATCGGTATGTCAAGTTCGCCTGATTCATATTTTGTGTAAGTATCAAACGGAATATCCGTATCCCTCGCCATATCAAGGGCGCTAATCTCAAGAATTTCCCGTAACTCCTTTATCCTTTCGGGAACATGGGCCGCTTTTTCGTTCATATAACCTCCTTCCATTGTTTACCTGTTACCCTGTCATTTTCATCGCGTATGTCGACAGGAAGTTTTACATCTTCCGTACCGTGGAAGACCAGCCGCGACTCATCGGTTTTAAGACCGGCTATTTCATTATTACAAATTGCCTTTACATAATCCGCGATGCCGGTCAATTTTTTCTCAAGGTATACTCCAAAAACATATTCGTATTTTATCAACTTGGCGTCGTGAATGTCGGTTCCGGCTGTCATGGGCTTGTTCAATTTTGTCGCATAACGGAAAGCAAGAGCGTCGGCGCTTTCCTCATTGCCGCCGTTGGCGGCTTCAATTCCGTCCACGCAGCCTGTGGACAAAATAACGCGCAAAATGTAGTCCCGCTCCCTGAAAGGGTGGGCTTGCACAACACAGCCGCCGGCTTTTTTTACAGCGGCATACTGCTCTCCCCTGCTCCAAAAACGAATCTCAGGGTGCTCCAAAAGCCATGCTTTATCAAGCCCGTAAACAAGATATTCGTCGCAAGTGTCAAAAGCTTCTTCCCAGCCGAAAAAAACATCAAGCCCGCGCTTGTCACCCTCTTCCTTCGCTTCTTCGTAGCCGCGGCAAAATTCATTTACCCACTCGTTCCATGGAAGTTTTTTGGACAAACCCGAGTTACCGTGATAAAAATGATCGGTTACAATGATGCCGGCGTACCCCAAGTCTTTGTAAGGCGCAATATAATCCGCTCCCCTGGAAACCGCGCACTTACTGACCCCTGCTGTATGAAGGTGTGTCTCATAAAGATATGCCATTATGCTAAATTATACCTAAAATGCCTGACTTAACTCAATAGTACGGATTGCCATAAAAAAAGTTATTGTTTTTTTGGGAATTTGTTATATATTTATATATTATGAAGGTTTCAGAACGTTGTCGAAAAATCCTCAGAACGGTTTTCCGCGGCATTAGCGTATCGGTAGTTTCGCTGATTATTCAGGCGTGTTACGGCATCATACCGCCGGAGTACGCTGAATACGGAATGCCTTATCCCGAATACGGAATGCCTCCTAATCCTCCTGGTGAGGAAACTTCAATTTACGGAAAGGTAGTAGCAAAAGAAACCGGAAAGCCGATTTTTGGCATTCAAGTTTCCGTCGAAGAAACCGAGTATTGGGAACGTACCGACAAGTACGGACATTTCAATCTTTGGGTGCCGGTTCAGGAAGAATATAAACTTAAATTTGAAGATGTCGACGGACCGTACAATGACGGCTTGTTTAAGGAACAGGTATGGACGCTCAAACAGGATGATACATACAAAACTCTTTTAATAGGCATGGATGCGGATACTGAAAACAATAAGGAATAAATTTTCCCATTTTATTTTTAATCTGTACCGATACAATGAGACGCAGATTCATCAGTTAAAGTACCTGTTTTGGGAATGTACCCGCCGCTGTAATATAAATTGCATTCACTGCGGTTCGGACTGTTCGGCGAACGCCCAAAATCAGGATATGCCCTTTGATGATTTTCTGAACGCGATACTGCCTTATGAAAACGCAAATAAAAAAGAACCAATCGTTATCGCAATTACCGGAGGAGAGCCTTCCCTGCGCGAAGACCTCCCCGATTGCGGACGCAAATTGCGCGAGCATGGATTTTTGTGGGGCATGGTAACCAACGGTTACAATTACACCGGCAATTTGCACTCAAAATTGATGGCGGCGGGATTAGGTTCCATTACCGTAAGCCTTGACGGTTTTGAGACCTCACACAACTGGCTTCGCGGCAGCGCGCAGAGTTTCAACAGGGCGGTTAAGGCGATTGACATTATCGCGGCCACACGCCGGCTTACCTACGACATTGTAACCTGCGTCAATCAAAAAAATATTGACGAACTTGAGGCGCTCAAGGATTTTTTAATCCGCCATAAGGTAAAAGCATGGCGGCTGTTTACAATTTCGCCAATCGGGCGGGCGGCGGACAATCCCGACCTGCATTTGCGTCCCGATCAATTACACCGGCTTATGGATTTTATCGTCCGCTCGCGCGCCGATAGCCGAATTAAGGTATACTTCAGCTGCGAAGCCTACACGGGCGATTATGAGGGAAAGGTGCGCGACGGTTATTTTTTCTGCCACGCCGGTATCAATATCGCTTCGGTTTTAATTGACGGTTCAATCTCCGCCTGCCCGAATATCAACCGGCATTTTATTCAGGGAAACATTTACAAAGACAGTTTCCAGGATGTGTGGGATAACCGCTTTGAAGTGATGCGCGACCGCAGTTGGACAAAAACGGGAATTTGTAAAAAATGCCGCGACTACCGCAACTGCAAAGGAGGCGCTATGCACATGTGGAACGAAAAGCAGGACGGAATTATGCGCTGTATCCATCGCGATATAGCGGATAAAATACCGGTCTTAACTCAATAATAAGTTATCCTGTAATCGCCTGAAATGGTAAACCCGAGGCCGGAGTAAAGGCGGCGCGCTTTTAGATTCGATTTTTTTACAAAAAGAGTTACTCCCCTTCCTGTTTTAATAAGTGAGGCGATAAATTCCGCCGCCATTCTGCGCGCAATCCCCAAACCGCGAAAATCGGGATGAACATAGACGCCGCCCACCTGATATCTTGTAAAAGAAACGGCGTTTATGTTTATCTTCCCCACCATTCGTCCGCCGATTTCCGCGCAAAGGATTTGCCCCTTCGCGATGATATTCGCCAGATTTACCCTGCTTGCCGCGGGGCTGAAATTCGACCTGCTTGGCAGAACCTCCTCCTTTTCATACGCCGCCTGTAACGGAGCTGTCGCGTCTAAATCTATTAAACGGGGCGTCCGTAAAACCAGATTAGCAGGTCCTGATGAAAAACAATTTTTTTCCGGCTGCTTATCAAGGCTCATAAGGTCGTAATCAAAAATATCCGAGGTTTGCGCCCCCATCTGTTTCATTTTGTCTTCCAGAATCAGCACGTCTTCTTTCTGCCCCTGCACCGAATGTATCCTTTTTTTTCTGATAAACTCTTTTAAAAAATCAGGGCATGGGAGCTCTTTTTTACCGCATAATACGGGAATTATCGTACCTTTTGAATATATCAATAAGGCTAAAGGGCTTGCTTTTTTTTCACTTAACAGCCAAACGCCGCCTTTTGACTCGTCAATAGCAAGGAATCTTCCGCACGCGCTTACGCATTTTGTTTCCATGGCGCGTAACAATGTTTCAGCGGCGTAAATATCATTGTCCCTGTTTTTCATTTTACGCCACTTTGGCGTTTCATCGCTCATAGGGAAGGATTCCATGCGCGGGGATTCTGCCGATTATGGCGGAAAATCCCGCTGCAAAAGATTCGGGGGCATAACTGTAAACCGCGACGGCGCCGCTTACCCAGGGGACATTTTCTATATATACGGGGTTTAATACCGAAAAAACTATAACTTTTTTATTCAGTTGTTGAATATTACGCAATAAACGCAAATCGGCGGTATCAGAAAGGCAGAAAATTACCGTATCTACGTTACGTGCAAGTGATATAAACGCATCCGCGTCTCCCACGCTGCTATACCTGTAAGAAGCCGCGTTAGGAAAAGCGACTCTGCCGTAAGAAAAAAAATCACTGTATTTACCCGCCAAAAGCACACGGCCTGAATTCTCTTCAGTAACCGGAAAGACAGAATTCGCTTGTGATGGCTTTACAATAGTTACGCTTCGCGCCGCAAGGTTCAGGAAAAAGGCCATACTTTCATGATCGGATATTCCCGCTTCTACGCGCGCAGGATTGGGAATATACGGAACACTCCCGCTGCCGCGCAGGTATCTCAATTTTAATTCCAGCGTTTTACGCGCCGCGTTTCTTACAACAGCGCGGAATACATCGTCTTCTTTCATTGAATTTATCAGTAATGTCCACACAGGATCGTAAAGAAGAGGCGTATTTGAAAACATGATAATATCATTACCGGCGATCAGCGCCTGTTTTGCGGTACGGGAAAGAGAACCCAAAAAAGACGTAGCGCCCGTCATCATTAAATCGTCCGTTATTACAACTCCCTTAAAACCTATTTTATCGCGTAACAAGTCTTTTAAAAACCACGAAGAAAGGGATGCCGGCGTATCTTTGGCCTGCGTCAAAGGGAAGGCAAGGTGTCCGCTCATTACCACAGGTACGTCCTCAGCGACAAGCATTCTGTACGGGATAAGTTCTCTTTCCCATAAAATTTCAAGCGAAATATTAATTTTTGGCAGAACGCCGTGCGAGTCAAGGTCTGTATCCCCATGACCGGGAAAATGTTTTGCGGTGGGAATAATGCCTGCGGCAAGCTGGCCTTTCATAAAAGCCGCCCCAAGAATTCCCGTTTTTATAGGATCGCTTCCAAAAGCGCGGGGGCCTATCAGCGATGAGTCGCGGTTTGAAAAAACATCAACTGCGGGCGCAAAGTTCATATTGATACCAAGAAGGGCAAGTTCTTTTCCTATGTAATAACCGGAAAGGTACGCGTCCCGCGGATAACTGGCAGCCCCTATCGCCATATTACCTGGTGTTTCGCTAGTACTTCCCTTGACGTGGCGAATCCAGCCTCCTTCCTGATCTGTGGCTATAATAAGCGGAATGTTAAACGGCCCTTCCAGACTGACCTGCTGCAGTTCACCCACCGTTTTCGCAAGCCTTGTCGTATCTGCGGTATTCCAGCCGAATATTTTTACCCCTCCGATATTCCTGATACGTATCCAATCCATAATGATAGGAGAAGGCTCTTCTCCTACCCAGCCAAGCATAAAAACCTGCGCAAGAGCCTGCTCGTCTGTCATCGCTTTTTCAATGGAAGCCGCCAGTTCTTCAGGAGTACCAGCATCGTTAAAGCTTAATGAAAAAAGAGGAGAAACAATGATTATTCCGATTACGCCTAACAACCTGAAAAGGGCCGGCAATTTTATTTCCTGTCTTTTATTGAGTCAATGTATGCAGCCGCGCTGTGAGCCGCTATTGCGCCGTCCGCGGCGGCTGTTACAACCTGGCGAAAAGCGCCGGAACGTATGTCGCCTGCGGCAAAAAGACCCGCTATACTGGTAAACATTTTTTGATCTGTAACAATATAGCCGCTTTCATCAAGTTTGGCTTTAAACTCATCGCCCGCAACAAGCGATGTCTGTGGAACCGTTCCAACAAAAATAAAAACGGCGTCCGTCTCTTCCTCGTAAACTTTATCGTTTGTTGTTTCGCCCAAAACAACCGATTTTACTTTTTGCTCGCCTTTTATTTCTTTTACTATCGTATTAAAACGAACCTTTATATGCGGGTTGTTCATTACCCTTTCGGCAAGGGCTTCCTGGGCGCGGAATTTGTCCCGCCTGTGAACCAAAACTATCTTGTCCGACAAATTTGAGAGATAACGCGCTTCTTCACAGGCGGCGTCCCCTCCTCCCACAATAAACATTTTTTTGCCTTTGAAAAAATGACCGTCGCAGGTAGCGCAGTAGGAAACACCTTTTCCGCTAAATTCACTTTCACCGGGAACGCCAAGCAGACCCGGTTTTGAACCTGCCGCAAGTATTACCGAATAAGATGTAAGGGTTTTACCGTTCGCAAGGCTTGTAATAAAATGACCGGCTTTTTTTATACTCGTTACAGACTCTGTAAGAAAAGACGCTCCAAATTTTTCAGCCTGTTGATACAGGGCAAGCGAAAATTCGTAACCTGATACTTTTTCGGTAACGCCGGGATAGTTTTCCAGCTGGTCAATAACCAAAATCTGTCCGCCGGGACCCATTGCCTCAATAACAAGAACTTTCAAGTTTGCCCTTGCCCCATACTGCGCGGCGGTAAGCCCCGCGGGACCCGCTCCAATGATAATTAAATCAGCGTCTAAACCAGCCATTATTCCTCCGACATTTTTATAAAAGTTATTTACTTTATTGTTTTAATATTAATATAATAAAGCATGAAATTAAAACCGTCAATTATGGCTATTCTGGTGTTTTTTGCAGTTCTCACGGCCGTTTATTCGCAGAGTACAAATTTTCCACGCCTGCAGCCGGATCCAAAAGCGCTTGAATACTACCGGATTGGCGAAAATGGCGAGTATTCATGGACGGCGTTGGCGCAGATAAGCCTTTGGGCGTCCGGGGACACATCCACAGTCAATCTTGAAAAAATACGCGCCGCCGCCGAAACAATAAAAAACGCTCCCGATCTTCCTGATTCCTACGAAGGCAAAGCGGAATATATCCTGAAGTTCATGCATAAAAATTTAATTAAATCGTATTCACTTTATCAAACCAGAGTCGATATTATGATTTCCACAGGCAGGTACAACTGCGTGTCTTCCGCGGTTCTGTACATGATTCTCTGTAAATCTCTTGGAATACATACAAACGGAGTTATGACAAAAGATCACGCTTTTATATCTATTCCAATAGACGAAACAGATATTGATGTTGAGACTACCAACGCTTACGGGTTTGATCCGGGTAACCGCAAGGAATTTCACGATCAATTCGGAAAATTGACAGGATTTTCCTATGTTCCGGCGAAAAACTACCGCGATCGCGAGACGATTTCCCAGATAGAACTGGTTTCCCTTATCTTGAATAACAAAATTGCCGATCACGAAAGACAAAACCAGTTTGCCGATTCTGTTCCGGCGGCGATTGACCGCGCCGCCCTTCTTGCAGGTAACGCGCTGACATTTGATTCAACAACAGAATCACATAGGACAATTTTCACAGATCCGCGAAAAGATTTATTGGACAGGCTTTTTAATTTTGGGGCCATGCTTTTAAGGGCCGGTAAAGAGGAAGATTGTTTAAGGTGGGCCGCCGCCGCTTCCCCTGTTTATCCTGACGAAAAACGCTGGCAGGAATTTATAATGGCGGCTGCGAATAATTACCTTATGAAATTAATAAAGGCAAACAAACTTGCGGACGCAAGAAAATTTCTTGACGGGCAAAAGCCGGTTTTACTAGAAGCTAACTTTGATAAACTTGATACTCTTCTGATTGATTCCGAACTGCTTGGCAAAGCTAACCAGATTCGCACCGCCGCCGACGGCGACGCTGTTGTTAACGCCGTTGAACAAGCGCGTAACAGCGGGAAAATCCCCGAAAAGCGGGCTGTTGAACTATTTACATATGCCGTTCAAAAAACAGCGGCGTCCCTAAGCGCGTCACCAGCCGGAAATTGGCGCGCGGCAATTAAATACATAGAGTCTTCTCTTTCCCGCGTTGGCGCTACCCGTGAGCTTGAGCAGGCTTTGAACATTTACCGCAGTAACTTGGCTACGGATTATCACAACCGTTTTGCGTCAGAATGGAACAAAAAGAATTATAATGATGCCGAACGCATTTTGAATGAAGGGCTGGCGGAGTTTCCTAACGACAGGCAGTTATTAAGCGACAAGCAAACTATTGCCAAGCAGAATAGATAGATAATTTTTTACCAACGAACTCGTACCTTCGGTACGCACACGAAAAGGTTTTTGTTGTTTATATAATATATCCAATATCACGAAAATCTATCGGACAGAAACTCTGCGCCTCCGCGCCTCCGCGCCTCCGCGTGAAATTTTTACGTACATTTCATGGAACAGCTTGCGCAATCAGACGGGCTGCATGTGAAAGCATTGCCGTTGCGTGAGACAACTGTAAATCCGTTTCCGTTAATGGAGAAGGTTGATTTTTTATTATTTTCCTCAATGGTTACGGTACCCCCGGTATAATCAAAGGATATTTTAAGGCCTTCCGTTATCATCGTTTCATCGTCTAACGGGTTTACAACCTCGCGCGGGGCAAATGTTAAAAAGCGCTCGCTTTCCGTTACGGCAATACGGCTGGTTACCGTAACAAGCGCGG
>Ga0268262_10004290_pt1 | contig 14820 bp, 15 predicted proteins | sample TergutNc150P3_FD_190354 | JGI IMG/M metagenome (GOLD analysis project Ga0268262, IMG submission 190354) | Nasutitermes corniger P3 segment gut microbial community from laboratory colony in Florida, USA - Nc150 P3 (SPAdes) (version 2) | ecosystem: Host-associated > Arthropoda: Insects >... | reverse complement strand
TTGGGTCAAAAACCCGGGGCCCACCGCGGACAGGGCCATCAGAAACGCCGCCCCCAGACCTACGGTAGAAAACACGTTTTTTTTACTTGCATCACTCATGATAATCTCCTCTTCTCCTTCTTCTGTCTTACTCAAAAGCGGAAATGGCAACGCCCTCCGCAATCAATGTATCTTTGATGCGCCGGGAAAACGCAAGCGCGTGCTCCCCGTCGCCGTGTACGCAGATTGTATCCGCCGTAATTGACACTATTTCCCCTTGCAGGCTTTTTACGGTCTTGTCTTTCACCATACCGAGCACCTGGGCAAGGGAAGCGTTTTCGTCGGTGATCACCGCGCCCGGCTCACGGCGTGGTGTAAGGGAGCCGTCCTTCTGGTAGGTCCTGTCCGCGAAAACCTCCTCGGCCGCTTTCAGACCCAGAGCCCGCGCCTTGCGTATCATCCAGCTTCCGGACAGGCCGAAAAGCACAAGCTCCCCGTCAACCTTGTAGACGGCCTCGGCTACCGCTTCGGCAAGCTTCTCGTCCGCTGCCGCCATGTTGTACAAAGCCCCGTGTGGCTTTACGTGGCGCAGCTTCGCGCCTTCGGCTTTAGCGAAGGCGGCAAGAGCGCCTATCTGATAGACCATCATGGCGTAGACCTCGGCGGGGCTTGCCGCGATATTCCTGCGGCCAAAACCCGCCAGATCAGGAAAGCCAGGATGCGCGCCGATGGCAACGCCGTTTTTCAGGGCAAGGCCCACTGTTTTGCGCATAACATCAGGGTCTCCCGCGTGAAAGCCGCAGGCGATGTTCGCCGACGTAATGATCCGGAGTATGTCCTCGTCCCTGCCCAGCGTATACGCGCCGAAACTCTCGCCAAGATCGCTGTTTAAATCAACCCGCGCCATACGATTCTCCTTATTCCAGAACTATCATGGGATTGCCCACTTCCAGCTCGTCCCATTCGGCAACCAGAATTTCTTTTACCGTCCCGGCCTCTTCGGTCTTGCAGCTCATCTCCATCTTCATGCAGCTTAGAACAGCCAATTCCTGACCGGCTTCAACCTTGTCGCCAATTTTTACAACCACCCGCGCGACAAGACCGGGCATGTGGGCCTTCAGCGTATACGCCATCTCTTCCTCCTTTCGATCTATTACACTACAACAAAAAAAGATTACGCAAGGTTGAACTTCCTGCGAATAATCGAAACCAATACCTCGGCCGTCTCGTCTACGCTTGCAAACAGGCTGCTGTCTATTGATATGTTCTTGTTCTCCACATTCTGGCTGTAAACCTTCGCGTAGTTCATGCTGTAGGAAAAGCGCGCCTCGTCGGCTTCGTCCATGATCCTGTCCGCGTCCTGCGCCGGTATGCCCAGGTGTTTGATACAGAAATCGCGGCGCGCCTCGCGGGGAGCGTAGATATAAATGGTAAAAAGGTTCGCGTGATTGCGCAGGATGTAGTCGGCGCTCCTCCCCAGAAAGATGCCGGAGTTTTTCTCCGCGAGCTGAAGGATGATCTTCTGCTGGGCGGCAAATATCTTTTCCCTCTCTTCCTCTGTTTCTGTTCCCTCCGGATAAAGGAGCTTGACGTATTCGGCTTCCTCATCGTCGCTTTCCAGCTTCGGAACGGGCAGGTTCATCTCCGCCGCCACCTGTTTCAAAATATCACGGTCGTAGAACTCTACGTCCAGAAGCTGCGCCATCTTTCGTGCTATGATTCTTCCCGGACAACCGAACTGGCGCGAAATGGTAACGGCGTAATTTTCCAGGCCGATATTAACCCTTTCGGCGTTCAGAAAATTCGTGGCAAAGCTGCCGGCCGCGAAATTCCTGTTACGCATAATGGCGAGGGCCGTGGGAATGTTGGTGGAGACCCCCTCGACGGCAAACTCTCCAAGGGCGTGGATAACGCTTTGGATGCAGGTCGGCCTGTCTTTGCCCCACACGGCGAGCTTGCAGAGCATGGGGTCGTAAAAGGGCGACACCTTATAACCTTCCCAGATGGCGTGTTCAAGGCGCATCTTTGCCTTCTTTGTATCGGGGAAAACAAGGCGCGAAATGGTTCCCGGCGAGGGCTGGAAAGTCTTGGGATCCTCGGCGTAGATGCGGCACTCGATCGCGTGGCCCGACAACCTGACGCCGTCCTGACCGAAGGCGAGCTTCTCGCCGTTTGCCACACGGATCTGCCACTCTACAAGATCGAGATCCGCTGCCAGCTCGGTAACAGGATGCTCGACCTGGAGGCGCGCGTTGATTTCCATAAAATAGTAAACGCCTTGCGCGTTACGCAAATACTCGATGGTTCCCGCGCCGGAATAGCCTATGGCCTTAACGATCTTTTCCGTCGAGTCGTAAAGCGCCTTGCGGTCTTCTTCCGTAACAACGGGCGACGGCGACTCCTCGATAATCTTCTGATAGCGCCTCTGGATGGAACACTCCCGCTCGCCGAGGCAAACGACATTGCCGTGATTGTCGGCAAGAAACTGCACTTCGATATGCCGGGGGCTGACGACCTCTTTTTCCAGATACACATCCGGGCAGGCGAAGGCCATTGTGCCTATACGCTGCATGCTCTCGAAGACCGCCTGCGTCACCGCGCGCGATTCGAAACGGTCTATTTCCTGAATGCCCTTGCCCCCGCCGCCCTTGTCCAGCTTGAGGAGTATGGGCAGCCCCACTTTTTCCGCGGTCTGGTAAATTTCATCAATAGAACTGATTATTCCTACGGTGCCCGGTGTTACCGGAACCCCCGCTTTGTCAGCGATAACGCGGCAATAGCACTTCGACTCAATACTCCGGAGTATAGAAGGGGCGGGGCCTATCCACCGCGCCCCCGCCCCGGCGACGGCCTCGGCAAAAGGAGCCGACTCGGACAGAAAGCCGTAGCCGGGATGCACCGCGTCCGCCCCGGACCTTTTGATGGCGTCCACGAGAACCTCGACGTTCAGATAGCTCTTCATCGGCGCGGACGGCCCGACAGCAAAACTCTCATCGGCGCGGGCTATGTACGGGGCGTCCTTGTCCGCCTCCGAATACACCACGGCCGACTTCAGCCCCATCTTCTCGCAAGTGCGGATAATGCGGCTGACGATCTCTCCCCTGTTCGCAATCAAAACTTTTTTTATCAACCGCCATCCCCCTGCATAGAATCTGAATTGCATAATTATACAGGAAACAACGGATTTTTGCAAGCATTTTTGCATTAACTGTATTTTTGCACAAAAAATCTTTTACCGCGTCAATTAGCCCGCGATAATTTGATATATTTAATCAGGTGACATTCGCGGAGGAGAAGCAAAATATGAAAAAATTTCTAAAAGAATTTAAAGATTTTGCCCTTAAAGGCAATGTGCTGAATCTGGCAGTCGGCGTAATTATCGGCGCTTCCTTTCAGGGCGTGGTTAGTTCCCTGACAGAAAATATTCTTTCACCGATTATCGGCTTATTGACAAGACAAAATTTCGATTCTTTAAAGCTGGAAGTGTTGGGCATAACCCTCAAATACGGAGCTTTCATAACCAGCGTTATAAATTTCATTATAATGGCTTTTGTAGTTTTTCTGTTAGTCAGGATGATGAACCGGTTACTGACCATCGGTCAGGAAAAACCAAAGGCTCCCGCACCGACTAAAAAGCAGTGTCCTTATTGCTTCAGCGAAATAAGCATTAAAGCGACGCGCTGTCCCGCGTGTACTTCTCAACTGGAAAGCTAACAACGCGATAACAGCCGGAACGCCTGGAGACATAGCTACCCGCAGAGGATCACGGTAACATCATTGACATTGGTTCCGGTAGGCCCTGTTTTAATAAGGCAGTCCACAGCGGCAAGCGCGGTGTAAGAGTCGTTATTGTCCAGAACGTCCCTTAATTTCAACCCTTTCTCTTTCAGCCGCCTGACCGTGGAGCCGTCCACAATTCCTCCCGCCGCGTCTGTGGGGCCGTCAGTACCATCCGAACCAAGTGAAAAAATCAGAAGGTTTTCTATCCCGGCGATACCTTCCGCGGCGGCAAGGGCCAGTTCCTGGTTACGTCCGCCGGAGCCACAACCCTTTAAGGTAACCACCGTTTCGCCGCCCAGAATGATCGCGCAGGGCCGCTTAAAATCAGAGTCGCCGGAATCGATCTGTTTCGCGATTGAAGAGATCAAACGCCCGGCTTCTCTCGCTTCACAGTTCATTTCCGAACACAGCACATGGGGGGTGTATCCCAAAGCGGCGACAGCTTCCGCGGCGCTTCCGCACAGGGTGCGTACACTGCCGGTAATAACGGTCTCCACGTTGTCCAGAGACTTGGGGGTCTCAATAAGTAAATATCCTTTTACAGTATCGTTCAGGCGGAGCCTGTATTTTTCCACCACCGCCATGACCTCGCTCACGGTGGACAGGTCAGGCGCGGCTGGGCCCGAAGCGATGGAATCGAGTCTGTCCCCCAGCACGTCGGACAGCACAACGGTAAACACTTTCGCCGGGGCGCATAGCTGGGCAAACCTCCCCGCCTTGACGCTTGAAAGGCGCTTGCGGATCATGTTGATTTCCACAATGCCGGCGCCCGAAGAAAGCAGCCGGGAGTTGATGTCCACAATGTCCGCAAGGGTCAAGCCCGGCAGGGGTTGCTCAAACAACGCCGAACCGCCGCCTGAGATAAGAAACAAGAGCTCATCCCCGCTTCCAAGGCCCTCCGCCATTTCCACCGCTTTTCGCGTGCCCGCTATGGTGTTCTCGTCGGACAGGGGGTGCCCGGCTTCAACGATCTCCATGCCCGGGATTTCCCCACGGGAATGATCGTATTTAGTGATAACTATGCCCTTCTTAATCCTCGAGCCCAGCTCCTCCCAGGCTGAATGAGCCATAGTCCATGCCGCCTTGCCAATGGCCGCAAGGTAAATGTTCCCGGTAAAATTGTGGTTTCTTAGCGCGTTGCGTACCGCCTGCTGCGGCATGTTTGCCCGGATAACCTGATCAATGATTGTCCTGGCGTCATCGCGCAATCTTTGCATTTTTCGGCTCTCCTGCTTTATACAAAACTGGCTTACAAAACCATCACCGCCACGCCGTCAGGTATCGCCGCGATAGTCGCCTGGGGGTTAGCGAGAATTTCTTCCGCTTTTTTTACAGCTTCGTTTAACGAATGTGCGGGTAGCATGTGCAAATCCCGAACCATCTCGTCCGGCGCTGAAGAAACGTATATTACCCTGGCGTGCTTGAGTACCCTGGCGAAAATCTGGGACTGCCACTGATCTATCCTGGTAGTTTCCTTCGGCGTCTTCATAAAAGTTTCAAGCATGCGGTCCAGGTTTTTTTCTTCCGCAAAGGTTTTGTAAAATTCCGGCGCTCCGTGCCCGTCGTCGGATTTTGCGAGCATGATAATAACGCCGTCTTTTTTTACAGCCGCCTCCGCGGCGGTCATGCCTTTAACCGCCTGGTAGATGTTCTGATCCAGGGGGTATCCCCCATTGGTTGAAATTACGATGTCCGCCGCAACCGCTTTGACACCGCATTTGGAGGCGAGAAAATCTGTCCCTTTTCTATGGGCCGCGTCGCAGTCGCCCGCGACTGCGTATATTATCTTTTTTTCTGCGTTAAGAACCACGTTGCATATAAGGCTGAGCTTTGCCGCTTTTGCGGCGTGGAGCATGTCGATGTGAATGGGGTTTCCCTCAAGTATGCCTGTGCGGGCTTTTGGATGGGCGATGAATTCCGCGTTGTGGTTATACACTACGGTTTTTCTGGAAGTTACGCCCGGGAATACACTCTTGCGCCCGCCTGAAAACCCGGCGAAAAAATGCGGCTCGATAAAGCCTTCCGCCGCAAGCAGGTCCGCCTCCACAGCCAGGCGGTTAATGATCATGTCCCCGCCTGAGGGAAGCTTCCCGATATTTACCATGTCGGGAGAATCACAGTCGTGAAGGACGATCTTTTCCCGGCCCATAATCTCGGAGCCGAATTTGGCTTCAAGTTCCGCTTTGGTAGTGGCCCGGTGGCAGCCGGTGGCGACAAGTATGGTAATGTCCGCGTCCGCGTTACCTTTGCGAATTTCCGCCAGCATCCGGGGAATAATAATTTTACTGGGTACCGGCCTTGTGTGATCGCTTGCTATGATAACCACTTTCTTTTTGCCCTTCGCCATGACATGCAGCGGAGGAGAACCTGTGGGATTGGCGAGGGCTTCATCAACCAGGGCTTCCTGGCTTTTTTCCGCCCGGTACGAGTGAAGGGTAGAAACCATTTCGCCCTTAAAGCGGTCTTCGGAAACATCAAGGGTAAGCGTTTCTTTACCGTAAGGAAATGAAAGTGTTTTCATAATTATTAAACCTCACATAATGCAATAAACTTAATGTTATAAATCGATCATAACAAATGGCCGACGATAAAGCAATTGGAAGAATGGCATTTGTGTATTAAGATGATCAAATGAAAAACGCTTATATCAAGTGGGGGATACTCTGCGTTGTTGGGGTTGCCCTTCTGGTTTTTACGGTTTTTTGCTACCTCCGCCAGCTTTACACCTGGGTTATGGCCGGAGGTTTCATTGGCCTTTTTCTGACAAGCACTTCATGGAAAAGAATCAGACTCCTCCGCAAAGCTAATACGGCGATAAAGGAAGGGAAAAGTAAACTGCTTGTTTTTTACAGAGACAAGAACCTTATCGAAAGCCAAAACGAGGTTATACCGGCGGGAGCTGACAATTTAAATTTTTACGGATTCCTGCCTGAAAAACAGGATATCAAAGCGTTTCGCTGGCAGGGAATTAAAAGAGTTCTTGAAAACGAAAAAGAATTGACAAAAGACGATGTTATGAAAAGTTTAGATTGAATAAATGAACCTCCGCCTGATTACAGGCGAAGGTTCAGCTAAAAATTATTTTCTAGAGATGCGCGCCGTCGGTTTTTAAAGCCCCTCCTCCGCTGTTTTTCGATTCCAGTTTTGAAATGAAATCAACAAGCAAAGGCGTAAGAATCGCGGTAATAACGACGGAAGCGCCAACCTGCGCTGTTGCGACAGGCGCGTATGACGCAAAGGCCGGGTCCGCCGCGGCAAAGGCCGCGGGGGTGGCAGCCGCGTTTCCTGCGGAGGTTCCTACCGCCGCGCCGACTGCCGCGTTCTTGCGGTACTTCTTGGGTACCAGGATCTTGAACACAAAGTAGCTGCCAACACCGGTTACGATCAACGTGAGCAAACCGAGAAGTATGCCCGGAGGGCCCGCCGAAATTAGCTGTTTAAAGCTTAAGCCCGCGCCCAGGGGGAAGGCAAAGAAGGGTATGGACAACATAACGCCAGGTTTTAGGAACTGGCGGATTTCATCATCCAGGTTACCGAGGATCATCCCGATTATGATGGGAATCACGACTGCCAGCAGGGTCATCAGGGGAATGTTGGCAAGACCTGCTCCTGCCATAAAGGCCATTTCAAAGAAAGGCCCGTCGTTTGTGGACAGGATGGCTACTGCGCCGACGTCCGAGTCATCGCCGTAGCGCGAGGCCAAAGCCGCGAAAAGGCCGCCGTTGGAATTGGACATGGCGGAAATCAGGGCCAGCGGGGTAAGGCCAAGCCAGGTGCCGTGCTGACCGTAGATCTTTCCGATGAGAAGCGCAAGCCAAACCCCAAGCAAGACTTTGGAAACGTTAAGAACTACGCCCTTATACAGGGCAAGTCCGGCTGTCTTCAACGTGATCTGGGCGCCGCTGCAGAACAGCAAAACCGCGATCAGGGGCATTGCGCCCTGTTTGAACAGATAGGTGGTGAAACTTCCGATTTCAAGAGATTTTGGCGCGAAGGTATTGACAATACACCCCAGGACAAGGGGGACTACCATCAAACCTCCGGGAACTTTGTAAACTGTTTTTAAAATTGGAATTTTTCCCCAAGACAGAGCCATAGAAACCTCCATAAAAATTAAGAATAGCTAATTATGGCATGGCTTTGGTGTGGCTGCAACGAAAATTTTTATTTTGCGTTAATACACAATTTTACCTTGTCATGGTTTTGATAAGAGAAAAATCCCCTGATACCGCGGCCTTTATAACCGGCCCCAAATATTCGTCTACTTCCGAAAAGCCAAGAGGGACAGGCATATTTTTTAGTTTCATTTCAAGCTGCGGATCTTTTGCCGCTTTAAGTATTTTCTCCACGTAGCTGTCGTTCCAGTTCGGAAGCTCTTTAAGGGTGGTTGGCGCTCCAATGCCCCTGGCGAACGCGGCCATGCCTTTGGCGAAAGCAAGGGCCAATTCCCTGCCGGACAGGTTTTCAAAATTTTCCTGAATATAGCCGTATTTCGATAAAATTTTTCCAGCGAGGGCGAGCTGCCTTTCAATAGCGGGGGCAAACAGCACCGCGTAGTAAGGGTTCATGATGCCGCAGGCGGTTCCGTGACCGACCAGATTCACCAGCGAGAAACTTGTCATGTGCGGGCCGTGAGTGCCGCCCACCATGATCGCGTAAGCGCCAAGGTCGGTAGAAAGCCCGATGGCTTCCCGTGCTTCCATGTCAGTCGGATCCTTTACAACCAATGGCGCATAACGGACAGCCAGCTCCAGCGCGGTTTCGGTTATAGCGGCTGCAAGGTCGTATTTTTCTTTTGGAGCGTTTGCAGCCAGCCCGGAAAACACCTCAAAGCAGTGGGCAATGCCGTCCAGTACGCCGTCAATGGTAACAGAAACCGGCATGGTAGATGAGAGATCGTAATCAAAGAGGGAATAGCGTGGAACAATCGCCTCGTCCACCACCAGCTTTTTAAGCCCGGATGACGGATCGGTGACGTTGGAATACTTGGTCAAATGCGTTCCGGAACTGGCCGAACTCTGAATCGCGATAAGTGGAATAAGCTTTTTCCCGCTGTTTTTCAGCACTTCGCTAACGATGCCGGTTCCGAACCAGTGATCCACTTCCGGGCTTACCACCCCGCCAAGGGCCGCGAGGAAATTCGCCGCTTTACAGGCATCGATGGTGGAGCCTCCGCCAAAGGCGGCTATCATATCCGGCCTGTGGTGCATGATGTGAGTTTCGATCCGGTACACGTCTACCCTGGGGCTGTTGGGAGCCGCGCCAGGAACAACGCGCCCGCCGGCCAAATCCACCCCTGAGTTTTTAAGGGAATCCAGTAACGCGTCAACAGCCGGCTTCATGTGGGCGCTATTGCAGATAACAAGAGCGTTTTTTCCAAGCTTCGCCGCAATCGATCCGGCCCTGGACAGCACACCGCGGCCAAAAATGTAATCGTCCCGCTTCCAGTCTTTTAGCAGTTTTGCGGCTTTGTTAAAAAGCTCATCCATTTCTATCCTCCGCCTTTGCCTTCGTTCTGTTCAAAGCCAATTTTACCCCGTACTCTATCGCATTCAACAAACTTGATTCGTTTGCGGTCCCCTGCCACGCTTGATCAAAGGCGGTTCCGTGATCAACAGAGCTCCTGACAATGGGAAGCCCCAGAGTGATATTAACCCCGTTTACCGCCTGCCATTTCCCCGCCGCCTTGTCGTATTGAAAACCCAGCGCTTTCAGGGGAATATGGCCCTGATCATGGTACATAGCTACCACGATGTCGTACATGCCGCCGTGGGCTTTCGCGAAAACCGTGTCAGGCGGAATGGGGCCTACGGCGTTGATTCCTTTTGATTTCGCCGCTTCTATCGCCGGCGCGATTTCTTCTATCTCTTCCCTGCCAAACAAACCGCCCTCGCCGGCATGGGGGTTGAGGCCTGCTACCGCAACAATCGGCTCGCCTATGCCAACGCTTCCGCACGCGTTATGCGCCAGTTCAATTACCTTGAGAACCCGATCTTTTTTAACCCTGTCGCAGGCTTCCCTAAGGGAAACATGGGTGGAAACGTGCACTACCCGCAAATCCCCGTCGGCAAGCATCATCGAATAATCCTTTACTCCGGTAAGGTGGGCGTAAATTTCAGTATGGCCGGCGTAGTGATGGCCCGCCAGGTTGAGGGCTTCCTTGTTCAACGGGTTTGTGATTGTCGCGTCTATTTCGCCTGCCAGCGCAAGCTCAATTGCCTTTTTTACCGAGCTGTAGGCCGCATCGCCCGAGGCGGCGTCCACCTTACCGATTTTTAGTTTTGCCGCGTCAATATTGCGCAGGTCATATACATCCAAAGTTCCGCATTCAAAAAAACATTCCCCAACCGAGAACACCGGGTGAATGACAATATCGGGCCGCTTCACGGTTTCCTTTGCGGCCCTTTCCATGATCCCCGCATCGCCGATTATGAAGGGCCGGCAAATTTCGTAGACCCTCGCCTGCCCCAGGGCTTTTACGCTTATCTCCGGACCTATGCCCGAAGGATCTCCCATGGTGATACCCAGAATTGGTTTCCCGCTCATCTTGTTCCCCAATTAACTATTTCCGCCAAAGATTCAGGCGTCCCGAATCTTCCGCTTTTTGTTACGATAAAACGCCCTTCATATAGCCCGCCCGCGATCCGTCCAACCGGAATGCCGGGACAAATTTCGACCAGGGGTTCTATGGCGCTAATGCCAAGCTGCCTGCAGACAGCCAGGGAAGTATCCCCGCCCGTAGTAACAATTAACGGAAACCGGAACGAGTTCATCAGTTTTTCTGTTAGAACGCCCAGGGCCTCGCAAATGGCGGCGCTTGTTTCATCGCCTTCCGTAAAAACTCCTGCAGCGTGGCCCGCGGCCGAATTGAACATGCTGTCCACGGCGATTATGCAGAGCTTAGGATTTTCTTTCATATGGCGCGATGCCTCATCAAAGGCGCCGGCTATAGCCTTTTCGGTTTGGCCTTCAGTAATCATGGACACGCTAAAATTGGTAAGCGGCTGTTGGCCCCACATTTTGCAAAGGGTATTGATTTGAGCCGCGGTTTCGCCCTGTCTCGTACCCGCGATTATTAGCGCGGGAGACAGCGCGGATGATTTTTCGTAAGGGGCAGCTCCCTCTTTGGCAAGGCCGCGGGCCAGTTGATTGGCAAGCCCCGCGGAACCGGCCAGCACATGGGGCCTTTCCAGAGAAGCGGAAGCTTTGTGGATAATCGCAAGGTCATCATCTGTCACAGCGTCGGCAACAAAGACCTGTGTTCCGATGCGGGAATTGATAAAATCCATGACCCCGCCGGCGCCTTTCCTGATCTCGACGAGCGGAATATTTTCTGTTTTACGCCCTGTTCCGCCTGAAAAAACCTGTATCGCGTCCGTTCCGTTTGAAAGCACGCCATTCTCGATGGTACTGCGGTTCGCGGGAAATGAAGGCGCGACCAGGGCCAGGGAAATGTCCAGCGCGTCCATCACAGCGCCAAGCTCCTGCCCTGGATTTCCCCGCAAAACAGAATCCACTTTTTTATAAACAAAGAATCCTGTTTCGAACTGTTTCGCGATCCTGTGAACAACCCTGTACGCCTCATCGGCGCTTAAGCGGCGGCTGTCGGAATTTACAGAGATGACATTGTACTTGTCGAAAAGACCGGCGTTTGTCTGTCCTCCGTTCACAATGACCAGGCCGGAAAGTCCCTGTTTGACAAATTGAATCGCAGTATCGTTGGCCCCGGTAAGATCGTCGGCTAAAATAAGTATCCCGTTCATAGTTACATTTTAGCATAACAAAAAAATAATTTACATAACTTCAATATACTAAGGAATGTTTAAACCGTCATTGGAAGAAGCAAAACGCGTCGCGGAAACAGGGCAATATGACATAATACCGCTCAGTACGGAAATGTACTCCGATATGGTAACGCCGATTGACGTATTCAGAAAATTGAAAAAAGAAAGCGGGCATTGCTTTATCCTTGAAAGCGCGGAGGATACAAAAAACTGGGGCAGATACACCTTTTTGGGGTTTGATCCAAAACTGGAAATTACCTGCCTGAACGGCGCAATGAACATCAATTCGGACACGACAAAATCGTTTAAAACCGATAACCCAAACACGCACATTCAGGAAATTCTTGACAGGTATAAAAGCGTAAAGTTTGACCGGCTGCCTCCCTTTACCGGCGGCCTTGTAGGTTACTTCGCTTACGGCTACGCGAAATACTGCGAGCCGACACTCAAACTGGACGCCGTTGACGAAGAGCGCTTTAACGATGTCGATCTGATGCTTTTTGATAAAGTGATCGCGTTTGACAATTACCGGCAAAAAATAATTCTGATCGTAAATATCAAGACTCGCAATATTGACGCTGAATACGAGGACGGGAAAAATCAGCAAATTTGGAACAATAGCCGTCGCCAAATACAAGTCCATTCTGCGCTTTTCTCACGTTATGCACATCGGCTCCACGGTAAGCGGCGAAATCCGCAACGGCGAAACGGGGCTTGACGCCATTAACGCTGTGCTTCCCGCCGGTATCTTGTCGGGCGCTCCCAAAATCCGCGCGATGCAAATCATTTACGAACCGGAACAAAATAAGCGCGGCATTTACGGCGGCGCAATCGGATATCTTGATTTTACAGGCAATATGGACACTTGCATCGCCATCAGGATTGTGTACCGCAGAAACAACAAAGTGTTTATCCGTTCAGGCGCTGGAATTGTCGTGGACAGCATTCCCGAATCGGAATATCAGGAATGTGTGAACAAATCCAAAGCGGTAATGGACGCGCTCAAAAACTCCTCAGGAGGGCTTGAATAATGGTACTCCTAATTGACAACTACGACAGTTTTTCCTACAACCTGTACCAGGTAATCGGCGCAATTGAACCTGACATAAAAGTTATACGCAACGATGAAATAAGCGTTGACGAAATAAAACGCCTCGCGCCAAGCCGCCTGGTAATCTCGCCAGGGCCCGGAAAACCTTCCGATGCCGGAATATGTATTGGAGCCATAAAGCGGCTTTATTCATCAATGCCGATCCTGGGTATCTGCCTTGGCCACCAGGCAATATACGAAGCCTTTGGCGGCACGGTATCCTACGCAAGCAGGTTGATGCACGGGAAATCATCGCAGGTAAATCTCGATCTGGAGAATGATCTCTTTAAAGGACTTCCGCCTGTCATAAGCGCGGCGCGCTATCATTCTTTGGCCTGCATTGAGTCAACCCTGCCGGGCGCATTAAAAATCACCGCAAGGACAGATGTCGGTGAAATAATGGCGGTATGCCACAAGGAGTACCCTGTCTACGGCGTGCAGTTTCATCCTGGGTCAATACTTACGCCGGATGGGGGATTATTATTAAGAATTTTTTATCTCTATGCAAGTAATCGCTTGCTATTATAAAGTACAATAATATGAACACATTGGAATTACATTAAGTTACAAACATCAATACATTATAGGAGAGAACATAACAGACGCTTCCAATCAAAATCACCTGGGAATCACCAATATTCCGATTCTGGTTTTGAAAGGAACAAAGTCATCAATAAAAGAATTATTGGCGGAAATAAACTCGAATTATCGTAATGATGTAACAGTGGTAGACTTTTCAAAAACGGCGCAATTATCTACAGACTATGACGATTACACAATAAAAGCCAAGAATCTTGTTTCAGATGAATTTGAATATTTAGGGATAGGAATATACGGACCAAAAAAAATTCTGAATAAACTCACGGGAAGCATAGCCCTTTTACGTTGAATAATTACAATTTTCGTTCTCCCTTGATTTTCTTAACTTCTCTGTCAAAATCGGATTCAAACAGGCGGTCTTGAATGATGCGGTATTTTTCAAACTCGCTTTCGGCGAATTCCTTTGCTATTTGGGCACTTATTTTCCCGCTGTCTTGAAGAATCGATCTGTCATCGGCTTCGAGAAAACGGTCAAGTCGTTTTACCCAGTCTTCCATAGTCATAGGGATATGTTTTTTTGCCCTATCTTCCGCTAAATCGAGATACGCATTGACAATGCGCCCCAAAGATTCCAATTCGGCTTCGGTCAGGTAATTTTTCGCGACAACTACGTCTGTTTTGACAATTTTTCCCTGAGGGCTGTTTTCCCATGTCGTCAATCCCATGTGTTCTCTTGCCGAATTTGCGCGTTCGTAAATTACCTCGGCGGCGGTGTGTCCGTGAATGGCATAGTGCAGTTTGTTTAGAACTTTGGCAAAGAATTCCTTTGTTATGGGGGCGTTTTTATTATAGTCCATCGCGGTTGCATAGATGTCGGTGATTTTTTGATAAAATCGGCGCTCGCTGAGACGGATTTCCCGAATTTCCGCAAGGAGATGCTCAAAATAGTCTTCGTCAAGAAAAGCGCCATTTTCCATGCGCTTCCGGTCTATGACGTAACCCCGCAACGCATAGTCTCTGAGAACAGAGGTAGCCCATTGCCGGAAGGTGGTAGCCCGTCTGGTGTTAATACGGTAGCCAACGGCAATAATGGCATTGAGGTTGTAATGTTTGGTGCGGTAGTTTTTGCCGTCAGCGGCAGTTACTAAGAAATCCTTAGTAACTGAAATTTCGTCCAGTTCCCCTTCAGCGAATATATTTTTTAGGTGCAGGGAAATATTATCAGTAGAGCAGTCAAACAAAGCAGCCATGAGCTTTTGACTTAACCAGATTGTTCCGTCCTGGACACGGACTTCTATCAAGCCTGAGCTTGATTTGCCGTTTTCTCCTGCCCGCTTGGTAAAAATGAGGAACTCGGCGGTGCTGTTACGGATTTGCAGGGTTTTAGATGGCATTGTAGTATGTACTCCTTTTTTCTACCTCTTGCGTTTTTGGTTTTATTTGGATTTTTATCCTTTTCCTCGATTTTATTTGTTTTCAAGTCCTTTAATTGGTTATTCAACAATTGACGCAGTTCTTATTTGTCAGAATAGCCCATGTACATATTCATCTGCCCTATATCGCCGTGTTTTACTTCGTTGATCTTAAGGTTATCGATTAACCCTGTTTCAAGTTCCTTCTCGGAGATAATATAAGGTTCAGGTATTT